>Ga0233450_10005073_pt1 | contig 11561 bp, 8 predicted proteins | sample 011ome_30_FD_189956 | JGI IMG/M metagenome (GOLD analysis project Ga0233450, IMG submission 189956) | Coastal salt marsh microbial communities from the Groves Creek Marsh, Skidaway Island, Georgia - 011501CT (spades assembly) | ecosystem: Environmental > Aquatic > Marine > Intertidal zone > Salt... | reverse complement strand
CGCGACTGGGGTTCTTCACCCGCTCGGTGTGGGCGTTCGCGCGCGCGTCGACGCCGCCGATGGGCGACATTGCGCGACGCACGCGTGCGGCGACGCGCGTATTTTCGCGTTCCAAGAGTTTTTAGGCGACATCGGCGACGCGACTTGACGACGTATAGACGGGTGAGCTTGACGCAAAAGGTACTTTTTCTGTGGATCATCGACATCGGGGTGCGGTGCGCGGTGGTATAATGGCGGACGCGGTGGTGGCGGTGGCGACGCACGCGGATCACGCGCGGGAAAAGTCTCCGTATTATGCGCACCGTATTGATTTATTTGATAAGTACTATGCGCGGGAGTTGCAGCGGGTGGAGGACGCGAAGGCGGTCGGGACGGCTATCTCGGTGACGCTTCCGGATGGCGCGAAGAAGGAGGGCGTGAAGTTTGCCACGACGCCGTTTGATATTGCATCTGGGATTCATAAGAAGCTTGCGCAGAGTGCGCTCGTGGCCAAGGTGGATGGTGAGTTTTGGGATATGCGACGTCCGTTGGAGGGCGATTGCAACTTGGCGTTGTTTACGTTTGACGACGACGAAGGGAAGGAGTGCTACTGGCACTCGAGCGCGCACGTTTTGGGTGAGGCGTTGGAGTTGGAGTACGGCGCGGATTTAACGATCGGGCCGGCGATTGATGAGGGTTTCTACTACGATTGCTTCTTGGGTGAACGCACGTTGACTCCCGAAGACACGGAAATCATCAAGGGTCGCATGGAAAAGATTATCAAGGAAAAGCAAGAATTCCAACGTATTGTCGTCACCCGTGCCGAAGCATTGGAGATGTTTGCTGAAAATAAGTTTAAAATCGAGCTCATCTCCAACTTGCCCGAAGAGGCGACGATTTCTTGCTATCGATGTGGTCCGATGGTTGATTTGTGCCGCGGACCGCACTTACCCGACACGGCGTGGTTGAAGGCGGTGACTGTGAACCAATGCTCGCGTGCGTTCTGGCGCGCGGATGTCACCAAAGAACCTCTTACGCGCGTGTATGCAGTGACGTTTCCCAATGACAAGCTCATGAAAGAATACCATACGCGCATCGAAGAGGCGAAGAAGCGCGACCACCGTACGCTCGGCACCGCTCAAGAATTATTCTTCTTCCATCAGCTTTCTCCGGGTTCGTGCTTTTTCTACAAGAATGGCGCGCGCATCTACAACAGCTTGGTGCAATTCATGCGTGACAAATATTGGGAGTACGAATACGATGAGGTGATTACGCCGAATATCTACAACTTTGACCTCTGGAAAACGTCTGGTCACGCGGCGCACTACAAGGAGAACATGTTTAGCTTTGACGTCGAGAAGGCGGAGTATGGTCTCAAACCCATGAACTGCCCGGGTCACTGCGTCATGTTTGCTCAACGTCATAGAACGTACCGCGAACTCCCGATGCGCATGGCTGATTTCGGTGTTTTGCATCGTAACGAGTTTTCCGGCGCACTTCACGGCTTGACGCGCGTGCGCCGCTTCCAACAAGACGACGCTCACATCTTCTGTCGTCAAGATCAAATGGAGACTGAGCTCATCAACTTTATGAAGTTCTTGGACGAAGCGTACGAGGTCTTTGGTTTGACGTACGAGATGGCGTTGTCCACGCGCCCGGAGGGTTACTTGGGCGAGTTGGAGGTTTGGGACAAGGCGGAGTCCGCGCTCAAGGCGGCGTTGGACAAGAGCGGCAAGGCATGGAAATTAAACGAGGGCGATGGTGCTTTCTACGGACCGAAGATCGACATTACCGTCTTCGACGCGTTGAAGCGTAAGTTCCAATGCGCCACGGTTCAGCTCGATTTCCAACTTCCAATTCGTTTCGACTTGTCATACGTCGACGAAGACAACAAACCCGTCCGACCGATTATCATTCACAGAGCCATCTTAGGTTCTGTTGAGCGCATGTTTGCGATCTTGACAGAGCACTTCGCGGGTAAATGGCCGTACTGGCTTTCGCCTAAGCAAGTCATGATTGTGCCGATTTCTGAAGCCTCCAAAGACTACGCGTGGGAAGTCAAGCGTCAACTCCGCAAGGCGGGACACCATGTCGAGGTGGATGACTCTGATCGCAAGATGCAGAAGAAGGTTCGCGAGGCGCAACTTGAACAATGCAACTACATTTTGGTTGTTGGCGAAAGCGAAAAAGCCAACTCCACGGTCAACGTGCGTACGCGCGATAACAAGGTGCACGGTGAACACACGATTACGTCGCTCATCGAAGTGTTAAACCGCGAGCGCGACTCGAGAAGTTTAACGTGCTGCTTTGAAGACAACTCGGCGGACGCCGCGCCGGAAGCCGCGGCAGAGTAACTGCACACACACGTACACTTAGGATATATGCAATATCGAAAGCAATGAATTCAATGATTGTGAATGCGTAAAGAAAATGCAAATTCTACCGGTAATGTTTCGCCACGCCGCTACGTGTACATGTTGATACAGAGGTTTGTTTGTTTTCGTCGTCGTCTTCATCACGCGTGCATTCATGAAACTTCGCGTGGGAACTCGAGAGAAGAAATTGGCAAGCTGTGTTTGTGGCACGTGCACACGATGTGCTCACCGATGTAGATCGTCTTAGGCATGTACACAGCGAAGCAAATAACGACGACATGCTTTGGCAAGTCGTGATCGCCGCTCTTTTCGCTCGTGCCAATCGGCTGCCCCCACTGCGCGCTATGATCTTCTCGGCAAATACTACGCGTCAACGCGTAGTTGATATCCAACGTAAACCAATCACCTTGCGTATTAATGCGTCTCGAAGGGCACATGCCGTTCTGAAGAATCGATTTGGCCGCTGTGGCGCTCGTCCCGTGAAACGCCAAGACGATGTCGTTGTTGCACGCGTGCTTGACGTTATCGACGAAGCGGCGGTACAAAGGCGTGCCCGGCATGGAATGTTCATTCAAGCGCACGGAAAACTGAGAAGAAAGAATATCGTTCCCGACGCGATATGGTGCGCGAATCTAATTCGTACAAAAATGCAAGCGTGGTTAGTCGAGCCCACGCGTCGACGCGCCTTTATCTCACCTGCACTGGTCGTTCTTCAATCAGTGCTTTGTGCGCGTGTTTTCGAGACGAAATCTTGAAAATGAAGTCATTGTTGCAATTAGAGCACGTGCGCGCGCTCTTTCGTGCGCTCGTCGAACGCAGCGCGCGATTTTCAAACGCGCAAATGTCACACTGCCAATTCTCGAATGCCGACGCAACCTCGCTGTTGTATGAGCTCGAACGCGTGTTGTGCGGATGCGTAATGGCGCTTTCCGCGTCGGCAGGCGTCTTATCGTTTCGTCGGCTTCCGAAAAAGATGTGCACCATGGCAAGCGCGATGATTTTGACACCGATGATGCACGCAGCGCGGTTCATTGTGAAGTGTCCATTGGATGTGGCAATGAAACGAGACGCACGGGACACACGTTCTGAACCTTGTCATTTGATGGTCTCGTAAAGAGCAGTCGCGCTTAGTGTCAATTCGAGCAAACACAAGAAAAGTGACTACTATGAAATTTTAATCGTTCTACAAGTCTATGCGATAACTTATGTGCATCACAGTACGAGCTGTATGTCCACCAAACGCGCTCCCGGTAAGCCGCATGATTTTATGGCTTGGGCGACATCAGGCGATGTTTTAGCAACGTGCGGCCTCAGAATGCCGACAACATGACCACCCGAGCCAGCACCACATATGAACGTGCCTTGACAAAACGGTCGTAACGCATCATATATCGCCGTGACTGACGGACTCTCAATGGAAGGCCAAAGCTCGCGCTGTACGCGTTTGTGCATCTCGAGCAAAACCCCGAGCTTGGCGAGTCTTGCTTCTAGTCCTTGATTCACATTATCTTTAGAAAGCGCATCGTACATTTTCATCGCGATTGTTGCCGAATTTGAAAGTGCAGACGCCACACCAACCTCTCGCCGTTGCCACGTGGCGACTACAGAGTCACACACACCTTTTGCCAATCGACACGTACCGGTAAAGACGCACACAATACGATGATTGAACAAGACTTTCTCGTCATCGGTGAAACTCAATACATGATACGCATAACTTGGTAACGCCTCATCGCGAGTCTCCGATTGGAAACGATCACAACCTGGCGAAGAACTTGACAACCGCATCCCCACCAGCGCTCCTCCAACTTGGTCCTGCCAGCCGCCTCCTGTGGTCATGAGCTGCTCAATGGCCAAAACCGCGTTCACCATCCAACCAACCTTGATGCTTGCGATGGGTCCCTTTGTATCGGGTTTTGTATCGGGGATTCGCTCGACGTGACACGCGAGTTTACTTCTGTCATCTGACCAATTCCATGGTTCTCCATACAGCAACTCAAGCAAACTGTGCAGCATGGCGAATGCTAAAATGCTACTTGTCCCTAACCCAGAACCCGTAGGAAGATCAACAGATGAATAGAGCTCAATGCACCCATCGAAGTACTGGTGGCCTCTGAACCTGTGCATGATGTACAGTTCCAGATTAAATGCCGACGCATCGAGAGCGAAAATCCTAGACAAAAAGAATGCCCAAACAGCCTTGTGGAGCGCGAATGGAGACGAAGGCTCGTTGTACGTAAGCAGATCACTCATCGTGTTTACGTCTTCTGTACTGATGTTACCAGTGATTGGATCTCGCACTGCGAGTCGAATGACGGGCTTATCGCCGGGATCCTGTGGAAATGACGCACGCGCGAGGATCGGCATTTCGCCATCGACGAGGCATGGTACGTGAAGCACACAGCCTCGATTCTCTAAGCAATACGGCGGTGTATCTGTCCATCCACCCGCAAAATTAAGCCGTGCTGGATATTTAACTGTGACGTGCTTGAATGGGGAGCCACGTATATTCGGCTGTGGAAACTTGCTTAGGCTTAGTTCTGTGATAATCGTGCGTAGAAACGTCTGCGCAATCGGCACAGCGTGTGGTAGTCGTAACGACAACGCTACGCGTGCGCGGAGAAGGAGCGTCGAGTACATTCTCTTCTCTATCATCGGTATCATTTTTTCCAATTCCGAGCAAACGCTCGTTTCATTTAGAAATGAATCTTCACACCGTTTCCGAATCTCCAACAAATGCCGCCGCTCAGCAAGATTCGACCACTCATCCGCGGGTAAACTAGCGTCGAGCACGGCATATAGTGTCTGAGTTATGATCTTCTCGTGTAAATCATTTTGTCTGTTCAACATCTCAGTGTGATTCGCGTGCAACCGTAGTGCCTGCGCGATGCTCAAATATGAAGAAGAATCAAAGGGGCACGCATATTCTTCTTGCTTTTCATTTCGCAAAATGGACGCCATCCACAATGCGTATTGTTCAGCGGCGTAGCGCTCGTTTGCAACTCGGTAAATTGTTGCGAGTGTTGTCGTATGCGATTGCTCAACTGCCCACGCCCCGCCGGAAGGAAGTGCGTTGTGCTTGCGTAGAATCTTCACAGCGTCTTCGACTAAAACTCCGCACACTGTGCTAGACGTTTTAGACTTCATCACGTCATCAACATGGAGTATAATTGTGACATATTTACCACCAGTCAAAGGAAGGGTGTGCATGAATGTCCCAGGTGGCACCTTGGCTCCGTTATGAAGGTCAACGTCGTACAACGCGCATCGTTCGCCAATCGTTGCGCCTTCTTGCACTGTACATTTCACAAGACATGAGCCTTGTCCGATACATGTGCCCTGTTCAATCGAACTGAGCATTATTGTTGTAAACGGCGGCGTCTCAACGGAAGAATGAATGTATGACGCCATTTTCACCGGGAAATTAGGTGCGGGAAGCAAGCGCAAACATTTCTCATCCATCGTAGTATGGTAAAGAAACTCTGGTATAGTCCCGAGATGAATAAATCTACTTGTGAGTAGAGGAATAACAACTAATGGTCGCCCGCGCATAACTTCTGCAACCGCTCGTCGAGCGAGACGCAATCGTTCGCTACCATCTAAATTTGTCGAAGACGTCACGCTTGCCAAATGGTCCACTCTATCCAAGTATGACGTGTCCGCCTTGCGGCCTAGTGGTTGCATGAAATCACCATAAGCATCAACCTCACATTCTGCTAAGACGTCCCCTTTCGTTTTCGCAAGCGCGATGAGTGCTTCGCACGCCTCGACGCCGATGTGAAATGCACTATCAGTCAGCACCCATTCATCGCTTTCAGTTTCATATCCTAATAATACCGCCCCTGCCTCGCGCATGGCCTCGGTACTCGGCTTTTGCAAACACCTATGGCTCATGAGTGGTCTCAGAGACGTTTGATCATTTCCAGCACGCACGGCCTCCATTCGCATTTCTACTTCTTTTGCGTCGCAACAAAAAACTCCGTGTTGCGAGCCAATAATCAACGGGCTTGGATGACCCAGTGCGGTTATCCCGCGTTCCATAGCCTCATATACGTCAGCATCGTACGACAACGGCGCGTCTCCGTACTCGAGTAGTACGTCAGCCGAGGAGACAAAAATTCCTGGCGGTAACGCCTTTGCGAATGCGCTCAACTGCACCAGCTGGGCCTCCAACACCGTCGCAGGCATCCCGACGCCCGCGGCATCCATAGGGATTTCAGCAAAAGCTTTTCCGCACGCACCGTGCTGCGGCGCTCGCTCGCTGTGTCCACCGGTATGAAGCACGAAAATCTTCTTTGTGCGCCAAAAGTCTCCAAACCAATCCTCGAGGAGCGCAGCGACGCGAATCGTGGCTCCACCCGATCCGATGCGACCGCCCGGGGGATCGGCGACGCACACGTATCGCTCGCGCTCACCTGGAAGCGCGCCTGAGTCGAAGAGTGCGTCGAGGCGCTCGCTGAAACACGCAGATTGCTCGCGGGAGCTCGAGGTGAGCACGACGGCGTCCCAAAACTCTCGTCGCAACGGCGCGGGATTCTCGAGAAGCGAGCGATAGCGTAGCAGCCGTGACTCATGTGGCATTTCATCTAAATCAACCGCCATGACGAGGCGCGCGACGGGAGTGAAGATGCGAGGCGCGCACTGAAGCGAAAGCTGCTGGACGGACTATTAGTTACATGCTAACGCTTCTTTGCATCACGATTAGATATGGCGCTCAACGCCGCCGCGCGCGCCGCGGCTTTTCGCTCCGCTTCTTCGACCATGTCTCGTTGCACCGCCGCTCGGTGGCCTCGAATCGTCGATTTCGACAGCTGGAGCGAAAACGCGGCGTTCAATAGCTCATCGGCGTCGGTTTGATGCCTATATAGCTCCTTCAACGCCACCATGACGTCTGGCATGTTATCACACGCCAGAATCTCGCGTTCGTATAGCTTTAACATGGCTATGACGACGCGAAACCACACCTTTTCGCCCTCGGCTAACACGCAATCGAGCACTCGCGCCGTCGTGCTCGCCGGCAACGACTCGACGAACAGGCACAATAACCACTTACTGGCAATCATCACCAGATCTACGTCTACCGCACGCAAGTGCTTGGCTATTTTTGGGGCTTGCGTGTCTAATATCTTGTGTAGGATTTTATACTGCGAAATCGTGCCTTTGATATCGCTCGCGTGAACGTCGCTCGGGAGCAACTCGTCGAGTAACGCCGTAAACGTCCAAAACGCGCGTTCTTCATCACCCATGACGATCCAGATAAACGCTGCGATGTAGTTCATACCTTGACAGTACCCCGTCGTACGGTTATGCCTGGCGTACGCGAACAATATCCGCCGGAGCACGTCGTTCCCACCCTCTCCCGCCGCGCCGTTGCCGCGTTCGTAGTTTTCATTCTCTGGAAACGTTCTCGCCAAATCGAGCTCAATCTGATCCGTCACCTTCTCATCTACCTTCATGAGGAGCAAGTTTTGATAATACGACACTGACGGTGCATTTTCACGCATCTCTTTCGCGCCAGAACACTCAAACCACACGTCTTGACGTAAATCTCTTGGCACGCCTCGACGGATCGCGCGCTTCGCCCAGCGCCCGCCCTCGCGCAGCACCGACGCATCCTCGCGCACGCGCGCCCAAAACCGCGCATCCGACGCCGACATCGTCGCCGATGTCATCATCCGCGGCTCACCCGCGTGACGCGCGCTCGAAGAAATCGTAAACCCGTACTCATCCTTGGTCTCGCCCATCGACGAGAACGACGACGACGGCGAGCTCACGTCCCGCACGTTGCCCTCGCTCGCGTTCTCGCCCCTCGCCGACGCGCAGCGCAAGCACGAAAACATTGTCGACGACCACTCGCGCGCGATCGCGGCGCACGTCAACTGCTGGCGACGAAGCGTCGACCGATGCCGCGCGCGAGAGACTGCCGCCACACCATGTCGCGCGCCACCGCATCCGTCGCGTCGTCGCGCGCGCCGTTCGCGCGCGCGCCGTTCGCCCGAGATGATGCGGCGCGTTCGCGCGATGCGCGCGGTGCGCGGGCGCGCGCGGGGGGTGCGTGCGGCGCGCGTCAGGGGTGCGGAACGCGCGCCCGGGCCGTTGGCTGCGCACCAGCCGCGCCACCAACGTCGGTGTTCGGTGCGCGAGGCGCGCTTGAGGACGCGAGCGCGTCGTCGTCGACGCGAGGGCGCAATGGACGCGGGAGCGCGCGCGTCGATCGCGGGTGGTGCGCGAGCGCGAGCGCGGACGCAAACGGCGCCGGCGACAGCCAGGAGGACTTACCAGAACTATTAAAGATGAGCACGACGCGCGCGATTTGGTACGTCGGGTGGCCGACGACCGTGATTGGGTTGCTTCGATCGCTGTTTCCACTCACCGATACGTTTTGGGTGGGTAAACTCGGGATCGACGACTTGAGCGCGTTGTGCTCGAATGCGTTTGCCGGGTGGATGTTGTATTTGGTGTGCGCAATCGTGGGCTACGGCGTACACAGCAAAGTGAGCGCGCGGGTGGGGGCGAAAGATTACAAGGCGATCGGCGCGGTGCTTCGTGACGGGTTGTACGGGGCGTTATTTACGTATTTTGCACTTTTAGCGTTGGTGCCGCACACCACGCTGTACACGAAGACGTTGGGTATCGCGAGCGCGGCGACGTTCGCGGTGGCGCAGCAGCACTTACAGGCATCGTTGATCGGTTCTATTGGCGTGTGTTTCAGTAATGTATTAGAAGCGACTTTGCGTGGGTTTGGGTCGATGAAACCTGCGCTTTGGGTGACGTTATTAATGGTGGCGTGCAACATCGTGCTGGATCCCCTGTTTATTTTCGGCGTTGGGCCATTTCCTGAACTCGGCGTCGCCGGTGCCGCCGTGGGTACGAGCATCTCCAACTGCGTGGGCATTGTATTGTATTATCATATGCTGGTCAAGAATTTCAAGGTGCAAGTGCCGTGGACTCGGCCGAATTGGAAGGCGCTGAAGGACATCGTCATGGTGGGCGGTCCAGTCGCCATCGCAGGCATCGTCTTCGCCATGGTGTACGTCGGCATGGGCCGAACGTTGAACAGCGTGGACCCGCTCGCGATCACCGCCATGGGTCTCGGGCAGCAATTCGAAAACATTCCATTCACTGTGACTGAGGCGTTTAGAATCGGTGCGTCGACGATTGTCGGCCAATGGATCGGCGCGCGCAACGCCACGCGCGCGAGAGACGCCGGATGGAGCGCCATTCGCATCGCTTCCCTCGCGCTCATTCCGTTTGGAATTTTCTTCATGATTTTCGCCCCACAACTCGTTGGGATGCTCACTCAAAATGCCGAAGTCGCATCGCGCGCGGTGACGTACATGTACTGGAACTTCCCGCTCGTCTCTTTCATGGCGCTCGAATGCGCCGTCGAGGGCGCGTTCACCGGCACTGGCGTCACCTATCCCGTGCTCGTGTGTGCGTTATTACTGAACCTCTCGCGACTTCCCCTCGCCGCCACACTGGCGCCGCAATACGGCGTCGTCGGCGTCTGGTTCACCATCGCCATCACGCAAATTATCAAGAGCTTGTTGAAAACCGTCTGGCTCCGCAAGCTCTTCAACGACCTCATCGCCGACGAACGCGCGGGCAAGCGTCTCGTCGAGTAAATATATGTGTACACGGTATGCATATATCCACCTCGCGATGGACTCACGAGTAGGCCTAATCCTACAGTAATACGCATCCAGGCACGCGTCGTCAGGTCTGGTCCATCGACGCCGTTCATGTTGTAACGTAACGCTCTTTCTTAAAAAGACACAGGGGTCCGTCCTCAGTTATCCACGCACATCTCACAACCTCCGACATGTCCACGTTCGCGCAATCCACCGCACGCATCTCCGCAACCGCCGCGCGTCGCATCGCGTCCTCCGCGCGCACGCGCTCCGTCGTCGCGCGCGCCGGCAAGCAAATCATCGCCACCGATAAAGCGGTCGCCGCGTTGGGGCCTTACTCCCAAGCCATCAAGGTGCGTTTATGGCGCCCATGCGCGGCGAATCGACGCGAAGGCGCGATGCGCGAGAGTAACTGACAACGGATGCGTGTTTTACGATGCCTCACAGCACGGGAACACGATTTACGTGTCGGGGCAAATTGGTTTAGACCCGGCGACGGGTGACTTTGTGGGCGACGACGTCGAGTCCCAAACGGAACGCGTGATGTTGAGCATTAGCGAAATCTTAAAGGCCGCTGGTGCGAACATGTCGGATGTTGTCAAGTGTAACATTTTTGTGACGAATATGGGTGATTTCGCGGCGGTGAATGCGATTTATGCCAAGAGTACGTGTCGTTTCCGTCGCTCGATTAGTCGCGCGCGTCCCGCGGCTCGCGCGTCGCGTACGCCGTTCTGTTCGTGTCACTCACGAACACACACACACACACTGACGCGTGGTTTTGTTTGTACCAATCATGCAGGCTTTCCCGAAAACCCACCCGCGCGCGCGACGGTCGAAGTCCCCACGCTCCCCAAGGGCGCGAAGATTGAAATCGACGCCATCGCCATGGTCTAAGCGCGCGCCTCCTTCGCTCGCGCGACGCGTTGACACCACCGCGCGCGGTGTGCGCCACGCATCCCGCCACGGACTCTCTCTCTCACACACACATTTAATTTACATCCAACACCATTATTTATGCATTCGATGGATCGACCGCGGCGTCGCCGTCGTCCCCGGAGTCGTCCCCGACGCAGCGCGAACATCCATCACATGGGCCAACTGCGCCTTCACTACGTTGACGCCGCCAATGTAAACACTACGCACGTGGCGCCGTCGCGCATTCCGCCGTCGTTCACTACGCGCACGCGACGTACACAGCGACCATGCGATCACCAATGGGACGCGGCGGTGGCCGAGGCGGTACGTATACGTTTTTCGTCACCCGTTCGAACGCGTTCGCGCGCGCGTGTAACGTCTCCGACGCCGCGCGTGACGCGATTTCGCGCCGAGAGACTCGATCGGCGGCTGCATTTTCGTTGACGGCGTGCCGCGACGTTCGAGGCGCGCGCGCGACGACGGTGACGTCGCGCACGGGCGGTGGTGCGATGCGCGAGATTATGTGCGATGTGTGCGCGGCGAATGCGATGCGATTGGATGACTGACGACGCGCCATCCGCGGTGATGTGTTTCGCGCGGTGTAGGTTTCGGCGGCGGCGGTGGCCGTGGCGGTGGACGAGGCGGTGGACGAGGCGGAGGT
>Ga0233450_10005058_pt1 | contig 11581 bp, 7 predicted proteins | sample 011ome_30_FD_189956 | JGI IMG/M metagenome (GOLD analysis project Ga0233450, IMG submission 189956) | Coastal salt marsh microbial communities from the Groves Creek Marsh, Skidaway Island, Georgia - 011501CT (spades assembly) | ecosystem: Environmental > Aquatic > Marine > Intertidal zone > Salt... | reverse complement strand
GTCGTCCTCAAAGTCGCTCCTTTGTTGTTTTACGTCTTCGTCTTCAAAGTCGTCCTCGTTTTCGAGAAGAAGGAATACGAGTCACGCAGTTTTCGCGTCGAGAAACGTGAACGACGAACGAGATTTTCATCATCATCGTGGGAAAAGCGGCAGTCGTCGTTGCCGCGGCAAAAACATCGTCGGAGCGTCGTCGTCGCCCGAACAACAACAGCAACAACAACAACGAGTAAACGAAGAAGTCGAGCGGTACATGGCGAGAGGAGTCTCCGCGTCCAAAGAAGACGTGCACAAAGCGATAAAAAACGTCAGCAAAGGATTGTTTCCCAAGGCGTTTTGTAAAGTGGTTCAGGATATCGCGATGGACCCGGAATATTGCACGTGCGTCCACGCGGACGGCGCGGGGACGAAATCATCGCTCGCGTACGCGTACTGGAAAGAGACGGGAGATTTGAACGTGTGGAGAGGCATCGCGCAAGACTCTGTGGTTATGAATACGGATGATTTGTTGTGCATCGGGTGCGCGGACGATATATTGTTGTCGTCGACCATCGGGAGGAATAAAGGATTGATTACCGGGGAGGTTTTGACGAATCTGATCGAAGGAACGGAGGATGTGTTGAAGACGATGCGAGAGTGTGGGGTAGGGATTACGAGCACGGGAGGAGAAACCGCAGATCTCGGGGATTTGGTGAGAACGGTTGTGGTCGATTCCACCGTGTGCGCGAGGATGAAAAGAGAAGACGTGATTTCGAACGATAAAATCCAAGCCGGAGATATCATCGTCGGGTTTAGCTCGTACGGGCAAGCTTCGTACGAGACGGAGTATAATGGCGGGATGGGATCGAATGGGTTAACCAGCGCCAGACACGACGTGTTTGCGAAATCTGTCGGCGAGAAGTATCCGGAGACGTTTGATCCAGCCGTGCCGGAAGATTTGGTGTATTCTGGGAAGTATCAGTTGACGGATATCGAGCCAGAAACTGGGATGACGGTTGGAAAACTCGTCCTGTCGCCGACGCGAACGTACGCGCCGGTTGTGCGAGCGATTTTGGACGAAGTTGGCGAGAAACGAAAAGAGGAAATTCACGGCATGGTGCATTGCTCGGGAGGCGCGCAAACGAAAGTTTTACACTTTGTCGACGACGGGTTACAGATTATTAAAGACGACATGTTCGACGTTCCTCCGTTGTTTCGGTTGATCCAAGAGTGCTCAAACACGGATTGGAAGGAAATGTATAAAGTGTTCAACTGCGGTCACAGGCTGGAGGTGTACGTTCCGTCGGTCGGCGTCGCGAATAGATTGATCGAGTGCGGGAAGAAGTTTAACATCGACAGTAAAATTATCGGACGAGTGGAAGAGAAGAGCGGGAAGAGCCAAGTGACGGTATTGAGCGAGTACGGCGAGTTCGTGTACGACCCTTAATGCGACGACGACGACGACGACGACGGTTATTTTTATGTACCGTTATTATTATTGATGTTGTTGAGAGAAAGAGAGAGAGGAACGAGAACTCTTGCGTTATGTCATAGTCATGCAAAGACTCTACTACACGTAACGCATATGCTTATATTATTATATCTCGCACGCAACAAATTAGTATTATTATTATTATTATTAAACGACGGATTGCGCGGACCCACCGGTTGGTTTCTTCTCCTCGCCTTCCTCGATCTCTTTCAGTCTTCGAAGTTCTCGTCTCCTCTTCAACTCCTCGATCGGGACCCCTCTCAACTCGCTCCTATAATACACCAACCAATTCGCCGCTTGCGCTCGTCTCGTCATGTTCGGCGTCAACCCTTCCATTTTAAACCCTTTCCACCCTAACGGTTTCAACTGTTCTTTCAACCCGTTCTTATATTCGCTCGAGACCGATCTCGTCAAGCTCGCGCACGCTTCCTTCACCGGTTGGTCGATTTCCGGGTAATACTTCCTCGTCACCCCAATCACATCCGGCGGTTCTGGAAACCGTTTCGCCCAGTTCGGGAACACTTTATTCGATACTCGCCACGTTTCTGTCGCGGTTAACGTCTCCGGGTCGAGCTCTATCGTCATTTCGTATCCTAAACACCGCCAGACGAGTTTGTTCACCTCCTCGTCTGAAATCTCGGATTGGACGATTCGTAACAGAACTTCGTTCCGAATCGGATCTAACTCGCCGTCGTTCTTTGAAGGGTCCCACGGTTCCGCCCCCGGGGAAAATCCATCATCTCCAGACTTCTTCAGAGAGGAGGAAAAAGAGCGACGAAAAGATGATCGTTTTTTTACGAAAGGCGGCTTGTTGCGACGAAAGCCTTTTGGGCTCGTCGTTGTTCGTCTCTGCGAGAACATCTTCACATCACTTAGGGGAAAGTTTTGCCGCACATTCGCCACTCCAAAACGCTTTTGTTCGTTCCAAACGCGCGCAGCGTAAAAGTCTTCCATCACGCGCGCTGAACGCATCATCACTCGCAGAAATACCAACCCATCGCGCTCGAGAAAGTAAAAGATGAGAGTCACGTTCGCGTTCGTCGCGTCCGCGTTGGTCGTCGCTTTAGTCTTGCGTACGCTGAACTATTTCAGCGATAAGAGGAACAACCCGGTCTCGGTGAAAGCGCAAGTGTTTCTCTCCTGGACTCTGAGCGTTTCTATTTTAACCTTAGTCCCCTTGGACGTGGGGTACGCTCTGTCACAAATGGGAAACGAGGAAAACGGAGGAGCGCACGAACGAACGGACGATGGCAACGTGATGACACACATGTGGGGGGTGACGTACTGGTCGACTTTTTTACTCACGTGGGTGATTTTACCGTTGCACCAGATTTACGAGGACAGCGGAGACTTTACGTTCGCGTCGAGATGTTCGACCGCGCTGAGAGAAAACGTGGTTTTTTACCTCGTTTTAGTTGGGATTTTGGCAATCGGCGCGACTGGGTTACTGTTTTTCGGGTCGCTGGATGCGTCGAGTTTGAGCGCGTACGGTATCGTCGTCGCCAACGCGTGGGGTATTTCGACGGGTATTTTACTCGTCGGGTACGGATTAGTCGAAGTACCGCGAGCGTTGTATAAGAGATCGTTTTTGGACGACCGACCGACGAGGGCGTATAAAAGAGTCGCGCACGTTTCTAGGAGTTTGCAAGAAGCGCACGAAGATTTGAAGAAAGTGTGCAAAGCGGTCGCGACGACGGCGAGGGTGATGCCGAGAAGGCACGAGTTGAGATGGGCGATGGATATCATCGAAAGCGAAGTGCCGGACGCAGAAACATTGAGAATGGATAATAATAATAATAATAATAATAATAATAATAACGGGGGAGGACCGTCCTCGTCGTCGCCTATGCATGCAACAGGAACGAGTAGTAGTAGAAGAGGGTCGTACGGGGAAATGAACGCGATGGGGGTGATGATGGACGACGACGACGACGACGCGATGTTAGATTACGATTACGATTTAGAGAAAGACTTAGCGAGGTTAAGAAGACGATTGAAGCGATCTTTGCGAGTGTACAGACGAACACGAGCGCAGTACGTGGAAGCGGTGGAAGACGCGTTCCAAGCCGAAGCGACGTATCAAACGAGTAAATCTGCGCACGGAAGATTGATCAAACCTCCATCCGCCAGTGGAGGCATAATTTCGCAAGATTTATTACAGAATGGATCTGCGTTACGAGACGGTGGCGGCGTATCGTCGTCCTCGTCGCCCTCGCCATCAATCAGAAGCATAAGAGACTCGATTGAAAAATTTTACAGGTGCACGTTTGAACCGATGACGTGTAAAGTCTTGGCCTTCTCTTTCGCCTTTTTGTCGTTGGCGATTATTTTAGCCGAGAGTACGATTTGGACGGGAGACGCGTTAGGTGAGCACGCCACTCTCTCCTTATTCGGCGTCATCGTAGAACGCAACGTGAATAACGTTTTAACTTTACACATGGCAATTTTCGTGCCTTTGTTTTACGTGTGTTTTTGCGCCTACTTATCGCTCGGTCGATTGGGGATGTTTTCGTTTTACACGTTGGTACCGTACGGAACGGACAGTTTATCTTTGTTATTCAACGCGTCGTTGGTGTGCAGATACTCCGCGCCGTTGGCGTATAACTTCTTAGCGCTGTTGCCGGTGTTGTCTCGCCCATCGGTGCCTCCGACGACGTTCGCGAAGAAAATGGCCGAACACATTCCGGAAGCCGCGCAGAGGTTTAACACGATCGTTCCTGGATTTTTAGCCATTTATTGCGCGTTGATTGCCTTTGATGCGTTCGATGGCATTGCCGGTTACGGATGGAAAATTTTGTGTTGTTGCTGTCCCGCTCGGTTAAGAGGAGGCTCGAGCGGTCGAAGCAGTTTGCACCATCGAACTTCAATCGGCTCCGACGGGTTCGGCTCGAACATGATCGGCGACCAAAACGCGTTTCACTTCGCATCCGCTAAAGACGAAGAGATGGAAGACGACAGTCTCGGGAGGTCCATAGTCGACCGCGAACGCGCGGAAATTGTCGAAGGCGGTCGATTAGGGTGCGCCAATCCGGAATATTACTTCGACGAACCGTCGCCGAGCAACGCGAGAGCGCGCGGGAGTAAAAATTTCTCCTCTTTTACCAGAAACCTGGAAGAAGAACAAATTAGCATCGACGACGACGAGGACAGAGGAGGAGGAGGAGGAGCAGGAGGACGTAACTTAGAAAGCGTAAATTTACTCTCCGGAACTGGCGTGGGATCATCGTCTTCTCCGTCTTCACACGCCAACCGAGACGAGCGATGGGCGCAATCCAAGGAGCGATTGAAACAAGCCACCGCGCGCGCCACCGCGGTCAATAATAACAAAGAACCCGGAGCAAAACAAACCGCGCACTTAGACTCGATGTTCTCCGGCTTACGACCACCGGCTTCGAAACGATAATACTATAAATCTACTACTAATTACATTCTACCGGTACTGCGTTCTATTCTATTTTCGCCAGCGCGAAGCCGTCCACGTACACTTTCCCTTCATCCTCCGCGCATCTCACCTTCGTCTCAAACTCGACAATCTTACCACCTCGCGTCTCCTTAACTTTCCTCACCGTCGCCGTCACTCTCGCGCCGACCGGGCACTCGTTTCGAAACATCGCCGTTTGGCGCAAATATTTCGCCCCTGGAAACGTGCTTCCCACTATCGCCGGGAACATCGAGACCAACAACGCCCCGTGCACGATGTTATTATCATCAGTAGTAGCAGTGCGACTCACGTGAATTGGATTTGAATCGCCGGTTATCTTTGCAAATTGCTCCACGTCTTCTCGCGCGAACGTTCGCGTCTTCGAGAGCACGAGCGCACGTTTTGCACCGTCCTTTTCGTTCGCGGAATTGGATTGAAATCGCTTCTTCGCCGTCGCGTCGTCGCGCGTCTTTCCTCTTTGCGCTTCTCTCGACGAGGACAACGACGAACGCATCGACGTCCTCGTGCAAAAACGCGAGGGGGAGCAAAAATGGAAGCAGAAAAGGGCATGCCCTCGCCTCGAGGCGCGAGGAAGCATATCGAATACTTTTTGTCGCGACAAAAGTGTTCCGCGCAGCGCGTCGCGGTTGTGATGACATTTTAATTGACCTTTTCCCGCCACGTTCTCGAACATCTTCATTTGTACGCGCGAGGGAGGCGAGACTTACAAATGCGGACCAACGCGAAGCAAACGCGCGATCCTTCGTTTCATCGTCGTCTCGACCAAATCGTTGTCGTTCAAAAGAAAGAGGGGGAAGAGGAAGAGGAGGAAACCCCGACGAAAACATCCCGGAAACGAAGAATCGCATCCGAAAGCGCAGACGCGATGCGAAAGCGAAGAACAACGAAAGCGAACGCGAACGAAGAGAAAACCAACAAAAGAGGCACACAAAAAACATACTTCGTCGCGAGGAAAAACGCGGGAATGTCGAACAACGTGTTCAATCTGTATCATCGCGATCGCGTCGAACACGCCTCGGAAGAGGAGGAAGAGGAAGAGGAAGAGGAAGAATCCATCGCCGCTTCCTCGTGGGAAAAAACATCCACCGAAGGAGAGGAAGACACAGAGGAAGAGGAAAATTTTACGCCGCCGCGCAAAATTCGAGAAAAGAAGCGCAAACACAGGTTCCGATGGGAATGCGTTCGTTTGAGCTGGAAATCTTTGGTCGATGCGTATTACGTTTCTGAAAAGGAGGAGAAGGACGCGATGCCGGGACGAGTGTTTATAGCGATTCCGGGACGGGCGTGGATGATGAACTCGAACGAGGAGGATCCGGAGGACGAGAACGACGACGACGAGGATTTGCGGAGCGAATATTCAGGAGAAGAGGAAGAAGAAGAGGAAGACGAGAATGCGAAGGCGCTGAGAAGGACGCGCGAAGACTGCGCGAAGTTTTCGAAAGAAGTCATCAATCGCATCGTGTTTGGCGTCGCGTGGAAGAAAGTACACGAGAACTGTTTGGGTACGACTACTACTAATAATACGATCACTTGGAGCAAGTATAATCGAGACCCGTTGGATACGATGAATACGGACGAGTACGAGGAGGACGTGTACGAGAGAGAGTTGCACGCGAAGGCGAGATTCGATCGACGGTGGGTTTTGGAGGAGAGGGTGAATTGGTTAAACTCGTTTCGTAAAATAGTGAGAAAGTTTAGGGAGGAATCGTTCGGTATCGTCGGCGGTAAGAGTCGAGGTGGTGAAGAAGAAGGAGGAGGAGGAGAAGGAGATGGAGGAGAGAAGAAGAAGAAGAAGGAGAAGAGCGACGCGAGTTTGGGTTTGCAAAAAGCGTTGGTGGAAGACGCGGTGTTTAGAGACGCCGCGATGCAAGCGACGCGGAAGTGGCCTTTACCGGTTGAAGGAGAAGAGAAGGCGTTCCCGATGTACGACGAGTGGGCAGAGAAGGAAGATCCAAAGAAGAAGAAGAAGAAGAAGAAGAAGCAGAAGAAGAACAAGAAGGAGGAAGCCGAAAACGATGGAAGAGGAAAAGCGAGGAAAATAGACGACGAAGACGTCGTAATCATCGAAGAAGAGGACGACGACAAGGAGACGAAGGATCTGGTGCGACTGGTTCAAAATATAAAGCGTAAATTTGGTTCGCCCACTACGAGAGCGCCAGGACCGAGCGAAAGACTACACGAGACACCAGCAGAGAGAGCGAGTGCAGTTATCGCGCGAGATTTATCTTCTCTCGCGATAAACTTAGAAAACTACAAGCGCGCGTTGATTATCTTGATCAAATGCGTGAATGAAGAGAGCGCGAGCTGGGAATCGGCGGAGCAAGAGCTGATAGCGAGAAGAGCGTTGCGACGTCAAATGCAATATTCCTATCCCACCAATCCGCGTAAAGACGAGTTAAAGAGAGAACTCGTAGAAATTCGAAAGAAACGCCTCGAAAATCTCAGATTACAGTCGAGGAACGAGTTCGATTCGGAGAGATACATGGCGGAGCTCTTAACCGAAGAAAAAGAGAAAGAATGGAAGAGGCAAGAGTTGCAGGAGAAGGCGATGGCGACGCCGCAACATTCAACCTACAACGCGGAGCCAATGACCTGGTTTCCTGGCGTTCAAAACATTGGAAAACAAGATGGAAGTAAAAGTAATGATAAAAAGCAAACGACGACGACGAAGAAGAAGAAGAAGAAGAAGAAGCCAAAAGAGCCGAAAATCTCGACGAAGAAGGCGAAAAGAGTCCAAAAGAAAGAGAAGAAAAAAAAGGAAACGGAAGAGGAAGAAGTCGTTACCGGGAAAATAGAACTCGAGCACTTAGCTCCGGGCATGTCCATCGAAATCGACTCGGGAGATCCCGAGGACCCGTGGTGGGGAGAAATCGTTCGATTGAAAAAATCCGACGCGTCGATCGAGTCGAAAGACGAAGACGAAGTGGAGATCACGTGGATCGTCAAAAACTCGAAAGGTAAATACGAATATTTGAAAGAAAAAGGAGGTCGGGGTCGCCAAAATGACGTCATCAATGTCTATTCGATTAAAGAGTGCGGGTTTCACTTGCCGTGCGCGCAAGCGTCGCAGAAGAAACGGCAAAACATCGCCGCCAAAAGGAGCGAGCCGCCAAAAAAGTAACGTCCGCTCGATTCTTCGCGAGAGCGTTGTTAAAGGTTTCACTTGACGCTTGAACACAAAAACACACGCACACACACGCGTGTACACAGAGCACTACTACGCGCAAAACAAAGCAAAACAATGCTCAGAAGAAACACGTCGTCATCGTTCGCATACAAAATCATCCGTCGCGAAAGCTTTAAAGTTGTTAAAAATTTCCTCACTTAAAATGCTTCCGTTATGTATGACTCCTACGAATTCAGCGCAAAATCGTGCGGTTGTTTTCTCCGTCAACAACAAAAGCCTTTCCGCGAGGACGACGAACTCGACGAGACTGACTTTTACGACAAAAACGACGACGCTTCGTGGCAGCAGTAATACTAGCAGGAGCAGCGTCGCGGGTAGGTTTTCTCGTCGTTCTTCTTCTTTGAATTCTTCATCCGCGTTGGGGAGAAAAATGGTCAATTTTGCGGTGAACGAAGCAGATGGAGAAGCAGAGGACGACAGAGACGAGGAGGCGTTCGAGACGGACGAGGAGAGAAGATTTAGCGCTGCTTTTTCTTCGTCCTCGTCGTCTTTTAAAAACGACGACGGGGGTTTTCAACGGCAGCGGCGAACTGGACGGCGGCGGCGAAAATTGAAGAATTCGTTGGACTTTGAGGACGATATCGAGGAGGAGGAGGATGTCGGAACGGGAAGAGGAAGAAGAGAAGAAACAGAAGAAAGAGACGACTACGACGAACGACGACGAGGAAGAGGAGACGGACGACGGGGACAACGGGAGCGAGAACGACGACGACGACGGTCTTCATCGTCATCGTCTTCTTCTTCTTCTTCGTATTCTTCGCCGGCGCTTCCGAACGTGACTTTACTCACCAACGGCGAAACGGAAAAGTGCCTTCCCATAGCGGCGACTTCCAACCAGTACGGATACTTTTGGGGCACCACCGATGCCGCCGTGCAACGCGTCGCTATTTCTTTGCTCGGCGTCGTTTTATGTTCGACTATTAATGATTTTGAAATCGGGACGGCGTTGCAAGTGCCGTTCGCGACATTTTTTCTCTGGGCGCCCATCGCGTTGGCGGCGAGAAGGAACGCAGCCGCGCGCGCAGGCGAATTCGTCGGATTGTGGAGAGCGCGAGTGAAAGACATCGAAGTCGTCCCGGTCGTTGCGAAAACCTTCGAGAACGCTCGAAAAAAATCATCGTCGCGGGGACGAAGAAATACTCGAAAAACGACGAGCGAGATGCTCTTGATTGATTTCATCGACCCAATCTCCTCGTTCGAAGTCTCTTTTCGCATACCAAACGAACGCAGATACGACGACGTGCAAATAGGAGACGCGTGCGAACTCATCGTCTCCTCGGACGACGATTTGTTCCGAAACTTTGTCGCCATTCGGGAGGCGTACGTCCCCGAGTTGGACGTTTGGGTCGGCGAGTACCCTTTTCTGGACAGAAACGGGTTCGTCTTGGTCTCCAAAAGAGTCTCAAACAACTAGAGAGAGAAAGACAAAAGATGTTCAGATAGCTCACAGTTGTAGTCAAATGTTTAGAGAGCGTTTAGAGCGTTTTTACCATTTTTCCTCCCTCACAAAGAAAAGTTCGTTACCAGAAAAACTCACTTTAAAGAAACAACCAAAGATGTCTAACGAAGATAAATCTCTATCTCTCGCCCGCGAGCGAAAAGCATGGATCGGGTACGATTTCGCGAACAGCTGTTACGCCACCGTCGCCATCGCGACGTTCTTGCCGTTGGTGTTAAACGCGTACGCGGAGAGTGAAGCGTGGCGAGGGAAACTGAAACCGAAAATGTGTTCAACCTTGGACGTAGAATACAGCGAGAAATGTTTGGAGTGTCGAGTTGGAGAGGGGAATTTGCTCTGTTCCGGTGAGGCGTTTTGGTTTTGTGGTCGCGTTGAATCGATTTATCTCTTTTAGAACGCGTAGAAACGCATCAGCCGCTCGCGTTTGTATGCTCTTTTGAATTCTCTCTCTCTCGCTCTAAAGGAGCAGAGGAAAGATATTTTGTGTTCTTTCTCGCTCACATCTCTCTCTCTCTCTCTCTCTCTCTCTCTGAAATCGGATACGAACAGGTCCGGGATTGAATCGAGAAAACTGCGAAGACTTGGAAACTGTGCGCGTTTCCGGCGGGTTTCGTCCGTCCTCGTTCGCGTTCGTGATTATCAGTTTCAGTTGCGTCTCGCAGTTGCTCGTGTTCGCCTTGTACGGGGCGAGAGGGGATACCGGGTACCGGAAGAAAGGGTTGAGGATGACGACAGTTTTAGGAGGCGCGAGTTTGCTCGTGTTTGCGGCGTTCAGCGAACGACACGCGGGGTATAAGCACGTGTTGGCGGCTATATTAGCGGTGTTTAGCAACACCATGTACGGGCTGTCCGTTATTTTTTACAACAGCTACTTGCCTATACTCGCGAAAGAGAGCGAGGCGATTTTATCGGAAGGGAAGGAGGAAGATCACGATTACGAAAACGAATTGAGCACGAAAGGGTACGCGGCGGGTTATTTAAGCGGCGTTCTCGGCTTATTGTTATCGCTGGTCGTTTTGTTCCTCTCTGGTGGTTCCGACGAAGACGCGAGCGATAACAAAGCGTCTTCGGCGTTTCGCTGGTGCATCGTCTTGGCCGGTGCTTGGTGGTTAGGTTTCGGCGTGTACTTTTGCGAAAAATTAAGAGACGACGAAGTAAATGAAGAAGAAAAACAGGAACAGCAAGAGAACTCGGAACTCGCGAGAATGAAAGACTCTTTGGGGAGATTCGCGAGAACCATCGCGGAGGCGAAATCAAAGTTTCCCGTGACGTTTTCGTTTCTGATTTTGTATTTCGCTTACACCGATGGATTTTCGACAATCGCTGGTTTAGGCGTCTTGTACGCTCAGAGAGATATGTGCACGGGGACGACGGGTTTGTTCTTGATCGCGTTGTTGGCACCTTTATCCGCCGCGGTTGGGAACTTCCTCTTTCTCCTCATCAAGCGTAAATTGAACGCCTCGAATCAAGCGATGGTGGTTTCCGCGTTATTTTCAATCTCGTTGTTACCCATATGGGGTTTGCTTGGCTACGTTTCTAATTCGATTGGATTCAGAAACTCGTGGGAGGCGTATTTTCTCGCCATTTGGTTTGGATTAAACCTCGGCGCGATTCAATCCTTCTCGAGAACGTTGTTTTGCGAATTGATTCCGCCGCACCGAGAGAGCGAGTTTTTCAGTTTTTTCGAATTGACCGACAAAGGAAGCTCATGGGTTGGCCCGTTAGTCATCTCCATTATGGCCAACAGCAGCGGCAACTTGCGGCGCTCGTTTTGGTACATTCTCTGCATGACGATCATTCCGGCGTTTTTCGTTTTGCGACTGGATGTCGAGAAAGGTAAACAGATGGTGAAAAGAACGAAACAAATACGCGAAGAAGACGAGGAACCAATCTGATGACGATGATGATGACATACACGTGTTGTGATGAGTCGTAATGATGATTACACTATTTATTTAATTTTATTTATTTCCTTCTCTCTCTCTCTCTCTCTCTCTCTCTCTCTCTCATCCCCCCTCTCTTAGA
>Ga0233450_10005034_pt1 | contig 11613 bp, 6 predicted proteins | sample 011ome_30_FD_189956 | JGI IMG/M metagenome (GOLD analysis project Ga0233450, IMG submission 189956) | Coastal salt marsh microbial communities from the Groves Creek Marsh, Skidaway Island, Georgia - 011501CT (spades assembly) | ecosystem: Environmental > Aquatic > Marine > Intertidal zone > Salt... | reverse complement strand
GTAGTTCCAATATTTATATAATCAATTGATCTTGTTTTATATGTATTAGCTATAGCATTGAAGCTTTTAAGCTGACTATGAACAACAGAGGCATGTTGAAATAAATCGTCGGCCTCATGGGTTGGAATAAGTTTCTTACCTTGTCTTAAAAACAATTTAAAATTTAGGTTCTTTTCAATAACTCTTAATGTTTTACTTATAGATGGTTGAGAAATATTAAGACTTTCAGCTGCAGCAGTCATTGATGCATGCCGATATACCTCATAAAAAATTTCTATTTGCTTTGCAGATAACATATATAACTATTAGTTATATTTATCTTAATATAAAAATAGCATTTATGGTAGACAACAAAAGTCTTACAGCTATATACTTAAAGGAGTTTTTAAATATCAGGGGATTATAAAATGTTAAAAAAACTATTGTTAGTATTTCCATTGGTTATATCTTTCACTCTTGTTGCCCAAGACACTGACACTGCATCAGATGCTGATGTTGAAGAAGTAGTCACTGTAGGTTCACAAATTAAAGGAGCTAAGATAACAGGCATTCTTCCAGTTAGTATTATAAGTTCTGAAGATGTGGATGCTTTAGGTATAGATAGTGGCGATGAGCTTTTAGAACAAATGGTTGAGCAAGGAGCAAACTATTTTAATGAAGCGGAAGAGACTTCAGGAGGAGTAAATGCCGCTAGAGGCGATGTCGGTGCTTACAATTTAAGAAATATGGGTGTAGGTAATACATTAGTATTACTCAACGGAAGAAGGCTTGTAAATAATGCTGGCTATCAAACAGAACTCATAGGAGAAGACTACATTCCTACAATGACTGTTAATTCTCAAGCTATTCCAGTTCTAACTTTGGACAGAGTTGAAGTATTAAGAGATGGGGCTTCTGCTATCTATGGTGCTGATGCAGTTGCTGGTGTTGTTAATAATGTTTTGGAAACGAATTACGTTGGCATGGAGTTAAAGTTCAGAACATCTGAGTTTGAAAATTTTAATCCAGGAGCAGGAGATAGAATTAATTTCAAAATGGGTAGAGATTTTAATAACGGCTCTACAAACCTAACATTTTCTTATGATTATTATAAAAGAGATAGACTTCCAGCTACTGAAGATCCAAGATGGTCTGCTTGTGATTTAAGACAAATGGTAAGCTCAGAAAATGAAGATTTCAGGGGTAACAGTAATTTAAGAAATTGTTACACCTATAATTATGCACAACTTGATAGATCTGGTACAGACAGTTTTACTGATGATAAAGGTGAGACACAAATCATACCTCTGACTGGTATAGATCCACTAACAGGAGGTGTACCTTCAACTTGTGATGGTGCTTCAAACACTCTTTTAACAGGGTATGGGACTTGTTTGCATCCTGACACCTCAGGTTCTGGTTATTATCAGAATCCTAACTTACTAAGAGATGCCCGTGGTGAGCTTGAACGCCAAAATATGTTTTTATTTATAAATCATGAGTTTGATAGTGGTAATGAAATGTATCTTGAGATTGGTAAATATGGTTCACAATATAAGAAAAACAAGGAATCTGGTGGTATCTTTTCAGTACAGAAATTTTATATGAGAGACAACTATTGGGCTCAACAAATAGAAGATACAACAGGTGAAGATGTAAATAGAACGTGGCTTTTTGATGGATGGAGACCAAACAATGTTCAAAGAAAGGTTGATAATGATAAATCTACATATAGATATCTTATTGGTTTTAGAGGTTTAACAGACAATAATTGGTCATGGGATACAGCATTTTTAACAAGTAAAGCTAAAATGACCGACATTACTCATAATCGCATTAGTGCACTTGAATTAGTTGAAGGTCTAAACGATTCAACTTCTGCTGCGATTAATCCTTTTTCAATTAATAACGATAATATTGAAAGAGCTCTTGTCGACGTATACAGAAACGATACAAGTGAACTTAAAATGTTTGATTTTAAAGCATCAAAACCAGATATTTTCTCATTACCGGCAGGTGATGTGGCAATACTTGTTGGCTTAGAACACAGATATGAAAAGTACGTTGATGATAGAGATCCTCTTCTTGATGGGACAATTACTTACACATCTTATAATGGATACACTCATCCATTTGCATCAGCGGTAATTGGTAGTAGCCCATCCACAGATACAATTGGAGCAAGGGATACATTTTCATTATTTACAGAATTACAAATACCAGTAACCGATACAATATCAGCTCAAGTGGCAGTGAGATATGAGGATGTTCAAAATGTGGGATCAACAACTGTTGGCAAGATAGCTGCTGGTTGGAATATTTCTGATAGCATCAGGCTACGAGGATCTATATCAACATCATTAAGAGCTCCAAATCTTATACAAATTCATCAACAAGAGGTTACTAGAGTAGCTACTCGTGAAGATTTTGTTTATAAGTATATTGGTGCTGATGACTGGGATCAGACTGTTCAAAGATATAGTAAGGCTAAATCCGTGGATGATGGGTTAAAGTCAGAAGAATCAACAAATACATCTATAGGTATAGTTCTTGAGCCTTCAATGATAGATGGTCTAACTATTACTGCAGACTTATGGTCAATTGAAAAAGAGAATACAATAGGGTTATTTGGTAGAGAAAATCACTCTGTATATGATTTAGCTCTAAGAATTGCAGCGGGAAATAGTAATTGTTCGTCTTTTTCTGGTAATTCAGCTCTTACTGGGTTAGATGAATACGATGGATCTGACACAATTGAGTTAACCGATAAATCAGAGCCAACTTTAGATGAAGCATTTGCTGCTGCTGGAATTTGTCCAAGAGGGCAAATTAATCAAGTCACTGATGAGTATTTAAATTTAGCTACAAGAAACATAGAAGGGCTTGATATTGCTATAGTTTACTCACTAGGCGATTTCACATTTAAATATAATGGATCTTTCACAGATGAATTTTCTCAGGAGGCAACTTCCCAATTTGCTGAAATGCAAACTTTAAAGAATAATGGAACTATTCCAGAGAATATTCCCCTTCAAGGTTTTGGTGATTTATTAGGCAAAGATGGATCTCTTGAAGAAAAGCATTCATATAAACTATACTACAATGCTGGTAAGTGGGGAGGATCCATTACTGGTCTTACTAAAGGTGACTTTATTCAGGCCAAATTTGGAACTGTTAACGGACAAGGTTATATCATCCCAGAAATGACTACTATTGATGTAGCTCTTTGGACTAAGTTTGATATTGCTGGTTATGATTCAAGAGTAAAATATACCATTAAGAATATTGAAGATGAGAGAGCGCCTCTTGCTGATGGATATCAAGGGTATTTTTCTGATGTTCATCAAGACTTAGGTATGATTCATCAACTTGAACTTCGTATGAGGTTTTAATCTTAGGTAAACTAAAAGGGAGCTCTTAGCTCCCTTTTTTTTAAAAAATAAATTAATCTATAAAACTAATAATGAAAGCATATAAGAAAAAAGGTTTTATACTTGGGCTCATAATTTTTATATTTATGATTTTTTTGCCTGCACCGTCAGGATTAAATGAAACAGGATGGTCAGTTGCTGCAATTGTAATATTAATGGCTATTTGGTGGGCAACTGAAGCTATACCAGTCCCAGTGACAGCTTTGCTTCCTTTAGCTTTATTTCCATTAATTGGAGTAGCATCATTCAAGGAAGCAGCATTACCATATGCTAATCCGAATATATATTTGTTTCTAGGTGGCTTTATGCTTGCCTTGGCAATTGAGAGATCAGGACTTCATAAAAGAATGGCATTGCATATGATTATTGCAGCTGGCTCTAGTGGACCTAAACTTATTGGTGGTTTCATGACGGTTGCTGCATTAATAAGTATGTTTGTAATGAATACTTCCACAACATTAATGCTTTTGCCAATAGGACTAGCTGTTTGCTCAGTTGTAGCTAATACAATTCCTGGTCTTACAGAAAGGGAAAAGAAATTTTTTGATACGTCTTTAATGTTAGGAATTGCATATGCAGCAACTATTGGAGGTATGTCCACTCTTGTTGGAACTGCTCCAAATATTGTTTTTAGTGCATTCATGCAAGAAACATATGGTATAGAAATTTCTATGATCCAATGGATGACTCTTGGAGTACCTCTAGCAATTGTTATGCTTTATTCGGCTTGGGTAATCTTGACTAAATATGTTTTCCCTACATCCTTTATAACATCTGAAGAGACTAAATTGTATTTAAGGAATATGCTCACAGATCAAGGTTCATTATCAAAAGATGAAAAGAAAATCTCTATAATTTTTGGTCTGACTGCCCTGGCTTGGATGTTTAGAACTATTTTAGATAATTATGAAATGTTTGCTGGCCTTACTGATGCAGGAATTGCAATAATATCAGCAATTTTATTATTTATGATTCCTTCAAGCTCAAATAAAGGTGAGCTTCTAGACTGGAGTCAATCTGATAAATTGCCTTGGGGTTTATTAATACTCTTTGGGGGAGGACTATCAATTGCAGCTCAAATAAATTCAAGCGGCCTTGGCATTTGGATTGGTGAAGGATTAAGTGTATTAAGTACAGTTCCACCAATTTTCTTAATACTTGCAGTTGCAACCTTAATTATTTTCTTAACAGAAGTTACTTCTAATGTAGCAACGACTTCAACATTTTTACCTGTATTTGGTGCAGTAGCTATTGGTATAGGAGTGCTTCCTGTATCACTTACAGTTCCAGTTTGTTTGGCTGCGAGCTGTGCTTTTATGCTACCTGTTGCGACACCCCCAAATGCTATAGTTTATGGCTCAGGTAAATTTACAATAGCTACCATGATGAAAGCAGGCTTTGCTCTTAATATTATTGGTATATTTGTTGTAACTTTATTTGCATATTTCTTAGCTCCGCAAATTTTTTAAAGATGCAAAAAATTCTTGTAATTTTTGTAATCCTAATTTCTAGCACAATAAATTCTAGGAGTTACATAGATTATGAGTCCCCTTATCATCCTGTTGTAGGTAATTATGGAATGGTTGTTAGTCAAAATTATTTGTCCTCGGATATTGGAATAGAGATTTTAAATAAAGGGGGAAATGCTATTGATGCAGCTGTTGCTGTTGGATTTTCTTTAGCAGTTACTTTGCCCAGAGCAGGAAATCTTGGCGGCGGTGGATTCATGCTGGTTTACTTGAAAGAAAAAGACGAAATTTTCTATATTGATTACAGAAGTAAATCACCTCTGAACTCTAATTTAGAGAATATATTTAATATTTATAGTAGCGATGGTAAAAAATATGAAGTTGTTCCAAAAAATTTTGACACTAGTAAATTTGATGCCTTAGATACCGGATATAAGGCATCTGCAGTTCCAGGAACAGTTGCTGGTTTGCTAGATGCTCATGCATACTTTGGTAAATTAAAGTTAAGTGAAGTTCTTGCTCCAGTTATCGCTCAAGCCACAAACGGTATTGTGGTTAGTTATGACCTACATAAAGCAATTGAAAGTACTCCAAGACTTTACGATGATCTAGAGTCTAGACGCCTATATTTTAAAAACGATACCGTGATAGAACAAAACTCTATTCTTAAGTTACCAGACCTTGCTAATACTTTAAGCCTAATATCAAAAAACGGTAAAGATGGTTTCTATAAAGGTGAGACAGCCAAAAAAATCATAGAAGCAATGAATAACAATGGTGGTTTAATGAAATTAGAAGACTTTGACAAGTACAAGGCTGAAATTAGATCGCCAATATCAACAGAGTATAGAGGAAATAAAGTTTTTACAGCTGGTCCTCCATCTGGAGGTGGAATCACGTTATTAACTGCTTTAAATATATTAAGTTTTTTTGAATTAGAAAAATATAATAGCAATTCAATTGCGACATATCATTTATTTTCAGAAGCATTAAGAAGAGGGCACAATAATAGATCTTCAGAAGTTGGTGATCCAAATTTTTATAATGTGCCTGTAGATAAGCTTCTTTCAAAAGAGAGAACAAAAGAATTAGTTAAATCAATAAAATATAATAAAGCAAGTAAAGCTACATCAATAAAGCCTTTATCTATAATTAACGAGAGCAGAGATACAACTCATTACTCAATAGTTGATTCAGACGGAAATGCTGTCTCAAATACCTATACATTAGGTGCCTCTTTTGGTTCGGGAGTAACGATTCCTGGCACGGGCATTTTGATGAATAATCAGATGAATAATTTAATGTATAGATCTGGAAATGTTGCTATTGAGGGCAGGGGGGTTAGTCCTGGAAATCGATTTAAACCCGGTAAAAGGCCAATGAGTACCATGGCACCTGTTATGGTATTTGATAAAAATAATGATCTTTCACTTATAACTGGTTCACCAGGGGGTTCTTATATACCTGGTGCCATTTTGAGAGTATTAACTGGAGTTATTGATTTTAATTTATCTATTGGAGATGCCACCATGCTTCCAAGAGTTCATAAAGACTGGCCATACACGGGTATCGATTATGAGAAAACTTTAAGTTCAGATATTGTTAAAGGTTTAAATAGAATGGGTCATAAAACATCTTCAAACAAAACTATGGGCAGCACGCAAAGTATTCATATAGTCGATGGTGTTAGATATGGTTATGCTGATTTAAGAAGACCTAATGCTTCTGTTTCAGCGCAAATAACTAATTAACTCTGTAATTTAATGGTGGCTTTCTATCACCCAACAGAGCTTTGTATTGAAAACTTTCTCCAACTCTGGATTCAAGCTCTTGTTTGGCTTGTTGAATAATTTCAGGATTAGTAAAAATTTCAATAGCAGTTGCTGAAATTGTTTTAGCAGCCAATTCTGTACCTTTTAATCCAATACTAGTCCCACCAGCTGCAACAGCTTGCCACGAATGTGCGGCAGTTCCAGGAACCCATGTCGCAGTTCTTATTCCAGCAGTAGGCACTACCCAACTAACATCGCCAACATCTGTAGAGCCATAACTATGAGAGGTTGTATAATCGCTTACAAATTCTTGTGAGCCTATTTCCATTGATGGTTCTAAAAATGTTTTATAAATAGTTTTTGCATAAACATTCTCTTTATCTGAATACTTTATTCCTCCAAATGAGGTTAGATTTTTATGCATTATTTTCTGAATTACATCATTTGGTAGTAGTGAATAGTTGCCGTGCATTACCTCATAGGTCATTTTAGTATCTGTTCCAATAGCTGCACCCTCTGCAGTTTTTACGACTCTATTAAATAATTCTTCAACCATACGCATTTCAGGATGCCTCACATAGTAATAAACTTCAGCTAGATCTGGCACAACGTTTGGTGCTAAACCTCCCTTAGTAATTACATAATGAATTCGAGATTCTTGTGGAATATGCTCTCTTAACATATTAACCATAATATTCATTGATTCAACACCATCTAAAGCTGATCTACCTTGCTCGGGAGCGCCCGCTGCATGAGAAGAAATACCGCTAAAAGTAAATTTTGCAGATTTATTAGAATTTGATGTTCTTGAATTTGCAGAATTAACATCATCTGGATGCCAATGAAGGACAATATCTACATCATCGAACAATCCCTCTCTAACCATATAAACTTTTCCAGAGCCGCCTTCTTCAGCTGGAGTTCCATAAAACCTTACTCTTCCTTTAATACCATTAGACTCAATCCATTCCTTAACTACGACAGCAGCCCAGGCTGATGCTGCACCAAATAAATGATGGCCACAGGCATGACCAGCACCAGTACCATTATCTACAACCTCTTTAAAAGGCGAATTTGATTGAGCTAATCCAGGAAGAGCATCAAACTCACCCAAAATGCCAATTACAGGACCACTTGAACCGTATTCAGCTATAAATGCTGTGGGTATGTCAGCTACATTCTTTGTTATTTTAAAACCTTCTTTTTTAAGCTCAGAAGCAAGTAAATTTGAACTTTTAGTTTCTTGATAGCCCATCTCAGCATGATTCCATATTTCAAGAGCCACGTCTGAGAACTGTTTTTTATGATTATTAATGCTTCGATCAATTGAAGAAGAATAGACTTCTTCAGACAAACCAAATAATAGTACCAAAGTTAAAAAATTAAACTTTTTAAACATTTTTCCCCCTAATGTTTTTATTTTTTAGCAACTCCCCAGTAATTGTAACCTGCAAATTTAGGTGTGCTTGGAAGATACATTTCTTCCATATTTGAAATTTTAAAACCAGATGAAGTAATTAACTTAGGAATGTCTCGATTAAGATTACAACCACCAGCAATCTTACTCCATATAGGGTTAATTCTTCTTTGCCATTTAGCAATATTTTTATCAGGTGCCAACCCATGTTCACAAAACAATAGTTGCCCCTCAGGTTTCAACACTCTCATTATCTCAGAATTTGATAATTTAATATCTGGAATTGTGCACATAGTATACGTAATCAAAACTGTATCAATTGATTGATCAGGTAAGGGGATAGCCTCTGCGCCGCATTGAAGGAATTCAATCTCTAACTCATTTTTTTTTGCTAGAGGTTTAGCTATTTTCAAGAGTTCTTCAGAAGGATCTAGACCATACAAGCGGTCAATATTCGGTTTATTATAAAAAGGTATATTGAGTCCAGATCCAATACCAATATCTAAGACAATTCCTTTAGCTAATGGAACTATTTTTTCTCTTTGATAATTAATAGGTTTTGTACCACAAGCACAGTTTAAAAATTTAGGAAGAATATATTTATCGTAAAAACCCAAAATTAACTATCTATAATTTCAGTAAGAGGCATAGCCGCAGTATTAAAACCAGCATCTACATAGGTAATCTCACCTGTTATACCACTGGCATAGTCTGAGCATAAAAATGCAGCTGTATTACCTACCTCTTCAGTTGTTACAGTTCTTCCAAGTGGAGCTCGAGATGAATGTTGAGAAAGCATTTTTCTAAAGTTTTTTACTCCAGAGGCTGCAAGAGTTTTTATTGGTCCTGCTGAAATAGCATTTACCCGCACATTATCAGCACCCATAGATGCTGCAAGAAATCTTGTGTTTGCTTCAAGACTTGCTTTAGCAAGACCCATGACATTGTAATTTGGTATCGTTTGTATTGCCCCTAAGTAAGTTAGAGTAAGTAGGGCAGACCCATTATTCAGCATAGGTTTAGATGCTTTTGCAAGCGCAGTAAAACTATACGAACTAATATCATGAGCAATTTTAAAGCCCTCACGAGTTGTAACATCTACAAAATTACCTTCAAGTTGATCTGAGGGAGCAAATCCTATTGAGTGAACAAAACCATCAAATTTGTCCCATTTTTTTGATAATTCTATAAATGAGTTTTCTATAGACTCATCACTTGCAACATCACATTCTATAAGGATGTCTGACCCATATTCTTTTGCTAATGGCTCAAGATTCTTTAAAAGTCTCTCATTTTGATAAGTAAAAGCTAATTCTGCACCTTCTCTGTGCATTGATGAGGCTATTCCAGCAGCTATAGAATATTTATTTGCAAGCCCAGTAATTAATATTTTTTTATTTTTTAGTAACATTTTGTAATTCCTTATTTATTACAAATTTAATTTGTGAATAACATTATAAGAGATAATCGATACGTTAAATACTAAAGCGTAGTTTGTGAGCATTTTTAATACATAAATAGTACTTATATTTACATATATAAAAAATAAATAAATTGTTCACATTTATATACATCTATATACGTTTATGCAATACTTCTCCCAATTATGACGTACATGATATATGTGCGTTTAAATTACTTTTATATATAAAGGGGAAATTATGTTAAATACAGAAAGATACCTACTTGCTTTGGTTATGGGTTTTTCTTTTATGACTACAGCTGTTGTAGCTCAAGAAGAGGAATCTGATGTTGAAGAAGTAGTAGTTACTGGTTCTCGTATTGCAACATCGGAATTTACGGGCGCTCAACCAGTTGTTGTTCTTGATCAAGAGGTCATAGCAAGAACTGCAGAGTTAACTATTTCTGATGTTCTTAGAGAACTACCTATAAACATTGCTGGTTCTGACTATGAAAGATCTGGTAGTTCTGCTGGTGGTACAAGTGAAATCTCGTTAAGAGGTTTAGGCTCATCAAGAACTTTAGTCCTAATTGATGGCAAAAGAGTTCCTGGTAACCCAAAAACAGGTGGCTCAATTGCCAACCTTAACTTGTTGCCTACAGCTGCCTTAGAAAGAGTTGAAATACTTGCTGATGGTGCATCTGCTGTTTACGGTTCTGATGCGATTGGGGGTGTTATCAACCTTATAACTAAAAAAGACTATAACGGTGTAACAATTAGTGCAACGACTTCTATGCCTGATCTTGAAGGTGGTGAAGAAGAATCATTTTCCATTGTCGGTGGTTTCTCTAACGAAGACTCAAGAATTCTATGGTCATATGAGCATCAGCAAAGAGATATTATTTACATGACTGATAGATCTTATACTGGTGGTCGTGCTCCAACAGACGGAGATTTAGGAACTGGTTTTGAGATTTCTACATATGCTTGGAACTATATCCTACAAGAAGATTCAGTAACACATCCTCATCTTAAAAAAGGTCAAATGCTTCCAGCAGCAGAATGTCCTGGTGATTCAAGATTTGTTGAAAATGGCACAATTTATACTAATGGTAAATCTGGTGCGAAGAATGGTATGACTTACGACTATGCATGTGCGTTCGACTACACACAAATTATGGCTGAAAATGCTGGTAAGAACTTTGATGCTTTTACATTAAATTATGATAAAGACATAGCTGGTGACATGAATCTATATACTTCATTCATTATTTCAAGAAGTGAAACTTTTGGAAGATATGCACCTCCAGCTGCTTTTGTAGCAGATTTTCCTGCAGGCCTTGCAAATGTTGTAGTTCCTGCAGAAGGTGATCGTCCTGAAGAGATTATTTATGGTCTTGATGCTGTTACTGATCTTAGAAAAAGATTTATTGAGATTGGACCAAGAGCTTCATGGAGAACTGACTGGGGTGGAAATGCTATTATTGGTCTAAAAGGACAAATATCAGATTACTCATGGGATTTATCGTATCAGTTTAATAAAACAGATTATGATACATATGAGTGTTGTTATCTTCAAAAACCTGAATATACAGAAGCTGCAGCAGCATTTGCAGCAGATGGTCCAGGTGAATTTAAAGACCAAACTGATTTATTCCATCCTGACGTAGTTGCATACTACACTGCAAGTCCATCTCAAACTGCTATGACTGCATTTAAAAGTGTAGAGTATACGATTGGTGGGCCACTAAAGATGGTTCCTAATACTGATTTCGTTGCTGGTATTCAAGATGCAGAATATAGATATGAAAACTTGTTTGATAAGCAAAGTGAGGTTGGTAACGTTGGTGGTTCATCTGGTAACTCAGACGGAACATCAAGATCATACACTGCTATGTTTGTTGAAACTAAAACATCTGTAATGGATGGTAGAGGTGAAGTGCAGTTAGCTGTTCGTAATGACGATTATAGTGACTTTGGAACAAATACTTCATACACCGTAAAAGGTTTAGTTGAAGTAATGGAAGGACTAACATTAAGAGCATCATTTGGAACTGGTTTCCGTGCTCCTGACTTAGGTTCTTTAGTTGCTAACACAACTTTTAGTGCTGAATATCATTATGATTATGTCTTCTGTCAAGCA
>Ga0233450_10005032_pt1 | contig 11616 bp, 9 predicted proteins | sample 011ome_30_FD_189956 | JGI IMG/M metagenome (GOLD analysis project Ga0233450, IMG submission 189956) | Coastal salt marsh microbial communities from the Groves Creek Marsh, Skidaway Island, Georgia - 011501CT (spades assembly) | ecosystem: Environmental > Aquatic > Marine > Intertidal zone > Salt... | reverse complement strand
TGGGGTTTGTCGGCGAGCTGGGGTACGAGCTGCATGTGCCAAGCCTGATGGCCCACCGGTTGTGGGAAATTGTCATGGCAGCGGGCGAGCCTTGGGGCATCCGTCCCTTTGGCGTGGAGACCCAGCGACTGTTGCGACTGGAAAAAGGACACATCATCGTTGGGCAGGACACCGATGGCATGAGCCATCCGGGTGAAGTTCATCTGGCCTGGGCCGTGAACCGAAAGAAACCGTTTTTTGTCGGCTGTCGCTCGGTGGATATTGTCATGGAGCAGCCCCTGTCACGATTACTCATCGGGTTTACGCTATCACCCGACGCGCCCTGCCCCAAAGAAGGCCATTTGGTAATCAAGAGCGGAGATATTGTCGGTAACGTTACCTCCTGCGAATACTCGCCCAGTCTTGATCGCGTTATTGGCCTCGCCTATGCCCACCCTGATGACGCGGCGCCGGGCGCGCGCATTACTATCCGCACCGACAACGGCGTTGAAGTGCAGGCGATCGTCACCACGCTGCCTTTTTACGACCCCGACAATGAGAGGCAGGCGCTATGACATCGATTCTCCGTCGGCCTCTGGCTGGATCCGTCCCCAACGCTGAGTACACTTCGGGGTCGTTGACCCTCACCGATCTGACCCTGTGCTCTCGCTCGGGAAAGCGTGGCGCTGGGGTGCCCGATTGGTTAACAGCGCAGGGGCTGCCTCGCGTGGACACCCCAAACCGAATCGAACAGACGAGCGACCAACGATGGGTCATGGCGCTCAGCAAGCGGGAGTTCTGGATTCTAGATAGCGATCAGACAGCTACCACCACCCGACCTGCTTCTCACGCTGAGACACCCGGGGTCTGGCCCCTGTATTGCCAGCACAGTCATGTGTGGTGGCACCTGAGCGGCGATGATCGCGCCGCGCTCATGGCAAAACTCTGTGGCGTCGATTTAAGCGAGACGGCATTTCCCTTAGGACACGTGGCACAAACGCAAATGGCGCGGATCAGCGTGATCGTGGCTCACCATGAATGGCAGGGCGTTGCCGGGTTTTCGCTGTTTTTGGACCAAACCCTGGCGGCCTACGCGTGGTCTGCTCTCAGGGATGCAATGCAGGAGTTTGGGGCTTACTCACGCCACTTATCGGGCTAGCGTAGTCAACTCCTTTACCTAATTTAGTCGAGCAAGCCCGCACTGATTCCATTGCTGGAATTTCGAATGCCTAAACTTTTATTGATTCGCCAAGGCCGGTTCGTTGGCGCTGCGCTAATGGCCAGCGATGTTGGGTTTCATATGCTTCTCGCTCTACGCATGAGGTTCGGATGAACCTTCGATCAAAGCATCAAATAACGCCCGCGTGATACTGCGGTTCATCCGCCGACTAATCACCGTGTCGGGCAAAAAGACCTCTGCTGCGTGGAAGACCCCAGGGAAGATTGCAAGCTCGCAGGGCACCGCTGCCGCCATGAGTCGTTTTGCGTAGTCGATATCTTCGTCGCGAAACAAATCCTCAACGCCGACGCAGATATAAGCCGGAGGCAAGCCCGAAAGATCATCGGCGCGAGAAGCCGCGGCATAGGGCGATGCGTCCAAACCCGGCTCCCTGTTGAGATACATTTCCCAGGCGTTAAAGGAGGACGCACGGGTCCAAATGGGGTGGTTCGTTATCTGCCCCGACTCGGTGTCATGCAGGTTATCGATCATCGGATAAAGGAGTAGTTGAAAACACAAGGGATGATTCGCCTCAGCGCGGTTTTTGAGCGCAAGCCCTGCCGCAAGCCCGCCGCCTGCGCTGGCCCCGCCGATCGCCAGTCGACCTGGATCAATGCCCAGCTCCTCTGCATTGTCGATCATCCAGCATAGCGCCTCATAGCAATCATTGAGGCCCGCCGGAAACGGATGCTCGGGAGCGAGGCGATAGTCTACCGAGACCACCGTAATGTCCCCCTCATAGGCGAAATCAATGGCGCGCTGATCCTCGGGCGACCCCATGACATAACCTCCGCCATGAACCCAGAGAAGCGCCGGCTGGTTGGCACGGTGACTTTTTCGGTACACGTAAAGCGGTACCTCTGCGTCTTTCGTTATTAAGGATCGAACCTCTTCAATCAAACCATCGGGTTTTACGACGTCGCGACTTTCCGCAATGACCTCTCGCACCTGGGCCAAACCCTCCCGGGAGACCTCAAGGGGCGGGAAGACGTCAAGTAAAGGTAATAACTCAGGATCGATTCGGTTGTAGTCTAGTTCCACAAAATTCTCGCTTATTGTTTGATAGCAGCGCGGCTGATCGTTACAGCCCCTTGGCCAGCGTGTTAATTTGATCAATCAGGCTTTGGGGCACGTCGACCCCCTCGAGTTGATGTTGCGCGCGCAATTGTGCGCGCCGTTCGCCCGGCACCCGCACGTCGTTATCGTCAGTCATCGCACTTACCATCGTTTCGAGATGTTCAACAAACCCTTCGCTGTAAAACGCCGGATCCATGGCGATAATCGTTTGCCCCACATTGGGTGGTCCGCCCTCGGTGGTCGCAAACATCGACGCCTCGTAGGAGCAATGACTCCCGGTAAGCACCCCGCCAAGAATGTCGACCATCAGACCAAGACCAAAACCCTTGGGGCCGCCCACGGGTAGCTGTGCACCTTTCAGACCAGCGGCGGGATCGGTCGTGGGATTACCCTCGGCATCGATGGCATGCCCCGGCTCTATCTCCCTCCCCTCCGCGGCGGCCCGAACCAGATTGACTCGCGCCGTCGACGCCGTCGCCATATCAACGACTAAGGGTTCTTCGCCAGCGCGCGGCGCACCGAAGGCAAAGGGATTAGTGCCGAAGAAAGGCACTTTACCGCCGTATGCGGCAACCGCCTTGGAGCTATTAGCGAACATCAGTGAGACCAGCCCCTCGTGGGCAAGACGGCGCACGAACCACCCCAAGACCCCCGCTGACGAAGAATGATGAATCGACATGAGACCCACACCCTGCTCTCGGGCAGTCTCAATTAAAAGCTGCTCGCCAATCATGTAGGCGTGATGACAGAAACCATAATCAGCATCGATGACGGTTGCGGCCGCCGAAGTCTTGACGATCTTTGGCTGTGCGTATGCTTTCACTTTGCCGCAGTGAAGGTGCTTTAGATAGAGATGCATGTAGCCCAAACCAACGTTGCGAATGCCCTCCGCCTCCGCGTCAGCTATTTCCCCGGCGACAATTCGCGCCTGCTCCTCACTAGCACCGGCCTGGGTAAGGGCCTCAGAACAGAGGGCTTCGATATCGGCGAGGGAAAGTTGTGGCATGGGATTCTCCTGTCTTGTTTCTGCATTGTGTCAAAAATTACAGACTATCGGGGAGGTTGTCTCAATGGGGACCGGTCTTTTGTAAAAACGGCAGAAACACGACACTAAAGGGGAAGTGCAGCAGGCGTTAGAGGTAGTTGGTCGAGGTTCGCAGACTTGAAATACCTCGTTAGTGGGGTATCATGCGCCCCTTCGCGCCTGTAGCTCAGCTGGATAGAGTACCTGACTACGAATCAGGCGGTCGCACGTTCGAATCGTGCCAGGCGCGCCATACAAACAAAGGGCCTCGCAATAGCGGGGCCTTTTTGTTTGCCCTGTGTGCTCTGGCCGTGAGGACGTGCCCGTTCGACAAACTCTGCTCCAAGCAGAGTTTGGACGCCGAAACGTAGTGAAGGCGCCCCGAAGGGGGCTCAACGCGGGAGGCAACCGCGTTGAGATCTATCGTGACTGCGCTAATCGACCTTCTTCATCATCGGCGCTAACCGGTATACGTCAAACTTCACGCGGTCCGAAGGAATATAGTGGCGCACAACAAAGTTGAAAATCCCCGAGTTGTTGGCAATAGGAATGTTGTTCAAGGCATCAGCACCACATCCCATGTTGACGGTGAACGTACCGTCCTCATTAGGGGTCGCAATATCGGAACTCATGTGGGCCACATCGTCGAACATAAAGCCGTTTTCATCGTAGACCGTGAAGGACCAGAACGCACCGTTATCAGGATCTTCAAAGGTGGCCGAATAGCAGCCTTCTGCTGGAAAATTTGGAGAAGTCTCATAGAGATTATCTGCAAGTTGGGCGCCACCCCACCCCAATGCGGCGCCTACCGTGTACTTGTCAAAACTATAAAGACCTCGCGAAGCGTCAGTTGGCGCAGTGAACATGCCATAAACCGCTTGCGCGCCGTACTCCTGTACCAAAGCAGGAAGCTCCTGACGCAGCGCCAGCTCGACGGCATCAAAACTTTCCTTGTTCACGGGCTCAGCCGAAAATGGCGTGGCGCTTGCTGCATTAATTGTCATCCGATCCTGAATAGCATTGGCCTCAGCCTGACTCAGGGTACTGTCGAGTCGTATAATGAGGTACATATGGGAGCCAAAGTGGGTGGCAAGCTCGAAGGTGCCACTGCCATAGGACATGGGCTGAATACGGTGATCCATGGTCACCGGTTGAACCGACACATATTTACCTTCAGGTATCTCTGGAATCGTAATGGAGGCGCCCTCCGACACATCAACCACCGCAAAACCGTAATAGGTGTCGCGATTCATTCGCACCACTGGCTGATCATCGGTGGGCGTGAGCTCACGGTTGTGGTGAATTTTGTTCACCGCAGCGCGTTCTTGAGCGATCAGCAATTGCCGTGCCGTCTCGAGGGTTGGATAGCTCTCGATCGTGGCCACAACGCCATCGGGATGGAAGAATTGCGCTGCGGTCGTGACAGGTTTGGCGACAGCGAACAGGGGAAGCGCCGTCAGCAAAGTTACCGCTAATGAGGCTGGCATTAAGACTTTATTGTTAAACATTTTAATTCTCCGGCTCGATTCAGACCACTGCAATTAACTATCTCTGCTTGGGGGTCCATTTCGGACGAGTCTACAGGCATGGCGCTGAAACTACTCCGGCGCCAAGTATTCATATAGCGGCGTCACTATTTGACAGCCCTTGGGCTTTGGTATCGAAAACCTGACGTGCGACCCGCTACGAAAATACAAGCTGACTCACAGCCAAGCACATCAGGCCAATGGTTCGCCCCTCTGGGCTGACTGAACCATTGGTAAAGATAGGCTGGTAATCGGCATCCGAAATCTCTTCCATCACGTTTTACCGAGACGGCGCCGGGGTGAACTTACTCGCCCGTGTTCTCGCGTACCTGCGTAGAAGAAAAGAGAACATGCTGCTCGCAGCTACTGATCTCGAGCCACTTTTCAAAAGATGCGGCACCTTCTTCGCCGTTGAAGAAGTCCTCAAAGCCCGAGCCCATTTCCTTATAGCTGGGCCAAGCACCCACCCATAGGAAATCTACGGCCGACATGGTGCTAGAAAACATAGGGGTCATAACCCAGGCGTTATAACCGTCATCGGGTAATTCATCGACAACCTCATTCCAATCCTCGACCCAAGACATCAAATCCTCCATGTCTTTACCGTCGTTGAATTTACAGCCCCAGAACTCGACGGGGTTTGCCGCGGCAGAATGCTGCGCCGCGAGTACCATGAACAGCGTGGCAACACTTTTAATCAAGGTTTTCATCATTGCTCCTTTTCGTTTCTACTTACGGTTAAAAATGGGTGATGACTTTTCATCACCCAAGCCATAGCAAAGCCTCTGTAAACTAAGGACCTTTATCGCCGGCTGACTCAATTACCTTCCTCGAAGATAAAACATAGCCCCGATAGCCCCTACTCTTCCACAATATTTCGAGCTTCAATCTTTTGCACAAGCTTCTCCGGAAAGTCGGTCATAATGCCGGCAAGATTGTCCACAGCGAGCATTCGATCCATCGCGTCATCATCATTGATTGTCCACACATGAACACCTATATCAAAAACAGACCTTAAAAAATTGACCGTATCGTTGTTCACCAGATTCAAACTGCCTCCATTAAGCGAGTAATTCTCTGGGATCTGCAAAAACTCGCCCGCAGGCTCCGCAATTTCGTAGGACTCATCGCCCCCAAAAACCGCCAGCATCAGCGGCAACGCCTCGGCCTCGGAAAACGCTGTAAGGATTTCGTCGTCCTGCTGCCGAAAATCCTTGATGATTTCGTCTATGAAGGATGCCACCGTAACCCGATCTGTCATCCGGTATTCATTGATCAGACGAGCCACCTCGGCGCCAGTGTCCAGATCCTCCTGGGTAAAAGAGCCCACACCATCATTCTCCTCGGGCTTTAATTCAATCACGTAGTGCGCGTCAGGAAACCTTTGGAACAGCGACTCCAGGGATACGGCGGCCAACCCCTGCCCGCGATAGGGAAAAGTCTCACCGCCATCCTGTGACCAGTGATAACCAGCGTCATAGGCTAGGATTTCTTCAAAAGTCAGCGCCGATATGCGACCGCAGTCATTGTGGGTGAAATGCTTGTCTTCAGGCGGCGGTGCCTTTTCGGGGCAGTTGATTTCGTTGTAGTCAGTTTTGCGATCTAGCGTCGAGTCATGCATCACAACCGGGATGTTATCGGCGCTACCATTGATATCCGCTTCAAAGATAACCTGGGGACCCAGTGCCTGAAGGTGTTCATAAGCAACCAAGGTAAAGTCCGGACGCTCTCCCTGCCCAGCTCCGTGAGCCACATTCAGGATTGCGGGCTGTAAAAACAGATTACGATCGTCCGCAGAGTCGTAAAGAGCGAGGTTGATAAACGACTCGCCGTCTTCGACGATACCAATTCCCTCGGGATTACACCCCGCGCCGTTTGCGCCGAGATCGCAGTGATACATCCGAGACAGTCTGTAGGTGCTCGCGTCGTCCCAGTCGATGGATTCCTCGTCGCTGACTGCAAGTCCAATGCCGTATTGACCCACCGGCAAGGAGATTTCAAATCCAATACCCTCACTCACATCGCTAAAGCTGACGCTGGACTCGTGCACCACTGACTCCACGTCATTGTTGTCAAAGGCTCGTATATGCAAAATGCCCTCGAGGGGGCGGTGCTCGGGAAAAACCAGCGCTTTGCCGATTAGGCTTCCCGTTGGTTCGGGTGGTGGTGGCGGCTGTGGCACTGGCTCATCCCAATCATCTCCGGAACAGCTCGCCACAAGCGCGAATGTGCCAACCATGAAAACAGTACAAAGACCAGAGCCGAGCGTCTTCCACATAGCCATGAATTTCTTCATCTGATGATGCCCCCACAACTTTTCTTATACGAAAGAGTGTAACCCGCTCGACGGCGGGATGTCTCCGAATTGCGATTGGCTATCCAACAAGGCGTTAGATAGATTCAAGAGGCGACTGCCTGTAGAGTGGCTACACGATACCCTCCCGCTTAGTCGCTCCATGATAGTGCCAGTGGAATGACGGACCGAGACTTATTAGGCGCCCAAACTGATGCCGACATCGATTGATCACATCATCATCACCGTCCCGGATCTTGCCAGCGCGACCGCTGACTACAGCCAGCTGTTGGGTCGATCCCCAAGCTGGCGGGGCGCCCACCCGGATTACGGCACCGCCAATACCTTATTCAAGCTAGAGAACGCCTACATAGAACTGCTGGCGGTGCAGGGTGAGGGGATGGCGGCGGATATCGTGACAGCCAACCTTGAGAGCCGAGGTTCATCACTGGGCGGCATTGTCGTGGGGACAGACAACGCAACCGATTTTATCAACCACGCGCGGGATAAGGGCCTTGCTGCTTCAGACCCCATTCCCGGACAAGGGGTGGATGAGATCACGGGAGCGGCGCGTCACTGGCACAATATTTTTTGGGATCCTGCAGCTGCCCGAGGTGTCTTCTCGTTTTGTATCGAGCACGATGGGGCATCCTCACTACCTGAGGCGACCCCCACCGGGGAAGGTCCTATTACAGCCGTGGATCACGTCGTCGTACGGACGCAAAGCGCTGATGCCGCAAAAAGGTTTTACGGTGATCAACTGGGTATTCGGTTGGCGCTGGAGCAGGACGTGCCGGACTGGGGCGGGACGCAGCTCTTTTTCCGAGCCAGCTCAATGAGTATCGAAGTGATTGCCTCGGAGAAAGCTCCTGAGGAGGACGACCTGTGGGGTCTTGCCTTCAAAACAGCGTCTCTCGATACCACCCATCAGCGGCTAGTCAATGAGGGCATTGACGTCTCTGAAATTCGGGATGGACGCAAGCCGGGGACCCGAGTATGTACGGTAAAATCCCATACGCTTGAGGTGCCTACGCTCCTTATCGAGCACCCAGGTCCCTAATCCGGATCGGCCTCTGAGAGCCCGCCCGCTTTATCAAAGCGATTTCTCGTGGATGGAATCCACCCTCATCCTCCGGACCGATTCTATCCGGCAAAGCCGTGGTGAAATAGGCGACCCCACGACCCGCAACCAAATCGAACCACAAGCCAGCGCGCAATCCGTACGCCTCCCCAGCGTGACCCCAGCGAGAAACTCCGTCAGCAAACAATGCATCGTCACAAGCCCGACCCGCCACCTCTATCCTCTGAATACCTAATCCATAAGTGCAGAAAAATGCCTCGCCCAGCGCTTTGCCAATAGTTTCATCCAGCAGGGCCGCGCGCATAGCGGGCGACAGAAATGTGTTGCCCTCAAGATTTAGCAGTACTTGGCCGATTCGTGCCAAATCCACCATGCCCACCCTAACACCTCCCTGAGGGCTAAAGACCGAGGCATTTGTGCCGGGCACGTAGTCACCTAAATCACAGGCAGAACCCTCGGCCACCGGAATGGTGCAGTTAGGCGGCAAGTCACCCGGGTCGTCACGGGCGATATCACCAGTGTCCCTGTAAAGCACCACGGCAGCTGCCTGCTGTTTCTCATCGCACCCCAACCAGTTCAAGCAGGCCTCAATATTCAGCGGATCAAAAAGCGTTCGTTGCATAAGTTGGTAGTAGGCTTCACCGGTTACAGCCTCGAGCACCGTAGCAATCACGGGTGCGCCAAGATTGGCATACTCAAAAGGGGCTGCACCCGGTGGGGCTTCAGAAGACCAGGCCAGCGGGTTGTCCAGTCGCTCACGTAAGCTCTCACCGAGCGGGATGACATATCCAACGGCATCGCTGAGGCCGGCTCGGTGGGACAGCAAATGCGCAAGAGTTACCGGAACATTGGAGAAATGGGGAGAACGGACAGGCCAACCCAGATAGGTCGAAATATCCTCGTGCAAGGCAAGGCGACCTTCATCCACGAGACGCAATGTAGTGAGTGCCATGAGCAGTTTTGAAATGCTTGCAATGCGCACTGGATCGTTTGCTTGTACTTTGCGTTCTGTCGCTCGGTTTCCATAGCCCTCAACGACCACCGGGCTAATCGTGTCCCTATCAAATACCACCACCACAGTGGCAGGTACAACGGCTTGATCAGCCGCCGCCTGTCCCGAGAAAAAGATCATCCATGCGACGAGAAGAAACGCCATTGGAAGGATTGGCTTGTTATTCAGCCTAGAGACCTGATCCATCAGCAGAGTAGATCACCCAAATCTTGCGATACCCCTCGGTCTCCCATTTTCCCCGCCACTCTTTGGGGATCGTCACCGCCTCCCCCGCATTGATAGTCACCGCATCGCCGCCGAGAGGGGTCAGTGTGACACTGCCCTCCAGAAAAAACATGAATTCATCAACGCCATAGGGCTCGTCAATCTCAAAGACCTGAGGGCCTGCTTTGTACATGCCCGAGGCAAATTTTCCATCGCTCGATTTGAGTGAGGTGAAGTCAAAAATGTCGCCAACTTGACCCTCTGAGACAATCGTTTCGGGACGCTCAAATATGGCGCCGGCGAGATCCGAGACTGAGAGCTTTGCCAGCGCGGCGCTCTCCTCTGCCACGGTTGATGCTGTCACCGCAACCAGCAGTACGCCCGCCAGCAACGCAATAGATTTACGAGTTTTTATTCTCAAAGCTATCTCCTTACGGGGATCTAAAAAGATCGTTTGCTAGTGTTGAGACTTTTCAGATTGCAAGCTGCTCGCTGACTGCCCTGAAAGCCGCGTCGATCGCGCCGTCGACATAGGCATGAGCCTCGGAGTCCGAGTTGGCAATTGAAATTCGTCCTATTCGGGCGCGCCCCTGAATGTGAGGGCCGTTGTATCTGCCGTAGTTCGGATTAATACCAACACCTTCAAACTCGTAGGCATAGCCATGAGGCCAGCGGTTCAGGGTAATGCCCGCCATATCCCGCTCCACATCGAAACCGTAAGAACCGAGCATGCCATCAAAGTGATTGACAATGTCAGTTTCAAAATCGCTAAAGGCCATTTCCATAAGTTGCGCGCGCCCCGCCCGGTATTGGTCCTGGGCTGGGAGACCCGGCGCCCTCGGGGAATACCAGGCGGTCACCACAATCGGCTCATCGGTTTTTTGGGCGTATTTATAGTCGCCGAGGCTCACGGGGAAATCGAGTCGGAGATATTGAAAAAAGACCTTACCCGGTGAATAAAACTTGTAGTACCCCGCCTCCTGGAACGCCCGCCAGTTGCGGAGTGCAAAGGTGCCAAGCACGAAAGGGATTTTTGTGGCCTGCGCAATCGCAGCGTTTTGCTCCGCGGTGGCTTCCGGGCACAAGTGAGGAATCATCTGGTTATAGCAGGCCATCACCACGTGACGCCCTCGCACGCGACACACCCTGCCCTCCTGAACATATGCCACATCCACCCGATCACCCCGGGAGGTATGACGCACATTAACCGCCGTACTGTTAAGACGAATGCGGACGCTATTATCAGGTTGATCAAGCTGGCTGTAATCCGCTTTGGCGGTCACCAGATCCTCCATCGTGTTGCCGGGTATTGCTTTAGGTATCAAGTAGCGAACCAGCGCTCTGGCGACACTCGCGTTGCCATCGGGGAACTTGTAAATGTAAGGGTCTTCCACCCCGTGCTTGATTGTGACCCGAATTCTGTCAGTCCCGGGGAAACCATAGTAAAGCGCCTCGTAAGTAGAGATGGCTTCCCACCCGGCACCCATCATGGGTAGCCAGGAATCCTGTAACACCTGCCTGACGGCCTCGGGTTGATTGGCATAGCGGTCAAGAAAATCAAGGTAGGTCGTGTTGCGCACGAGTTGCTCGCACTCCGCCGAGGTCATGCCCTGCAAGTAGTCGATACCGCCTTTGAGCAGCACATGAAAGCGTTGCTGATCCTCCGCCGACAGCGGCATGGCCTGGGTGATGTCAGCGAGCGCCTTATCGGAATAGTCCCGAGTGCTCTGAATCGGATCCGGCGTCAGCGTTGCTTTGCCATAGGTCGGGGCATCGAAGTAAATTCCCTCGGTCATGTTGCGGCTTGAAAAATATTCATGATCAAAGTATCGGTCGAAGCGCTCAACCTCGATGCCTATATCCCGAAGCAGTTGACTTGCCATCTTGGAATAGGCCGACGGAGTATCAATCGCCTGACTGCCGCCATAGCCAATCAGTGTGTGTCCGTCGACCGTCAGCTCGTTGCGCCGCGCATGACCCCCAAAATCGTCGTGGTTATCGAGTATCAATATGCGCTGATCGGCGCCACGCTGATCGCGAAAAAACTTGGCGGCGGCGAGCCCGGAGATACCTCCGCCCACCACCACAAGATCGTAGTCGGCATCGACTTGCTCCTCGGGCAGGGCAAATGACCGACCCTCTCGTGCCAGCGCGTGCGCAATTTCGTAGGTGCCTGCGACGCTGCCCCGCATACCGGTAAG
>Ga0233450_10005028_pt1 | contig 11627 bp, 10 predicted proteins | sample 011ome_30_FD_189956 | JGI IMG/M metagenome (GOLD analysis project Ga0233450, IMG submission 189956) | Coastal salt marsh microbial communities from the Groves Creek Marsh, Skidaway Island, Georgia - 011501CT (spades assembly) | ecosystem: Environmental > Aquatic > Marine > Intertidal zone >... | reverse complement strand
TTCAGCAATTATCTCGCGCTTTAACCTTTCTTTTGTTCCAAAAGATTCCGATGCTGAAATATCAACAATTAACATTACAGTTAATTCTCTTTCCTCTTCAAATACTTTAACATATGGACGGTTAAAACGAGCAGTTACATTCCAATCGATGGTACGAATTTCGTCACCAGCCATATATTCTCGAACTTCAGAAAAAGCCATACCTCTTCCCTTAAATGCTGAGTGATACTCACCAGAGAAAACTTGAGAAGAAAGCCCTTTTGTCTTAATCTCAATTTTACGTACTTTTTTTAAAAGTTCTTTTGTATCCATTTAAATCATGTTGCTCGCAGATTCTACTATTATATCCTTTATTTAAAGGGTATATGAATTTTAATAAACTCTTTTGTCTAGTGTATATAGTAATGTTAAAACCTTAATCCCTTGGAAGACTCTCTATGGAACTTCAACTTTATTTAAAATAGTATTAATAATTGTTTCTGTATTAACGTTTTCAGCTTCCGCTTCATAACTTAATCCAATTCTGTGTCTTAGGACATCGTGGCAAACTCTCCTTACATCTTCAGGAATTACATATCCTCTTTTATTAATAAAAGCGTATGCTTTTGAAGCCATTGCCAAGGCAATACTTGCTCTTGGAGATCCTCCAAATTCAATAAGTGCACCTAAATCATCAAGGTTGTAGTCTTTGGGAGTACGAGTTGCGTAAACTATATCTACAATGTATTTTTCAATTTTCTCGTCCATGTAAACTTGTTTCACAATCTCACGAGCTTTTATTATTGCATTGGTGTCAATAACTACGTTTGGAGTTGGGAAACCTTCTTTAGAAACGGTACTTCTAATAATCCTTTGCTCCTCCTCCTTTTTTGGGTAGTCTAATACAATTTTTAACATAAAACGATCAACCTGAGCTTCAGGAAGAGGATAAGTACCTTCTTGTTCAATTGGGTTTTGTGTCGCCATTACTAGGAATGGCTCATCCAGTTTAAAAGTGTTGTCACCAATCGTAACTTGTCGCTCTTGCATAGCTTCCAGTAATGCACTTTGAACTTTAGCAGGAGCTCTGTTAATTTCATCCGCTAAAATAAAGTTCGCGAAAATTGGACCTTTTTTAGAAATGAACTCCTCCTTATTGTGGTTATATACCATTGTGCCTAATAAATCTGCGGGTAATAAATCCGGGGTAAATTGGATACGACTAAAGTCAGCGTTAATCGTTTTGGCTAATGTTGTAATCGCTAATGTTTTTGCTAAGCCTGGTACCCCTTCTAGCAGAATGTGTCCATTCGCTAATAAAGCAATCAAAAGGCTTTCAATCATATGGGGTTGCCCAACGATTACTTTTTTCATTTCTGAAGTTACTAAGTCAAGAAAAGCACTTTCTTTTTGTATCAATTCGTTTAACGCTTGTATATCTGTTTTAACAGAAGTTGCGTTTGGCTCTATAGATGTTGGGGCCGACGGTGTGATATCATTATTTTCCATTAATTATTTTTTTATTTTAAACGTTCGTAAAAATAGGTTTTTTATCGAGCCGTAAATTTCAGAAATAATCTTATTTTCAAAGCAATTTTGCTTGTTAAAGAGTGTTAAATTTTTCGTAAATAAAGTTTACTAGATCTATTTAATCCAAGAACACTTTTATTCCACTTTCTTTGAAGTCAACAGCTATATGTTCTTGCAGTGTGGTAGAAAGCGTAAGTCCCACAAAATTAGCTTTGATTGGGAATTTTCTATGTTTTCTATCCACCAGCACAACGGTAGTAAGATATTTCAAGTTAGATTCTAAAATATAACGTGTAGCATAAATTAGGGTTCTGCCAGAATTCAACACATCATCAATAAGAATGATTGATTTATTGTTTAAATATTCCAAATCTGTAGAGAAATCTACATCGTTTTCAAGCGGTTTATCTTTGTGCAGTTTTAACTTGTGTAATGTTATTTTTATTTCGGTAATATTTTGAAGTGCGGCATTTATTTTTTCAGCTAGTAAATAGCCGCGGTTAGCTATTCCAATTAAAACAATTTCCTGTTCATCATAATTTTTTTCTAAAATTTGATGTGCAATTCTTTCAATTTTTTGCTCTACTTGAATAGCTGATAGAATTAATGTTTTTACATTCTCCATGTTATTTCTTGTATTTTAAATAAACACTAATTGCAACTGCATAGGTTTTTTCCATTTCTTTCGAAACATAAATTTCTTCGAAGTTTCCTTTTTCTGTTAAAGTGTTTTTAGAAATGGTAGTTTCTTGCATAAGAAATATTAGTAGGGCTTAAAGATAAGGAATAAAATAAAATGGTCTCCCATATTTTTAGTGTTTTCATTTTTTACTCACTTCATTCTAAATGACGAATTAATCGATGTTTATTCATCGATTCAGGTAGTTTGATTCCATTATACTAGTGCGTTAAAATTGCGCAACTAATTTTAAGTTCAATCTTCTGGAAGTCAGAAAACTTGGAATAGCATATTGCCTTCCGGATACATCTTTGACCCAATTATAGTTTATAGTATTGGAAATATCAAGAAGATTGAACACCTCAAATGAGAGCCACATTTTATCAATTTTCTTCCATATCGAACCCTCTTTGTATTTTGTTTTGTCTGTCAAAAGTTCTTTGCTAAAACCAATGTCAACTCTTTTGTAAAGAGATGACCGTAAGGTGTCTTTATATCTGTCTTTACCTGGGGGCCCATAGGGTAAAGCCGTTCCGAATACAACAGTTAGGTTAACTTTGAAGGTGCTCCATTTTACCTTTTCCGTATTCCACTCTTCTGGCATTCTGTCTTGAAAAAATAGAGCAAACGATACACGCTGGTCTGAAGGTCTTGGAATATAGCCTGGTTCTGTCCGAATACTATCCGTTGCAATATCGTTAGCAGTATATCCAGTAATTATTTCTTCTCCATCAGAATTATAATAATCATAAAAATAATCATTCAAAATATCCTCTTGTGTTTTCATATAGGATAAGGAAGCGTAGGACTCAATTCCTTTGACAAATTCTCCGTTAATTTTTAAGTCAATCCCGGTAGCATATCCTTTAGCGTTGTTTTCGCCATAATAACGAATTCTAACATTGTCGATTTCATAAGGAATAATGTCGGTTAAATGCTTGTAGTATGTTTCGGCACCAAATTTAAAGGGCCTTTTCCACATAAAGAAGGTATAGTCACTTCCTAAAACAAAGTGTATAGATTTCTGCGCTCTTATTTCAGGATTGATTACTCCTTGAAGATTTCGGGTTTCTCTATAAAAAGGAGGTTGATAATAAAAACCAGTAGCAAAACGAAAACTTACATTACGTCTATAAATTTCATCTTCGCGAACATAAAACCATGCCGGACGAAAATTAAAGCTAATTCTTGGCGAAATGACCAATTGGCTGTTGTAATCCCAGTAATTGGCTCTTACACCACCTGTCATACTGAAATAACTATTTGTTTCAATTGTGTCTTTTATAATGTATGCACTGTCTTTGTTTCTTACTGAGTCTTCGAAATAAATAGTTTTTGGAATTGCTATCCGGTACATATCTTGAATGTATCCAGAAAGACGATTAGACTGTAAATCATTTTTGGACTTAACAACGCTGCTTAATCTAAGATACTGATACGGTTGCGCTGTTGGATCAATATAACCAACAGAATCTTGTGGATGTGGTATATTAAAACGAGAAGAGTCAACCTGATTCCATTCACTAATTTTATCATTTATTATTTCATGCTGGTACTTTGCTCCCCATTGAAATTTATGTTTTCCTGATTTAAAAGTACCTTTATGGTAAGCATTCGCTACTGTTGCGTTTAATTCATTTCTCGCATGATTTAAAAATGCGCCAACTCCTCTATTAAAAGCAACTTCACCGAGGTCGTCATTACCTAAATCTCTTTCTAGTTCATCTAACTTATACTCACCCAATAAATCAAAACTTTCTGTTTCGTGCGTTTGGTAAATAGAGGAAATAAATTTTAAAGTGAGCAAATCATTTGGTTTATGCGTCAAAGAAGCTGCGGCCATATAGGTTTCAAACTGGGTAATTTCTTGCCCCTCGTAAAAAACGGTAAATCGTAGCGCCTCATTGATACTTCCAAAATTTGTTTCTCTACTTTCTGGAACAACTCTAAATTTATTTTTAGAATACGTTCCAAAGATGGAAAGCTTTGTCTTTTCTGTTAACAGGAAGTTGAACATACCTTGGTAATCCACAAATATGGGTTTGTATTCTCCTTTCGTGTCTAATGCTCCTAATAGGTAGGAGTTAGTTCTGTATCGAATCCCAGTAATATAGTTAAATCGAGAAGATACGTTTTGTTCAACATGGGCAGCAGCTCCTAGTAAACTAGAAGTAAAAGTGCCATTAAATTCATCTGGAGTAGTGGCTTCAGAATAAGTAATGTCCAAAACCGAAGAAAGTTTATCTCCGTATTTTGCATCAAATCCACCTGCAGAAAAAAGGATGTCACTGACCATGTAAGGATTAATGAAGCTCAACCCTTCTTGTTGTCCGGAACGCGCTAAAAAAGGACGGTAGACTTGAATGTCGTTAACGTAAATTAGATTTTCATTAAAATTTCCCCCACGAACATTATATCCGGCAGAAAGTTCATTGTTTTGCGAAACGCCAAAATTTCCAAATTTTAATGTTTGTTCTATATTTTCACCGATTCCAGTTATTTCTGAAGGAGGTATTGGCTTGAAGTACCCGATGGCTCCAGTTCCGGGGTCTTTGAACGTTACTGTATGTTCTGAGAAAGTTCGTGAACTTAGAGTAATTCTTACCTCTTTCGTCTCATTTGCAAACAATGTATATGATGATTTCTTATTCCAGTATTGAGCACTACTATATTTTATGGTAATTTTTTCATTCGCAGGAACTTTGATGCTGAACTTTCCGTTTTTGTCGGTAATGGTACCTTTTGATGTTCCAGTCAATACAATATTTGCATCCACTACAGGTTCTTCGAATTGATTGTAAAGAGTTCCCTTTATTATGCCAGTGCTTTGTGCACCAATTTGAAAAGTGCAAAACAGTAGTAGAATAAAAATGGATAATTGAATTTTCATGTATTTGATTGGCTAATCTTTTCGTTTAAAATCGCCATTTTTCCATGCTTTAATAAATTTAGACCATGCAATTGGATTTAGCAAATTGATAGGAGGAGCTTGTCCGGCATAATATAATTTACTCTGGTACTGTTGCATTTGCCATTTGTAATTCATATCCCCATCCATAGGAGTAGCATCCGCTCTTTCCTTTAAAGATGCTCTTTCCAAGTTAGCTTTGGCTCTTTTGTAATCGTCATTTGGTATATCAGCATTCACAAATACTTCAGCAAATTGTTCTTTCGAGGGCCATGGGTATATATGCGCAGCTTTCAAAAGTATAGTATCTTTATACATTACTTGGATTAATGAATATTTACTGGTGTTGAGGCTGTCTGGGATAATAAAGTTGGCTTTTTTGTATCCTACAGAAGAGAAAATAATTGTATCTCCCTTATTAGCAACAAATGAAAAATATCCAAAATAATCAGAGGTGGTTCCTCTTCTAACTGATTTGTCAATAATGTGGCAAAAGGGAACAGCTTCAAGACTGTCGCCAGAAACGACTACACCGCTAAATTGAATTAACGTATTTTTAGTTGTGTCTTTTTGTCCAAAACTAAAAACTGTTGAAAAGCAAATAAGTAGGCTTAAGAATAAATTTTTCATCATGGTTAAAGCTATTAAAACTCTTTAATTTTTCTTTTATTATCCAAAGCTACAAAATGAATTACGAATGAATCTCTATATTTGAAAGGATTTCTAATAATAAAGATCAAGTATGTGTAGAATATTATCTCTAGTTTTTCTTTTTCCTTTTTTTTATTCAGCACAAATAACTATTTCTGATACTGATATGCTTCAAAGTGGTGAAATGTATTTTTATAGTTCAAGTCCAGATTTTTTATTGGTAGATGTATCTTTGACAGGAGCAAATTATTCTTGGGATAATTCGGCACTTACTGTATTAAATCAAGATACATTGAATGCCGTTAGCGTTACTTCAACTCCATTTGCGTATCAATTGTATTTTAATAATATCGGTCAATATCCTGATCATAAGGCAGATTATGCATTGGTAGGAGAAGTTGTAGATGCTTTTGGGCAAATCACAATATCGAATGTTTATGATTATTTTAAGGTTAATTCAAATTCTCTACAAAAAGTAGGTTTTGGAGCTAATATAAATGGGCTTCCAGCATCTGTTAAATATGATACAATAGATCAAGTTTATCCATTGCCTATGACATTTGGGACTGCCGATTCGACATCTGCATATTACATTTTAGCTATTCCAACTTTGGGGACATATGGGCAATGGATTAGGCGGAAAGTTGAGGTTGATGGTTGGGGTAATATTACAACTCCTTATGCTACTTATTCAAATACAATTAGGGTTAGAACTACTCTATATCAAAGGGATACCCTGTACGTTGACCAGTTTGGGTTTGGAACCAACATCGATAGACCCATAGAAAATATTTACGAATGGTTTGAGCCAGGGAGTGGGGCGCCAGTATTTAAAGTTCTAGAAAGTTCGGGTGCATTAACTGAAATCAAATATTTGGATACGCATAATACTACTTCGGTAGAAAGTCAATTTTATAGCGATTGGAAAGTTTATCCTAACCCTGTTATAAATATTTTGAACGTTGAAATTGGAAGTGAGTTTAGTTATGAAATTTATGACATTGAAGGTAGATTAGTCGAAAAAGTAGATAATTATTTATCCGAAACGATTGACCTCGATCACTTATCAGTTGGCGTTTATACTTTTTTAGTAAAGCAAGGAGATAAACGCAAGAGTTATAAGCTCGTAAGAAAATGATTGCAAGCTAAAAATAGATTGATTATAAATGCCTTAAAATCCCATTTTCAAAAAGGGCGAAAGCTGAGGTTCGAACACCTGCAATTGCTAAAGCATCGTTTGTCCAAGTATTGCAAGTCCTGAATAGGTAGTAACTCCCTTTAGCTTCATAAAAATTGTCTCTAGATTTGTATCCAGCGTTAGGGATTAATTGTGGTGTAGTGTCTGGATTTATCACAAATGATTGCTTAATAAATCCAATCAATTCAGCGTATTTTTCTTTTGTAATAACACATCTCTTAATGCTTTTATTTTCAATAGGTTTTTCCAGGGAATATGTGACATGCATAGCGGTTGAACTAGGCATAAAAGCCGCATTGATAGCTGTTGAAGTTTTGAGGTCACTCCATGTTGGAGTGTCTAGAAAGAAGCCTTTATCACCCCATCCAATGGAGATGAATTGAGGATTTAGATGGATTCCACTGAAGGTTTTAGTGTCAATAAACTCAGTCCAATTAATTAAAGTAGTTTCAACTGGTAGACATACATCTGTATGAACGCCATTGGAAATGATGAATATTTCAATTTCCCCATTTTCAGGGTTATAGTCTGTATTAATTGGTAAGGATGCTCCTATAAGTGCAATTGTCAAATAGGTACATAGAAATAGGATTAAAATCTCCAAAGAGTGGAATAAAAATATAGCAACTTTAGTTATATACTTCATGCATCCAATATATACAAAATACATATTCATGAATGTTAAACCTTGTTAATAATTTGTTGTCTAGAGGCGTACGGGTGAAATAATAATTTAGGAATAAGCGTTTGCCGGTTTTTTATATAATTTTCCAACAAATAATAGTTTAGATCCATTGAGGGTTGGGTAGATGTAACCGTGTTTTTTTATATCCGTATTTTTCGAATATGTTTTTCCTTTATTTATCTTTATAAAAAATGCTTATATGTGTTAAAATACGTACTTTACAGGAATGTACGTAGATAATGTAAAAGATATCATTCATTTATTGAATAACGATGATAAAAAAGAGTTTAGATCTTTTATTAATCGTCAGAGAAGTAGAAAGAATCGAAAGGATTTAGAGCTATTTGAAATTTTGTGTGAAACGGAATCTTATCCAGCAAAAGAAATAGTAAAGCGACTCTATGACGATTTAAAAATGAATGCATATCACTCTGTTCGAAAACGCTTGTTGAAGCATTTAACAGATTTTATTATTGTTAAACGAATTGATGAGGATACCACATCAGCTTCTTCAATAATGGGATTGCTCACATTGTCCAGGTTTTTATTTGAAAATGATAACGATAGAGTAGGTTGGATATACTTAATTAAAAGTGAACAATTGGCCATTAATAATGAGCAATTTGATTTATTGGATAATATCTTGAATGTCCAAATCGAGAATGCAAGTAGTGAGTATGCTCCTAATATTGATGAAATAATTGAAAAATGGAAGACGAATAAAGGCTTGGCGGATGAAGACGAACGTGCAAATATTGCTAATGCAATATTACAAATTAAATTAGACGAGTATCGTTTGCAAGGTAAATCTATTGAAATACAAAAAGAGGTAACGAAAGTGATGTATGAATATGATTTGTACAATGCAGCATTGGAGAGACCGAAAATCATCCATAATTTATTGGCAATTGTTAGAAGTTCTGTTCTGGCGAAAAAAGAATATTACAAATTCGAACCTTTGGTCATAGAGAGTTTTAATCAAATTGAAAATAGTGTTGGTTTCAAGAAAAAAGATTATTTCTATAAACTAAATATATTGTACATGATAGCACACATCTTGTATCGAAATAAAAAATTTAAGGAGTCTTTAGAGTATTTGATGTTATTTAAAAAGGATATAGCAAAGTATGCTAAATCCTATTCTCGTAAATTTTACCCAAGGTATTTATTGCTCTATGCTACTGTTCAGAATATAGAAGGTAACGTTGAAGAATCTATACGTATTATAGAAAAAGCACTTACCCAGCATCAAAATATTCTTTCAATCCAAGATGTCTTGAATATGAAAATCAATTTGGGAGTCTATTATTTTGAGCTTGAAAAATATAAAGAATCAAATAAGATTATTTATTCGATTGAAAATAGTGATAAATGGTTGGAGAAAAAAATGGGTAAAGAATGGATTTTACGTAAGAATTTAGGAGAGATATTAAATTTGTATGAAAGAGGCAATGTCGAAATTGCAATGAGTCGAATAAAGTCATTTGAGAAACAACATGAGTCATTGCTCAAAATGCCTATTTACAATAGAGTAGGTTCGTTTATTGACTTTATTAAAGTATGCATAGACAAACCTTATTGGGTATCTTCCAAAGAGTTTAATGCGCATGTCGATCGCACTTTGAAGCGCTGGCCTATAGATCAAGAAGATTTGATAGCCTCTTCTTTTTATTGTTGGCTTAAAGCTAAAATGCTGAAGAAGCCTTTTTATTATGTAATGGTAGAAACTTTACAGGGAAGATTGTAATGATTAACCCATTGAGTGATAAACGCTTTGAACGTCTTCATCATCTTCAAATTTTTCCAGTAATTTTTCAACTTCAGCTTCTTGTTCTTCTGATAGTTTGGTAGTATTATTTGGTATTCTTTCAAACCCTGATGACAGAATTTCATATTTTTTATTTTCAAGCTCTTTCTGGAGTGATCCGAAATTTTCGAAAGAACCATAAATCATTATATTTTCATCATCTTCAAATACATCTTCAGCACCATAATCAATCAATTCAAATTCTAATTCTTCCAAATCGATTTCACCTTTAGGAATGCTAAAGTGACAATTTTTTTCAAACATGAATTCCACAGATCCCGATGTACCCATACTACCTCCGTTATGCGTGAAATAATTGCGCATACTTGCTACTGTCCTGTTGTTGTTATCTGTTGCTGTTTCTATTAAAATAGCAATTCCATAGGGACCGTAACCTTCAAATAAAATTTCTTTATAGTCGGAAGTGTCTTTATCGGTAGCCTTTTTTATGGCTCTTTCAACATTTTCCTTTGGCATGTTGGCAGTCTTTGCATTTTGCATCACTGCTCGCAATCTGGCGTTTGTTTCGGGATCCGATCCACCTTCTTTAACGGCAATTACGATGTCTTTTCCGATTTTAGTAAACGTTTTGGCCATTTTAGACCACCTTTTCATTTTTCTTGCTTTTCTAAACTCAAACGCTCTTCCCATTTCTAAATTCTTGAATAAACTTAAATTTGATATGAGACAAATATAAAAAAATGCTAGCTAAAAATGATAAGGCCTAAAAGAATTCCTCCAATAATGAGAAATATATTTTTAACCTTATCTTTACTGTTATGGTACTCCTCGAAAATAAGTAATGTAGTAATGTGTAGTAACATTCCTGATGTAATTGCCAGTAAGTTCACACTTAAAAAATTAAACCAGTTTTGGTCTTGTAAAAAGATGCCTGCAAGGCCTCCAAGAGGGCTCATAAAAGCAAAAGTGAAAAATAATATCAGCGCGGTAGATTTTTTAATTTTTGCTGAAATAAAGAAAAGCATCAAAACAATTGCAACTGGTATCTTATGTGAAACTATTGCCCAGAAAAAAATAGAAGAGAATGCACCTTGAGAAGCATGAGCATGTGTATGACCATGGTGTTGAAAATCGTCAATAATGAATAGAGGTATTCCTTCGATAAATGCATGTGCACACAATCCGAAGAAAAGCGTGTAAATAATCTTATTTGAAACCTCTAGTCCTTTTTCATGGCTATGCTCATGCCCGTGAACATGTCCATGTTCTACCCCCCTTGAGAATAATTCTAATATAATTTGAATTAAAAACCCCACCAATAGATATACGCCTAAATTGGGAGCAGTGTTGGCAAATAATTCAGGTAAAATATGAATGCATATTAGACTTAATACAAAAGAAACACCAATAGTTGTTACGTATTGTTTTATTTTGGAGAAGAAACTATCAAATAGCAGCGTCAGTATTCCAGCAAAAGAAACACTTCCAAATAAAACAATCATTACTAGCCAACTATCCATCATTTTCTCCCTACAATTATCAATCTATCAGAAACCTCTCGGTCAAATGGGTTTAAATTGTAATCGCCAAAGATAGAATCTATTTTCAAATTTGTTTGCGAAATCAAAGATTGAAAATCTTCCGGAAATAACGCTTGTACTTTTTCGGTAAAATGAAAATCTTTTTCCTTATCGGTAAAATCAATGGTTTTTACAATATTTCCGTTTTCATAAGCACGTTTTAATCGAAAATTAATCTGGTCGATAAATTTTATTTCTTCATTAACAAGATTACGAATAACTTTATTTGTATTCATGAAGTCGATAACAAACACTCCGTTTTTTTTTAACATGTTTTCTATCGCCTTTAGAACTTTTATATTTTCGGTTGATTCGAAATATCCAAAGCTCGTGAATAAATTGAAAATGGCATCAAATTGGTCTTCGCAAAATGATTTCCGCATATCTCTTACTTCAAAGCGAAGGTTGGTATTATTGAATTTTTTCGCAAAAGCAATACTTTTTGGAGATAAGTCAACCCCCATAGTTTTAAATCCTATTTTATTTAAAAATATTGAATGCCTTCCTTTTCCACATGCCAAATCTAGAATGTTTGACTTCAAATCAAGTTGAAGATTAGTAATTAAATTAGTGATAAATTGCTCTGCTTCATCATCATCTCTATTTTTATAAAGCTTATGATAATATTCAGAATCAAACCAAGTTTCAA
>Ga0233450_10005027_pt1 | contig 11627 bp, 9 predicted proteins | sample 011ome_30_FD_189956 | JGI IMG/M metagenome (GOLD analysis project Ga0233450, IMG submission 189956) | Coastal salt marsh microbial communities from the Groves Creek Marsh, Skidaway Island, Georgia - 011501CT (spades assembly) | ecosystem: Environmental > Aquatic > Marine > Intertidal zone > Salt... | reverse complement strand
AATATTTACTCTTCTTTTATTAATCATTAGTTGTGATATATTCAATAAGGAGGGTTCTCAGAACTTAATGATTGAAACTTCTCCGTGTCTAAATGAACCATGTGAATCTAGTTTTGAAGTAAGTAAAGAAGTTACACCTGATCATTACATTGATGAAAACGGATACAATCATATTCAGTTTTGGGGTCCAAAATATTTTACTGTAAGAGGTGATTTAAGTGAGTTGAGTAAAAAATATGTTATCAATGGAGTCCCTTTAGTTGAAACCGTTTTTGATTCAGATTATTGGATATGGTTAGATAATTTAACTTTTGTGTTACCTGTCTACTCAATATTTAGTTGGTATACTGATAATGAATTTCAAAATCCAATTCCAGTAGGCACTATCACTATTACCTTAGATGAGATGATTATTAAATCATCCCCCTTTAATATTTCGGGTTATTCAATTAATGAAAACACTTGTATGGATTGTCCATATTCATCCACATTATTTAAAACATATAGTAAGTACACATATCGACCTCAACACTCATTTTATTTAGGACCTGAAATGGTGGGAGATACCCTACAAGTTTTTATTAAAGTAATATTTAATTCTGATTTTGGGTTGAGTGAAGAAAATGAACATGTATTAAAAGTTATAGTAGATTAAAACTTCTTCAAATCATAACCCTTAAACTATATTTTTCAAATTAACACATACTCTCCCCAAAGTTCTACTTCCCATAAAAAGGTTTAATATTCATTCAAACCCTAATATTGGGAATGAGGTTTCTTGTAACTGAGGAAATACTTTTTCCCAAAATGGGTATCGGAGTGGTTTTTATATCGAGGTCAATTTTTTTATTAAACCGATAATGATATAGTAGTCTAATTTACTTGTTTAAACTCCTAGTTAATCCTAAAATAATTTTCTTATTATCTTCTGAAAGTTTATTAAACTCTGATAATAATTGGTTCTGATATGATTCTGATTTATCTGAATCCATACTATATAATTTTCTGCTCTTCATAACATCTTCTGTTATAACAGATATATATTTAGAAAACTGAGAAAATGTTTTATGTGAACTCAACTTCATTATAGTTTGATAGTCCATTGTTCCTAAATCTATTAAGTTCTTTGTGAAACTTCTCCTCCCTGAATGTGAAGAAATCAAACTCCACAAAGGTTTTTCTTCAGTATCAATTATCTTTGAACCAACTTTTTTTGGTTTCGAAACCAACCTGTTAAATCTTAAATCCTTTAATAATAGTTTTAAGTGTTTATTAAATTTTTGAGTAGAAAGTGAGGGAAAAAGGTTTTGCGAAAGAGATTTACCACTACTAAATTTTTGAAATATAAATCCACTAACATCATTTAAAGGAACATTATTTACTTTATCTGTTTTTTGTTGAATCCAACTAATAATTTGTGTCTTTCTATCAAAAGTAAAATCATTTACCTTGAAATGAGGGACATCAGAAATTCTACATCCTATTGAGCAACACCAAAGATGAACCCATTTAACATATTCCCAATTTGTTATTTTAAGAGTTTCACCGTATTTGAAACTATTTTTTCCCTCTAGTTTTTGTTCTATTAAATATATATGAGGGTTTTTAGAAAAATCTTTTCCTTCCTCAAAATCCCACTTTGTTGAATTGAATAGTTTTATTACTTCTTCTGTTCTTAAATAAACTTTTTCATCAATAACTAACTGAGATAGTAATTTTAACTTGGGTTTTCTTTGAATATATCCTAACTGGTAACTGAAATACAAAAAAGAACTTAGATTTCCATAGAGTTTGTTTACGTAATTATTTGAAAGTTCTCTACTATCCATAAGAAAATTCTCAAATTCGCTTTGAAAAATAATAGTCCTTCCAACTATAAAATCGAAAGTAATTATTGATTTATTATAACTCTGAAAATCAATTAATCTATTTTGAAGTGTTATTATAGTCTTAGTGTAACCCCTAGATTTACCTCTTTTACTGTTTTTCCATTCCTCAAATGCTTTCCAAAAAGACTTAGGAACTGGAGTTGTGAATTCTCTTTCCTTTAGTTTATTCTCATACTCCTTTTTAACCAATTGAGGGTTGGGTTCTAAATCATTCTCTTTAATATTACTTACAATCTGTTCTAGATCGTTTAGTATGGTATTTACAATCTTTTGTTTATGTGTATAATTCGGAGTAGAAGTTTTTATAGTTCCTGATGAAAAATTCTTAGGTAAAATATTAACTCCGGTGGAAATTAATGAACTTGAAAATACACCATTTGAAGTCTTACCTCTAACTCTAACAAACAGAGGAGATTCTTTTTTCTTATCTTTAAATGGTTTGTGAAGAAGGGATATTTTCATAATATCAAATATATGAAAATATAAATTTGGTGACCTATATGGTGACCAATACAGTTTTAAATTAAGTAAACCCTTGATTTACAAGGGTTTACACTGTTTTTAAGTCGGGATGACAGGATTTGAACCTGCGACCCCACGCCCCCCAGGCGTGTACGCTACCGGACTGCGCCACATCCCGATTCCGATAAGAGTGGCAAAAATAACAAAACATTCTAATTACTAAAGCAGAAAGTTTATTTGTTTTAGTAGTGATTCCTCTTCATTATATAAAAACGTTTTATAAGGCCACAAAGAATAGTATATTAGACCCTAATTAACACAGCTATTATTTAAATGACCCTAGAAGAAACAAAATTTTTCTTTGAACATAAAACTGAAGAAGCAACCAGAAAATCTCACATAAGAGCCTATACAGATTTTGCACAGCTCTGTAGTATTTTAATTGACAGGTCACTGACTGAAAGTCAAAGATATATCATTGAACAAGAGTTAAAAGGGTACCGATTAAAAGCTTCAGAAGAAAACACCTATGCTGTGCACAAGAAGAAACTCCATAGGTTTAAAAAGTTTTTACGAGAACGTTTCGGTTGGGTAACAAATAGTTACTATACCACACTCTACATGATATTAGGCATGGTACTAGGACAAACCATAGGACTAAGTATTCATCCTAGTATAGGTCTTTCAATAGGTTTAGGGGTAGGCATATCTGTAGGAATGGCATTAGGAGTTTTGAAAGATAAGGCCTTAAAAAAAGAAAATAAGGTATTAGAATTCTCGTCAAAAAAATGAAACCATGAAAGTAAGTGTTCAAGACATAAGCGCTTTATCTTTATTAGCAAACCCATGTGTAGGGGCAGAAAACCTCTCAGCTGCTTTAACAAGGGTGGTTCACTTGGCTATGGAAAAAGGAGCGATGGAAGATTCTAAAACAAAAATTCTCACCATTTTTCATGACAGCTTCAGAGACACACCAGCAAATAAAGTGAGGATGAGTGCCTGTGTAACAAAATCTAGTGCCTTGGAAGATAGTTTACTAGACAACATAATTATAGAGGCTTGTACATGTATCATTGGTTATTTTAAAATAGACTTGCACGAATTTCCAAATTCTTGGGCCAGCTTATACGCTTGGATGAACACCAATGGTTACAAACCCACTAATCAAGATCCGTTTGAAATATACCACAATGACTATCAAACCCATCCTGAAAAGAAGTGTATTGTAAGTATGTATATACCTATTGTAAAATAGCCAACTAATAATAAATCAAAACAAGTTACATCCCTTGAATTAATAAAAACATATCTTTAAGTTTTTAACGCTATGAAGGACATTCAAGAAATTTTTAAAGCTCAAAGCCAGCACCAGTACACACTAGGGAATAGCAGTGCTTCCCAAAGGATTAGTCGCTTAAACGCTTTGCAAAAGGCTGTAGAAAAAACCTATAGAAAAGACTTACAGGAAGCTTTGTTCAAAGACTTTAAAAAACCTGCCATTGAAACGGATCTCACTGAAATTCACCCAGTAATCAGTGAAATAAAACTGATCAAAAAACAATTAAAGTCATGGATGTTACCCCTAAGGGTAAAAACCCCTTTTGTTTTTATTGGATCTAGTTCTTACGTAATACAAGAACCTAAAGGCGTTTGCCTGATTATTTCCCCATGGAATTTTCCAGTAAATCTAACTTTTGGTCCCCTGGCGTCTGCCATTGCAGCAGGCAATACCGTGATCATTAAACCGTCAGAAATGACCCCCCACACTACAGCAGTCATGGCTGAGATTGTAAGCGCTGTATTTAAACCAGAAGAGGTGTCGCTTTTTGAGGGAGACGCCACGGTGGCACAGTCTCTACTATCACTACCATTCAATCATATCTTTTTCACTGGATCTCCCACAGTAGGTAAAATTGTGATGGGCGCCGCAGCAAAACATTTGAGCTCAGTGACTTTAGAGTTAGGAGGTAAATCCCCGACCATAGTAGACGCGAGTGCAAATATTGATCAGGCAGCAAAAAAAATTGCCTGGGGTAAGTTTTTAAACAATGGCCAAATCTGTGTAGCACCAGATTACTTACTTATTGAGCACAGTATTAAAGAAGCATTTATAATTGCCTTTATAAAGCATACCAAGCACTTTTACAGCGAGCAGGTGTCCAAATCAGAAGACTATGGCCGTATTGTAAATCAAAAACATTTTGAAAGACTTCTTGCGCATTTAGAAGATGCTAAAAAAAATGGAGGGACCATTGAAATGGGTGGTGATTTTATAGCTTCGGAAAACTATATCTCCCCTACGCTAATCTCTGGCTTAACAGCCGATGCCACTTTGTTAAAAGATGAAATTTTTGGGCCAATACTCCCCCTTAAAACATTTAAAAAAATAGAAGAAGTCGTTGATTATATCAATGCAGGTGAAAAGCCATTGGCCCTCTATCTTTTCAGTAAAAAACCAGCTATTATTAAGCAAGTATTAAGAAACACAAGGGCAGGAAGCACTGCCATAAATCACAGTGTGGTGCAGTACTCCAACCACCATTTACCCTTTGGGGGCAGCAACAATAGTGGCATAGGCAAAGCCCATGGCTATTATGGATTTCAAGAATTTTCCAACCAGAGAAGTGTTGTAAAACAATTTAGTTTTAGTGCAGTAGAAATGCTTATGCCACCTTACACCCCCTTAAAAAAGAGGCTCAGTGAATGGACCACAAAATGGTTTTAAAAAACAAAAAATCCAACTAATAAATAGTTGGATTTTTTTGTCGGGGTGGCAGAGTTAGAACCCCGCCCACATTCGTTTGAAAATCAGTTTATTACAATATTTTTTCTAAAACAGGACACGTGTAAGGACATGTCCCTCAGCGTTTTAGTGCTTTCGCACATTAAAAATACTAAATGAATTCCAAAACGATTCAAATTTAATTTATCTGAAGAATCAAAACTTAGATAAACTATTATAAAAGTACTAAGAATACACATTCTCAATTATCGTCGCATAACCCATACCGACACCAACACACATGGTCGCTAAGGCATATTTTCCACCCCTGCGAATCAATTCATTGGTGGCCGCATGAAGGATTCTGGTGCCGGACATACCTAACGGGTGCCCAATCGCTATGGCACCACCATTTGGATTGATCCTAGGGTCGCTATCCGCTAATCCTAATTCTCGTGTACAAGCCAATGCTTGTACAGAAAAGGCCTCGTTGAATTCCATGACATCCATTTGACTTAAATTAAGTCCCGCTTTTTCTAAAGCTTTTCGGGTGGCATACACTGGACCGATGCCCATAATTCTAGGTTCCACTCCCACAACGGCAGAAGAAACTATTCTTGCCTTTGGTTTTAAACCATGGATTTTCAATGCTTCTTCGGAGACGACCAGCATCGCCGCTGCACCATCATTCAAGCCCGAGGCATTACCAGCGGTGACTGTACCATCTTTTTTAAACACGGTTCTTAGGGTTGCTAATTTTTCTAAGGTAGTATCGGGACGAATGAATTCATCCTGATTTACGAGTATTGGATTTCCTTTTCGCTGCGTAATTTCAACTTCACAGATTTCTTCCGCCAAAATTCCATTTTGCTGCGCTTTTGTTGCCTTCATCTGTGAATTGTAGGCGAACAAATCCTGGTCTTCACGACTAATATTGAATAGTTCGGCAAGGTTTTCCGCAGTTATCCCCATCGCATCGGTACCGTAAAGTTCCTGTAATTTCTTATTGACAAATCGCCATCCAAAACTGGAATCCTCCATTTTGGAATCGTTACCAAATGCGGAGGAAGCCTTGGAAATCACCAAGGGTCCACGGGTCATATGCTCCATTCCTCCGGAAATGAAAACATCCCCATCCCCTGCTTTGATTGCACGGTTGGCATGTATTATGGCAGACATACCGGAAGAACATAATCTGTTGACCGTTTCCCCAGGGACCGAGTATGGCAATCCTGCCAACAGCAAGGCCATACGTGCCACATTACGATTATCTTCCCCGGCCTGATTATGACACCCTAAAATAACATCATCAATGGCTTTCTTTGGTAAATTGGGATATTTATCCAATAGGGCCTTAATCGGAATGGCCGCCAAATCATCGGCACGAACCGGTGCCAATGCTCCTCTGAAACTTCCTATGGGGGTGCGTATTGCGTCAACAATATATGCTTCTTTCATTCGGTTATTCTAATTGTTCAACAAATTTGGCGGCTGTCTTTTCATGGACTTCCTCTAGGCTACTTCCCGGTAAAATTTCCGTTAAGGTCAATTGCCCATTAATAAATTTAAAGACCGCCAGTTCCGTAATCAGGACATCCACGCAATTAAAATCGGTTATAGGCAAGCTGCAGTTTTCCACAACTTTGGAATTGCCGTCCCTATCGGTATGGCCTAAAGTAATGATTAATTTCTTTGCTCCGGAGGCCAAATCCATCGCCCCGCCAACACCCAACAAAGGCTTTCCGGGTACGGACCAGTTGGCCAGGTTCCCTTGGGCATCAACTTCCAATCCTCCCATAATGGCCACATCAATATGTCCACCACGAATCATTGCAAAACTATCGGCACTATCAAAATAACTACTGCCGGGTAATGCAGTCACGGGTACTTTTCCCGCATTGACAGGATACCACATTGCCCCACCACCATCCGTAGGTTCTGGACCTACGCCCAACATTCCATTTTCAGTGTGTAAAATAATACCGTCTTCAGGTTTTATCAAATCGGCCACCAATGTAGGAATGCCGATACCTAAGTTGACCACGACTCCTTTTTGTAATTCTGCAAAAGCACGCTTGGCCATGTTAATTCGCTTGTCATCCATCACTTTGGAAGAACCAACGGATGCCGAAGAACCTAAATCGGCTTCGGTCAGTTTTCGTTCTACCAAATAGTCCACAAAACAGCCCGGGGTATGAATATTGTTCGGGTCAATCTCACCTACTTCCACGATTTCCTGTACCTCGGCAATTACCAAATCCGCCGCTGTAGCCATGGCGCGGTTAAAATTCTGTTCTGTCATACGGTATTGAAGATTTCCTGCCGTATCGGCTTTCCACGCCCTTACAATCGCCACATTTCCGCGGATACCTTCTATAAAAACCTGTTCCTTACCTTGAATCATTTTCGTTTCCCTGCCTTCAGCAATCAAGGTACCTACAGAAGTTGGGGTATAAAATCCACCTATACCGGCCCCACCTGCACGTATCGCTTCGGCTAAGGTTCCTTGGGGCAGTAATTCATATTCCACTCTCCCTTCCTGAGCGGCCAAAACGGCTTCCCTATTCGATGTGAAAAAGGAACCTATCATCTTCTTCAATTGCCCGTTATTCAACAAACGGCCTCCGCCCATATTAGGTTCTCCTACATTATTGGCAATGAAGGTCAAATCCTTTGTTTTGGTCTTCGCCAATTCGTGAATAATATTCACCGGATTACCGGTCATTCCAAATCCGCCACCTAAAATTACATCTCCATCCTTGACCAAACTCGCCGCTTTTTCGGCACTTATTACTGGTACTTCTTTCATCGTCTTCTAAATTTCAAAATCTTCAAAAGGGAGGCCTACATAGTTCTCCGCAATAGTCGTCTTATAAGCCTTCGACATTTTTATATAATCGAATTTCGCTTTTTGCAATCTGTAGGTAAACGACCCGTGATCATCTTGCTTATGGAACAATTTGGTCATAAAGTTGGAAAAATCCTGCGCACGCCAAATTCGTTTTAGCGCGACCTCGGTATAACTATCCAATAGTGCTTCTGAATTATGTTTATAATAGTATACAAAGGCATCCACTAAATGTTTTACGTCCGCAATCGCCAAATTCATTCCTTTACCACCCGTGGGTGGTACAATATGTGCCGCATCCCCCGACAATAATAATCGTCCGGAACGTAGGCTATCGATCATATGACTACGCATCGGGGTAATTCCTTTTTCAAATATGGGGCCTTCTTCCAGTTCAAAAGCGGGTGCAGCCAAACGTTTGGAGAGTTCGCTCCAAATATGGTCATCCGACCAATTATCGACCGAATCGTTATTATCCACTTGTATGTACAATCGGCTCACGGTTTCCGAACGAAGACTGTGCAAGGCAAATCCATTCTCATGATAGGAGTAAATCAACTCATCCGTAGAAGGTGGCACATTGGCCAAAATACCCAACCAGCTGAACGGATACGTTATGTCATAAGATTGAAAACTTTTTTGAGGTAAGGTCTTTCTCCCTATACCGTGAAAACCGTCACAAGCCGCTACAAAATCACATTCCAGAATACCTTCTTCCCCATCTTTCTCAAAATGGATTTTGGGGCTTTTGGTATCAAAATCTATGATTTTAGTGGCCTTAGTTTCAAAGTAAAGTTCTCCGCCACCTTCTAACCATGCATCGGTGAGGTCTTTTGTGATTTCCTGTTGGCCATAAATGGTTATTTTTCGACCGCCGGTCAATTCCCCAAAAGGAATATGAATACGCTCCTCATCAAAGCTTAAATATACACCATCGTGTTCAATCCCTTCTTTGTTCAACCTTCCGTCCAAACCTAGTCGCTTAAGTATATCCTTGGTGTTTTGTTCTACCAAACCGGCACGTACCCTTCCCTCAACATATTCCCGTGAACGAAGCTCAAGGATAACTGCTGATATGCCGTGCTGTTTTAACCAATTGGCCAAAACCATTCCAGAGGGGCCGGCCCCAATAATCCCTACTTGTGTTTTAATTTTATTCATCTACTTAAAATTGAATTCCTAAATCCTCTAGTACTTCTTGTGCTGAATGAAGCGCCTCATTGGCTGCTGGCAAACCACAGTATATACCAGACTGCATGATAACTTCCTTTATTTCAAAAACACTCACACCGTTATTGAAAGCAGCCCTTACGTGCATTTTAAACTCCGCCTTTCTATTAAGTGCGATGAGCATGGAAAGGGTAATCAGGCTTCTGTTGTGTTTGGATAATCCCGGGCGGGTCCAAATCTCTCCCCAAGCATATTGTGATATAAATTCCTGAAAATCGGTGTTAAATTCGTTTTTATTCCCGTTCGCGCGATTCACATGGGCACTTCCCAACACCGTGCGGCGCACGTGCATCCCTCGGTCAAAACCATTCTCGCCCACGATAAAATCGATAAGGGTTTCCGCATAGTAGGCCGGTAACTCGGTACTGGGTAAATGCCGGGCGTTAAATACTTTCAGTTGCGCGCCCGCAATTTCCTTTTGCAGGGCTTCCGCTTGTTCCACATTGGTAACTTCATCTTCATCGCCCGTGATAATTAAGGTTTCCACCGAAATCTTTTTAATGTCTTCCCTAAAATCCGCAGCCCCCAAGGCCGCACAACATGCCGTATACCCCGCTATCCTATTGGCCAGAAAGATTTCTCTCATTTCTGCGACCCGGTAAGGACGGGTGATGTGGTAGGCCTTGGTAAACCACTTTTCCATTGTGCCATCCACAATGGCCTGCATGCCTTTTTCGTTTATGGTCTTTATGCGATCCTTCCATCCATCTGCCGTACCAATTTTAGCATCGGTATTGCTGATGATCAATTTGTGCAATCTATCCGGATGGTGCATACCGAGGTACTGACCTATCATACCCCCCATGGACAATCCGCAGAAATACACTTTATCAATCTTCAATTGGTCCAAAAGGTCGATAACATCCTCACCCAACATTTCAATGGTATAGGGTCCGTCGGTCAATTCACTTTGTCCGTGACCACGGGTATCGTACTGCACCACCCTAAAATAGGGCAAGAGGTGCGGCACCAAATCGTCCCACATCGTTAAATCCGCCCCCAAGGAATTGGAGAACATCAGCACGGGACTATTGGGCGTACCTTGTATCTTATAATTGGTCTTCATTTCTAAGTATATTTTTTTAGCACCTTTTCTACCCACTCCACACTATTCCCAATCGCGTTTTTGGGTAAGAACAAGGCGTCCAAATTTTCTAATTGTGGATGCATTTCCTGTACCACTTCCTTTAAATGTTTTTGCTGCTGCATGGCCAAATGACAAGCTTTTTTTACGGATTCATGGGCCTGTATCTTTCCTATTGACTTTGACAGTTGCAAGGACACCTTCTCTGCATAGATGAGTCCGTTCGTAATTTCGATGTTCTGCAACATGCGCTCTTTACTCACTTCCAGATTCGTAATCAAAACTACCGATTTCTCCAAAGCCCCAGCGGTAAGCTGCATCAAGGCACTCAAGGTTTCCCACTCCGCATGCCAAAGTCCGGCGGAGCGTTCGTGTTCCTGAGGCATGGCGCTGAGCATGGTAGCAACCAATCCCGGTGTACGGGTGGCATTGCCCAAAATAAGGGCGCAGCTCACGGGATTCCGTTTGTGCGGCATGGTACTGGACCCGCCCTTTCCTTCGGCAGCCCCTTCAAAGACTTCGGCCACTTCGGTTTGCATCAACAGAGAAATATCCTTGGCCATCTTGCCCAAACTACCCGAAACAATGCCCAAAAAGGAAGCAAAATGGTTTAGGGAATCGCGCTGCGACTGCCATGGAAAAGCAGGTTGCAACCCCAAGGCATCGGCCATTTTCTCCTGTACCCCCATGGTGATGTGGGTATTGCCACTGCCTACGGCACCACCCAATTGTATGCTGTACACATGTTCCTTTAAATGACCCAAGCGCGACAGATTGCGCGAACAACTTTCCAACCATCCGGCGGTCTTCACCCCAAAGGTCATGGGTTTAGCTTGTTGCAACAAGGTACGGCCGATCATGATGGTCTTCACGTGGTCTTTTGTGGTCTGCACCAAAACTTGCTGCAAAGCTTTGAGTTTCGCCTCCATCCACTCCAGATAGTCCTTGATGGTGAGAATGGTGGCGGTATCGATAATATCCTGACTCGTAGCTCCCAAATGCACATATTTGGAGGCCTCAAAACCCCGATTCTTAATAATCTTGGTAAGTTGCTTGACCAGCGGAATGGCCACATTGCCCCCCAAGACCACATCGGTCTTCAGACTATTTATATCAATCGCATCAACCACACAACAATCCGCTATGATTTTCGCTGCGGCCTCGGGAATGATACCTTCGGACGCTTGGGCTTTTGCCAATTCGGCCTCCACCTTCAACAACATGGCCACGGCGTACCGATCCGAAAATAATTCCGTCAGTTCAAGGGCATTAAAGGTATTGGTGTAGAGCGACATTTTATTTCTGGTTAGATTTCAAAAAATACGGTTTCCTTCGTCCCTTGCATGTGAATATTGAAGGTATAGCCTTCTCCGTTTTTCTCTGCTATCAGGG
>Ga0233450_10005026_pt1 | contig 11628 bp, 8 predicted proteins | sample 011ome_30_FD_189956 | JGI IMG/M metagenome (GOLD analysis project Ga0233450, IMG submission 189956) | Coastal salt marsh microbial communities from the Groves Creek Marsh, Skidaway Island, Georgia - 011501CT (spades assembly) | ecosystem: Environmental > Aquatic > Marine > Intertidal zone > Salt... | reverse complement strand
TGGGTTAGTTGTTTTTGATGAATTCCACGAACGAAGTATTCATGCTGATGTTGCTATGGCATTATGTCGGGAAGTACAGCAAGTATTAAGACCAGATTTAAGAATAATGGTGATGTCTGCCACATTGGATATGCCTGAATTATCTGAAATGCTAAATGCCTCGGTTGTAATTAGTGAAGGAAGGCAATATCCTGTAGAGATAAATTATTCTGGAGAAAGCGATATGCGCTTACTGCCTGAATTGGCAGCTAGAGTTGTAAAGTCAGCTCTTCAAAAACACGAAGGTGATGTACTTGTTTTTTTGCCAGGACAAGGAGAGATACGAAAGTGTGAAGAGTTTTTACGAAACGCTACAAAAGGAGTAATGATTCATCCCTTGTACGGACAATTGCCACCAAATAAGCAGTTTGCTGCAATAATGCCTAATCGAGATGGTAAGCGAAAAGTTGTTTTGGCAACATCGATTGCGGAAACGAGTTTAACCATCGAAGGGGTTAAAGTAGTAGTGGATTCTGGTTTTGGGAGAACGTCTCGTTTTGATCCAAATTCAGGATTGTCTCGATTAGAGACCGTTCAGGTTTCGAAGGACTCGGCTGATCAGAGAGCAGGAAGGGCCGGTAGATTAAGTGCTGGAGTTTGTTATCGTATGTGGACTTTGGCAACTCAATCTCGTTTAAAAGAACATGGAACTCCTGAAATAGAGCATGCAGATTTATCATCATTAGTCTTGGATATGGCACAATGGGGAATAGTAGATCCGCATCAACTTTCATGGTTAACACCTCCACCAAAAGGCCATGTAGCCCAAGCATCTGAATTGCTCCACGAACTAGAAGCTTTGGAGAATAGTCGTATTACAGAACACGGTAGACAGTTGCATCGATTGCCAACACATCCTCGAATTGCTCATATGCTAATTCGCGCCAAAGAAGAAGGTCAATTGCCTTTGGCTACAGACATAGCTGCCATTATAGAAGAAAGAGATCCTTTGCCAAAAGATGCAGGTATAGATATCAATTTACGCATAGACGCTTTACGTCGTTACCGTAAAGAAAATGTAGGCGGAAGAAAATTGGTGAGAATTGAGAAAATTGCTAATCAATACCGAAATACATTTACTATAGAAGCAGACAACAACCCACACAGTGATTTTGAGACAGGTTTATTAATAGCTTATGCATATCCAGAGAGAATAGCATGCGCTAGGCCCGGAAATAATGCACAATTTCAAATGGCGAATGGGCGATTTGCATCAGCCGGTCATCGAGATGATTTGGCACATGAAGCTTGGTTAGCTGTTGCTCATGTAAACGATAGAGATCGAAGTGGTAAAATATTTATGGCTGCTCCTCTTAATCCAACTGATTTGCAACCTTTGGTAAAGACGCAAGAGGTAATTACTTGGGATACACGTAAAGGAGGGTTAATTGCAACTTTGGATATGCGAATTGGAAGTATCATTTTAAAAAGTACTCCTTTGTCGGATCCAGATGATAGTCAATTGATAAAGGCAATTACTAATGCTATTCAAAAAGAGGGCAGTACTTTATTGAACTGGGATGAAGAAGTAGAGCAATGGCAAAATAGAGTTTTGTCTTTACGTAAGTGGAATCCTCAAGAACGATGGCCAGATGTTAGTAGGGAAACTTTATTGTTGACAAATGCGGAATGGTTAACTCCTTATTTAGCAGATATAAAAAAGCCAGAGGCTCTGAAGAAAATTAATTTAAAGCAGATTTTACAATACAGTTTACCGCAAGAATTACAAAAACGATTAAATATTTTAGTACCAACGAAAATAGATGTCCCGAGTGGTTCGTCGGTTAAATTAAACTATCAGTGCAATGGTTCAGACCCAATACTAGCTGTTAGATTGCAAGAGTGTTTTGGGTTAGAAGAAACGCCAACAGTTAATAAGGGCAAAATTAATGTGTTAATGCATTTGCTTTCTCCAGGCTATAAAGTGGTGCAAATAACGGATGATTTAAAAAGCTTTTGGGCAAATGCTTATTTCGATGTTCGGAAAGATTTAAAGGGTCAATATAAGCGGCATTTTTGGCCGGAAGATCCAACAGATGCAAAGGCAATAAAAGGAACGAAAAGGCAGAATAATATAAAATAAGTATCGTGCCGATTAAATTTCATTCTAATAAAAAGAGGTTTCTGCAATTTTTTCAAACTTTGTCAATGACGCTTTACAGCTAACCATGAATATACTTTAAGCGTAAAATGTGCTATACTTTTTTTTAAGCATTTCGATTAGGTCTTTAAAAATCTTTTCTTATCTTAGCTTAAATATTGAGCACTTAAAGATTAAAAATTAAGCAATGTCAAAGTTTTCAGAAAACGTAAGGTACCTTCGCAATAAGAGAGCAATCTCTCAAGAAGCTTTTGCAGAAGAATTACAATTAACACGAAGCAAAGTGGCCGCATACGAAGAGGCAAGGGCAGAGCCTAATATTCATACTTTAATTGGGTATTCTGAATATTTTCGACTTCCTGTAGATGCATTGATTAAAACGAATTTAACGAAGGGGCGTGAGGATACGTTTATTGATATTGGAAACAATAGAGTTTTGTTTCCCGTTCTTATTAATGAGGAAAATGAAGATGTTATTGAATTAATATCGAAAGAGGCGTCTGCTGGGTATTTAACAGGTTATAGTGATACTGAATACATTGCGAACCTTCCAATAATGAACCTTAATTTCTTACCCACGGGTAAATACAGAGCATTTCCAATAAAAGGAGATTCAATGTATCCATGGGTGAAGGATGGTGACTTTGTTGTTGGAAAATTTATGGAAGATCCTAAATTGGTTCGAAATAACAACTGCTATATTATTCTTACGAAAGAAAATGGGTTGGTATATAAACGTGTTATGACAGATAGACTTGAAGATGACTTTATAACCTTATCGTCTGATAATAAACAATATCATCCTTACGATTTACATACTTCTGAAGTTTTGGAAATTTGGGAATTTACCGTTAACTTAAGTCTTGGTCAATATGAAGAAGATGAGGTTAATCCTGCTCATGTAATGAGTTTACTAAGGAGTGTAGGAGTGGAGTTGAAAGATTTAAAGGAACGTGTGTCTAGTATAGAAACGCAAGCTTAGCTGCATTTTGTCTATTACGCTAATTAAATTGTTGTTATTGAGATAAAGATCAAACAGGAAACAGGTGTATTTAATTATCTATATTTTTAATATAATTTTTTATGAAAACATTAGAGGATTGGCTTGAAGCTTATGCAGTTAGCCACCAAAATAAAACGAATAAGTTGATCCATTACTTTTGCGTTCCCGCAATCTACTTTTCAATTGTGGGACTGTTAATGTCCATTCCTATCGGAGTTCTGTCAAAAGTAAATATTACCGATCCTATAATAGTTAATTGGGCGGTTGTTGTACTAATCCCAGTTTTCATATTTTATGCAAGGCTTTCCATAAAAGTGGCTATATTGATTTTGTTTTTTTCTGGCATCTGTGTTTTCATTAATTATCAAATATCTATAATAGCTAACTTATGGGTGGTTTCTGTTGTTATTTTTGCAATTTCTTGGGTATTTCAATTTTATGGACATCACTTGGAGGGAAAGAAACCCTCTTTTTTGAAAGACATTCAATTTTTATTAATTGGACCAGCATGGATATTGGACGCACTTTTTAAAAAGTAATTCTTATTCCGTGTATAGATAGTTCAAATTGATGATAGCGGTACTATTCATAGTTGAATTGAGCGTAATAGCCTTTTTTCTAAATCCAGATTTAATTTCTAATGCCGCTGAATTGGGCTTTACACTGCCTTCATTGTGCGCAACCATTTTTAGCATGTTTTCACCAGGTTCCAGTTTTATTTTAATCTTCTTTTTATCGTGTGTTATTTTATAATTGGATAAAATAACCCTGTCGTTCAGTGTAAATGAAATAGTATCATTGTCGATAATTCCATAATCCCAAACTTTAATTATTATACGTCTGCTTTTAAAATCCATTTTTCCTTGCTGATTCAGTTCTCTTGCTAAATGATTCTCTGGTAAGTCATTTTCCCATTGATTTGGTGAAATTCTATCTTTTTTACGTAAATCGTAATCAACTATTAAATTCAATCCCAGGTAATTTCCTAGATGACTAGATTTAGCTTCTGAATTAGTTGAACTCAAATCAAATGTAATAAATGGGTTTTCTAGGTAAACATAAGTGTACTGGAGCATTAATGAATAACCAAAGCGTTCATCTCTTTGATAAGTTCCAATTTGTGGAGAAATAAACAAAGGTGTACTCTTATGAGAATTGGCTATTACATTAAAATCTCCTTCTTCCTTTTTCAGTTGATCATTCGAATGGTAAATGTAGCCGGCTCCAATCCCTAAAGCTATATAATCCACATCACCATTTATGTAAAAGTACTTGTTCAAGATACTTTCAGTTTTTAAACCTATGTAATTAACAGTGTAGTTGTATCCAGGAATTGAAAATTCGTAATTATATAAGTTAAGGCCTCCTCCGAAAGAAATAGCAAGGTTGTTTTTCCACCTTAATTTAATGCTAGGTTCAAGCGTTATTACGGGAGCAATTGAAGTTCTCCATTGTTCCTCTCCATTGTTCTCAATAGAATTATACAGTGCCCCAATTGTTAGCCTTCCCGATGCAGTGAGTTTCAGTCTTGCTTGTCCAATTGCAGTAGTTGTTAAAAAGCAAAGAATGCAAATTATTGATATGTATTGAATTTTAAAGATACCTCTCTTTTAATATTTTAAAGTGATGCTTTTGGTGGCCTGCATTGATATAGATAAGATCAATTACTTTAATATTGCTACCATTTGCATTTCCTGTCATTTGAAGCATTTCGGTAGAAAAAGAAGCGATTAAGTCATTAGTAGATAGATGAAGGTTTTTATATTCCTTCAAAAGAGACGCAAAACTTCTGTTTTTAGCTTTTGCACAAACAACATAATCGTTATGGTCGTATCCTAAGATAGCTTGTTTTTCTCCTCTTGAAATTGCAACCATTCTGTAGGTAAATATTCTTTCTGAATCAATAATATGTTGTAATATGTCCTTTATTGTCCATTTACCTTCCGCGTAAGCGAAGTTTGCCTTTTCTTCAGGTATATCATTTAAAATGGTAATTGCATCAGCATAAACGTTACTTAAAAGATCCAAGTAATCATCATCCAAAACGGATTGGATGTAGCCTCTGTAAAATTCCGGAATTGTATTTAAATCAGGTTTCATATCCTTATTAATTTTAACTCATGTGAACTTGTTGTTGTGATGTTCAAATATATTGAATTGAATTATAGTTTCAATTACGCTTAGTAGGTTTTACCTTTTTATTTCAAACTTGATGTTATTAGATTGGTTAGAAAAATAGGTTCAACATCGCCATTAAACGAATTGATTATATCATATAATTATTAACAATTCTTTCTCTTATCATCTAATCTTCCTATGTTTGATGTAGTTAACATTTTAAACAGAAATGAAAAGTAAATATTTTTTTACCACATTATTGATAGGTAGTTTTATGGTTGGTTGCGGACCAACTGCAGAAGAAAAAGAGAAAGAAGGAAAGGAAATATCTGCTCAAAAGAAATTAAAGATTGAAACTATCTTAGAAGAGTATAATGATTGCAGTGCAAATGCAGAAAGCAGAAATGATTGTAAGAATTTTACTGCTCGCGCTATTTGTGAGTATTACGGGATTGATGACTTGAAGGTTGATGGAGAATTTGTAGAATACCATGCTATTTTTGATTTTGTAACTACGGATGCTAGCTGGAAAAATTTGGGTATGGCAACGGTACAAGAATCTTTAGATAATGCACAGCAAATGGCGAACGATGGTTTTCCCGTGGTTGCGATTGATACAGAAGATAAACATAAATTGGCGATAATAATTATTGAAGGGGAACAAGTAAAGTCGGGTTCTTGGGGGTTAAATGCTCCAACTTGTGCAGCATTTTTTCCGGCTAGTGGTCCTGAACCTTTTATTCACAAGACATTAAATTATGCTTTTAGTTCGCCTGAGGGAATTCAACTTTGGGTAAAAAAATAGCTTATGGGATTCTTAGATAGATATAAAAAAGGTTTTAAAGGTGATTTCACGGGTGGGGTTACTGCAGCAATAGTTGCAATACCATTGGGGTTAGGTTTTGGAGATTTAAGTGGACTTGGAGCAGAAGCTGGTTTGTATGCAGCAAGTATATTGGCAATAGTTGCCTCTTTAATAGGGGGGACACAAACTTTAATTAGTGATCCTACTGCTCCAATGACTTTTGTTGCGGGTGCAATTATAGCTGCTGGAATCAGTCATAATGCCGGTGGTTTAGATAACCCTCATACCTGGGTTCATATTATACTTACTTTTGCCCTTGCAGGTTTATTTCAAATATTATTTGGTTTTATTCGGGTGGCGCAGTATGTCAAATTTATTCCATATCCAGTTATATCTGGTTTTATGGGGGGTATTGGTATTATAATTATGATTGGACAGATTTTTCCGATTCTTGGTCAAAAATCTCCAAAAGGTGCGATAAATATTTTTAGTGAGTTGCATGCTGTTCCAAATATTAATTTTTGGACGTTAGGTTTAGGGTTAGGAACAATAGCTTTGATTTATTTAGTGCCTCTTCTGTCCAAGAAAATCCCTTCGGTTTTAGTGTCTTTAATTGCTATGACCGGTTTCTCAGTAGTAGCTATTAAAATGGGATGGATGGATTTGGGTCCGGATTTAATAGTTGGAAATTTTCAAGGTGGTTTTCCTACACCTAAGTTTAGTATGCTCTCTGAAGTAAGTTTTGATGATCTTAGACTTGTTGTTGTACCTGCTATTACTTTGGCTTCTTTAGGTACAATAGATACATTGCTAACATCTGTAGTTGCTGATAATATGACCAAAACGAAGCACAAAGGTAATAGAGAATTAATGGGACAAGGTTTAGGTAATTTTATTGGAGCATTTTTTGGAGCATTACCAGGAGCAGGCTCCACAACAGGAACCGTAATCAATGTGAAGTCTGGTGCTACAACGCATCTTTCGGGAGTAATTAAAGGGCTGTTTATTATTTTAGTATTACTTGTATTAGCTCCTGTTGTCAAACACATTCCATTGGCTGTCTTAGCTGGGATTCTTTTCACGATAGGAGTTGGGGTAATGGACTTGAAGGGCCTCAAGATGTTGTTAAAAGTTCCGCGTGCGGATTCGGCTATTCTTTTAATAACCTTGGGTGTTACTGTTTTCGATACTTTATTGGACGCTGTTGCGATTGGAGCACTTATGGCAGTAGTTACGTTCATGAAAAAGATGTCTGAAGTGATGGATGATATGACTAAAGAAGGTGATTTAGGTGACTTTACACGTGATGGTAAAGTACCTGAAGAATTATTGAAAAAGATATACGTTAAACAATTAGATGGCCCTATGTTTTTTGGTTTTGCAGATCAGTTTAGACAACAGATGAGATCTATAAAAGGTTATGAAGCTGTGATAATTGATATGAAGCAAGTTCCTTTTATTGATGAAACAGGTTTATTAACATTGGAAGATGCAGTTGCCGATTTATACGAAAGAAAAATTGCAATCTATATCAGTGGAGCAAATGAGTCTATTTATACGCAGTTTGAAAAGGTTAAAATTCCAGGAAACCTCGTTCCAGAAGATCATTTCTTCCCTTATTTTAAGCACTGTATAAAACATTTGCGTAATAAGTATAAGTATGAGCAGAGCCTTTTAGCAAAGGAATCATCAGAGTCAGAAACTGAATAAATGAAATTTGGTCAATTAGATACTTGGGAGGATGTTAACTTTAGTTTTCCAAAATTGTCCAACCAAACAAAAAGTTATTTGTCGGCTTTAGAGAAAGTAGCAAAACCTAACTTTTATATTGGAGCCCCTGTATTTTCCGATAAAAATTACAAAGGAACTTTGTTTCCTTCTGACACCAAGCAAAAGGATTTTTTACAGGCCTATGGTAAGCAGTTTAATAGTATAGAAGTTGCAGCAACTCGTTTTGGTACACCAAAAGAATCAACTTTACAAAAATGGAAAGATAGTGTAGCTGATGACTTTAGATTTTCATTGAAGTTTCCTCAGGTAATTACCCATCGAAAAGATATTAATGAAGCTACTGCAAAGCAAAGACTAGAAGAATTTTTGGTGGCTCTTGATTTTATGGGAGATAAAAAAGGTGTTGCTTTTGCGGTTATGGCAAACTATTTTCGTCCCGATAAATTTGAAGGGCTTGTTACGTTCGTTGAGTACCTACCCAAGGATGTTCCGTTTGCTATTGAATTAAGAGCTCCGGAATGGTTCGAATCAGATTCATTGCAAAATGAATGGCAAGAGTTGTTTGCAGAGAATAACATCACTCCTGTTTTAACGGACACACCAGGTAGGAGGGATGTATTAAGTTTTAAACTGACAAATGAAAACTTGTTCATTCGTTACGTAGGTGATTTTTCTAATCCTCTTGATCAAAAACGGATCGACCAATGGATAGTGAGAATAATTGAACTTATAAATTTAGGAGTAAAAAATGTATGGTTTTATGCCCACCAGCCAGGAGAAAAAAGAGAGTTGATAGTTGATTTTTTTAACTATTTAATAGAAAGGGTAAACAAAGAATTGAATCTATCAATCAATAAACTGATTAATTATAAGAGATAAATTGAAACAACTAGGATTCGCTAAAATTCATCCGAATTGTCTGCTTTTACTGGTTTTCTGCTGTAATTATTTAAACGCAATGAAATAGCAATACTTACCATCGGTGTGACTGGCTCTTGGAATGAAATCGTTTTAAGGTTAGTGTTTTCCTTTTCGGTTATTGTTCTGCTCGTGCTAAAGACATCTCTCACCTGCATGGAAGCAGACATCTTTCTATCATTAAAATCTTTTTTAATCGATAAGTCCATTGAATAGTTATCGCTCTGATTTCCGAGAGGAGTAACAATTGCACTGTTGTATTTTCCAGTGACTTGAAGTCTCCAGTTTCCTTTTAAAGTGATTGTATTGTTGATTCTTCCATTATAGCTAAATGATTGTTGGTCAAAAGATCTTTCATTAAGTTGTCCTGTAACTTTGTAGTTGTAAGCGTTTCCAGATAGCGCTAGTTTCCACCATTTTGCCAACGGATAATTATACGAAGCTTCTATACCCGTGGAGTATTCCTTGCCAATATTTTCTGGTCTAGTAATTATTACGGTTGCTGAATAAACTGAACTAATTCGTTGAATTTTATTGCTTACGTCTTTATGGTAAGCTTCTAAAGAAAAGTTTCCTTTCTTTAATTTTCGAATCCATCCAATTTCATAAGATAAAATATATTCCGGAATAAGTCGCGCATTTCCGGTTCTCACAGAAAAAGCATTTTGCCAAGTAATAAAAGGTTCGAAATACCAACTTCGAGGCCTTTGTATTCTTCTTGACGCATTCGCCATAAATTGATTTCCCTTATCCAATTCATAGGAAAAGTGAGCACTTGGAAACAAGTCTAAGCGGTCTATTTTTGTAGTGGCAGAAATTCCGGTGGAAGTAATAGTTCGGTCAGTATATTCTCCTCTGAAACCAAATTGATATCCCAATTTTTTGTGTTTGCCAGCTAAGATTGAATACCCAGCATAAATATTTCTATAATAGTCAACAGTTGTATTGAAAGCGATTTGCTCAATGTATTCCTCCAAAACGGTATCGAATTGAAAAGCAGTTGTTTGGTCACCACTGACTCCAATTTGAGCTTGTAAGCCTACTTCCAGGTTTCCTTTTTTGGGCAGAGGACGAACGTAATCTAAATTTATTCTTCCCATATTGGAAGGACCTGTTTCATAATTTATATTTCCACCTTGCATCTCATTGTTTTCATCAAAATATTCGGTACTTGATATTTCGTTCCCATCATGCACATTATAGTTTGCTCTTATATTTAAGTTATGTTTTTTATCTCCGCCAAAATTGTAAATTAAGGAAGTATTTAAAGAATAATTTAAGAAATCTCTAAGTGCTATTTCAATGTTATGATATTCATTTGATAAAGTATTATCAGCACTTTCTTTGAAAATAAGATCTGAACTGGAATTATATTTTCTTTTTCCCAGCTTTCCTCCAGCTGTAAAAATTGTTTTGCGATTAGGTCTCCATTCAAACTCAACGTTAGCGCCATAGCCTCCAAAGTTTCTGCTTACTATGCCCTCTTGTTCAACAATTGATAATATTGAGTCAAAAATAGTTTCGTTAGTAGCTCTTTTATACCTGGGCTTTTCTCCTTCTTTATAATTTCCTCCAATTGTTAACGATGTTTTTTTATGATTAATATTGATTAAGAAATCACCTCCTAACTGGTTAAATTGGCCAATTTCGATTTCGGGAACTGTTCCTAAATTCGTGCCTGTATTCGCATTTATTAATGCGCTAACCCCGCTGAGCCTATTCTTCTTTAGAATAATATTTATGATTCCACTAACCCCTTCAGCATCGTATCTTGCTGAAGGATTTGTGATTATTTCTATTTCTTGGATAGCAGTTGCGGGAATTAATTTTAAAGCATCTGTAACATCTAAATTTGTTGGTTTATTATCAATTAATAATGTAAAACTAGAATTTCCTCTTAAACTCACATTTCCATCTATGTCAACGTTAATGGAAGGTACATTTTCCAATACTTCAACTGCTGACTCTGAAGCGGTTGTATTCAGATTACTTACGTCAATTACTTTTTTGTCTATTTCATATTTAACAAATGGTTTATCACTCGTAATAGCAACTTCATCTAATTGGCTGTCGATAGGTGATAAAAGAATTTTACCTAAATCAATATTGCTGTTTTGCGGATGTATTTTTACAGAATCCATAATTTTTGTAGCGTATCCAATAAATGAAAATCGAATTTGATACATCCCTCCTTTGATATTTTCCAATAAAAACTCACCATTTTTTCCAGAAGTAATTCCTGAGGCTAATTCCATTGTGCGCATACGAAATAAAGTGATCGTTGCATACTCCATGGGCTTGTTTGAAGAATTATCAATGATTTTACCACTAATTTGACCTACAAAATTTCCGTCTCTTCTTTCTGAATTTCTACCTTTCTCCGGTCTTTGAGCGTTTAAAAATAGACAACTGAATAACAGGGTTGCAAATAGTGAAACTTTTAGCATTTGTGGGTTTTTCTTCAGTTGAGACTACAAAGATAGGAAATGGTTTAATAGATGTTTAATATATATGTTGAACGGAATATGAGTAATTTTCGTCAAGCGTCCTAATGTTTATCTTGGTTCAAAAATCATAATCATCGATGTTCTCATGACCTTCACTTTCTTCTCCAAATTCATTGTCGCTGTATTCATTTAAGATATCATCGATTTCGTCTTGCTGTGATTTCTTTTTTGGTTCTTCATCAAACATTCCTTCTGTTAAGTCAGGAATTTCTTTCGAGGTTTCTTCGGGAGATAGACCAGCTTCTCTAATGCATCTGGGGTATCTGGCACCTTCTTTAAAATCTCTTTCTTCAAAAAATTCAACGTAAAAAATCCACATTCTAAGAAAATCATAGAGGTATAATATCTTTTCGTTTTTTTGACCTACCATTTCCTTAATACTGGTAACGTTCATCATTCGGGGTCC
>Ga0233450_10005014_pt1 | contig 11652 bp, 12 predicted proteins | sample 011ome_30_FD_189956 | JGI IMG/M metagenome (GOLD analysis project Ga0233450, IMG submission 189956) | Coastal salt marsh microbial communities from the Groves Creek Marsh, Skidaway Island, Georgia - 011501CT (spades assembly) | ecosystem: Environmental > Aquatic > Marine > Intertidal zone >... | reverse complement strand
CAAATTCTCTTCGAGGGCAGTGGGTTGTTCTGAAATTCCCAGCTGCAGTGGAATCGAGGGACCGTAGAGGTCGCAATCCATGACCCCGACCGAAAGAGTTTTGCCATCATCTCCTTGTTGACGGCTTAAGGCACAGGCAAGGTTTGCGGTGACCGTCGACTTCCCTACACCACCCTTGCCGCTGGCAATGGCAATAATTCTTTTGACACCGGCGAGGTTGTTTTTCTCGTTGGACCCGCTTCCTTTTTCGCCCTGTTTGAAAACAACTTGAATATCGTGGCTTTTTACTGAGGGGGCTCCATCCAAAACTTTCGTAATTTCAGCCTTTATCGTATTGGGGAGAGTTGAATCATCCCCGCTGACTTCGACCTTTATTTGAGCATGACCATCGGTGAATTTTACTTCAGTCACAAGCCCGAAGGATACAATATCTCGGCTGTAACCAGGATATTTTACATTCTTTAAGAGATCGAGAATATCTTCTTCTGTTGTCATATTAGATGGATTCATCAAGGGTTGATTCATGACTATGGCAATTCAAAATTTAAGTTCCTTTGATTTTGTTCTTTGAATTACTATTTGTTGAAAGTGAGTGTTTGCGCTTGCGAGTTAGATTAAGTTTTGGATGGTAGGGGATATGAATGTGGATTTTTACAGGTGGGGGATGAAATTGGTTTTTCTTGCAATGATTGGATGTACTTCGATTTTAGCACAAGGAAGCTCTACAATTGTGCTTGGCCCGATCGAAGGAGAGTTAGCCAAGAAGCAAATTGCCTTAGATCTGGAAGGCACGCAAAAAGATTTGCTTCCCCTTGCGAGGAGGGCGATCAAGGCACACGGGGCTTTCCGTTTGGCAAGTGCCCAATCGAGTAAATTTGGGATCACTTTATTTTCCGAGGGGACTAACCTATGTCTGGTCCGGATCTCTTCCGGAAAGCCCCGTCGAATTATCAAAACATTTTCCCGAGAGGGAAATTCAGTCAAGCAGGCCACACTTCGGGCATTGGATCAATTAGTTTTTGAACTAACTGGGGTACTCGGTTTTTTTGATGGGCAGCTTGCCTATCTATCATCTTTGACGGGAAATAAAGAAATTTTTGTTTCCGATGCCTTGATGAGCACTGCCCGCCCTCAAACATCTTTTGGGAAAATTACATTTAATCCAAGTTGGGATAATTCCGGTAAAGGGGTATTTTTTACAAGCAATCGTAAGATTTTTAATAATGTGTACCACTTGGACTTGGCATCTCGTAAGATTTCCAATGTCGCAAGCTACAAAGGCAGTAATCTTCGGGCGGTTCAGAATCCCAGGACCAATCAAGTTGCCTTGATCCTTTCCGCTTCCGGTAACCCAGAGCTTTGGTTGGCTGAAAACATGGGGAGCAAACCCCGAAAGGTCACCAATAATCGGAGTAATGAGTCGGGACCCTGTTGGTCACCTGATGGTAGAAGAATGATTGTCACTTCCGATAGTCGCGGGCGGCCTCAACTTTACGAGGTCTCTTTATCCACGGGTAGGCTCTCCCGCATTCCCACAAATGTAAGTTCCCATTGTGCTGAAGCGTCCTGGAATCCGGTTGACCCTACTCGCATTGCATTCACTGCCGCATTGGGTGGAGGATTTCAAGTCTGTGAATACAGTTTTGCCGATAGAAAAAGTAAAGTTTTGACCAAAGGTTCCCAGCATGGCATGCAACCGACATGGGCCCGGGATGGTCGTCATTTGTATTACACCGAGAGAGCTTCAAATGGTGCAACAAGGATCATGCTCCTTGATACTGAATTTGATGAAGCTAAACCAATCCCATTGCATGATTCGTCATTCGGGCCTTGCTCGCAGGCTAGTTTCTTTTTCTCTCGTTAACTCGTTTAGAGTCCCGAAATATTAAATGAATCCAGGCTCTTCCTAGATGGCCGTAGTCCATTGACTTTCCTGTTATTGCTTTCATTGGAAAATGTCGACTAATACTTAGTGAAACCTAATCTGTGTAAATGCTTCTACAGTCTTTTCTTCAAGCCACGAAGGACTGTGTTTGCTCCTTGTCGGTGGCTTGTTTTTGATGATCAATTCCTAATTCTTTCTAATTTAATCCTTTATCCAAATGAAAATTCTTGTACTTGGTGATATCGTTGGCCGCCCGGGTCGAACATTCCTCACGGATTATCTTGCGGAGTACCGCCAAAAGGAAAAGATTGATTTCTGTATCGCCAATGGAGAAAACGCGGCGGGTGGTGCGGGCATTACCGCGAAAACAGCTCGGGAAATTCAAAAGGCCGGTGTGGATGCAATTACGTTGGGGGATCATGTCTGGGACCAGAAAAATTTTAATAACGAGATCGATGATTTGGATTTTGTTTGTAGACCTGCCAACCTACCTGTTTCTAATCCTGGAAGGCATTTTTTACTCCTTGAGGTGAACGGCCTAAGGCTTGGCCTTTTTACCGTCCTCGGCCGTACCTTCATGGGGCCCAAAGTAGCTTGCCCCTTTGAGGTTTCCCAAAACTTGGTCAAACAACTCGCAGAAAAGACCGATTTGCTCATATCCGAAATCCATGCTGAGACCACCTCTGAAAAAGAATCCATGGGGTGGCACTTAGACGGCAAGGTTAGCTTTGTCTTTGGGACTCATACCCATGTTCCAACCGCGGACGGACGCTTACTTCCAAAGGGTACAGCTTACCAGACTGATCTGGGCATGACTGGGCCACGGGAGTCGGTGCTGGGCCGGGAAGTTGATGCCTGCCTAGGTCGGTTTCTGGACGGTATGCCCAGGCGGTGCCCTGTGGCTGAGGGAGATGTTGGAATGCAGGGCTGCGTTTTGGAATTTACCAAAGGAAAGCTTCCTTTCCCTTGTTCTATTACCCGAATTGAAATGCGGGCGGATGACTTGGTAAAGCTTTAATCCCGGCGTCCACCCAATAAGCCAAGCCTGAAGGCATAGTATAAAAGCATAAGGAGCGAACTGGCAAAGGCAGCCACATAAGTCATGGCTGCAGCATTAAGTACCTTCCTCGCCCCTTCCAGTTCTTTTTCTGCCACATAATTTCCTTGCTGTAGGCAGGTCAGGGCTCGTTTGCTGGCGTCGAATTCAACCGGCAAGGTGACCAATGTAAACACTGTGGTACAACCAAATAATAAAACCCCAAGCCATGAAAGCGATGCTCCGGTTGCAGTTTGGGCACCTCCCATAAAAAGGGCAATCATGATGACAATCATCGAAAGTCCGCTTCCCAGGTTAGCCACTGGTACCCAGGCAGAACGAAACGAAAGTAGGGCGTATGACTTTGCATGCTGGATAGCATGACCGACTTCATGGGCTGCAACTCCAAATGCTGCCATGGAGTTGCGGTCATGCACATCGGCACTTAGGCGCAATGTTTTACTGCTGGGGTCGTAGTGATCGCTTAATTTGCCTCCAACCCGTTCAATTCGAACATCGTGGATGTTATTATCAGCGAGTATTCTTTGGGCAACCTCCGCTCCGGTTAAACGGGAGCGGGTAGTAAACTGGCTGTATTTTTGGAAACGGCCTTTGGTGATACTGGAGGCATAGAGGCTAAAGCCCATGCCTATCATGATAACGACGAGATATAATGGATCAAAAAACATAGCAGGTAATTACACAGCGTACTTGAAAATCAAATTTGCTCAAAATAAATATTAAATTTTTTCGACCCCATTGTTTACTGCATAATCTCTTTCTTTGTTTTACATTGATTGCAAATTTGGCATTTATGGAACTTGTTGTTTCCATTCTTCCTTACCCTTTATCCGTTGTCAGATGAATTCCAAGAAAACATACATCGCCGTTGATTTAGGTGCTGAAAGTGGCCGTGTCTTAGCTGCAGGTTTTGATGGCCGTGCCTTGTCTCTTCGAGTCATCCATGCCTTTGCCAATAGTCCGGTTGTGTTAAATGGATCAATCCACTGGAATACTGTTGGCCTCTATCATGAAATCCTAACAGGGCTCGCTATGGCTCAGGCAGAGTACGGGAAGAGCCTTGAATCTTTGGGTGTAGATAGCTGGGGGCTGGATTACGGTCACCTTGATAATAGGGGAAACCTTTTAGGCATGCCTTACCATTACAGAGATGAGCGGACCCTCCCTATGCTCGATTTGGTTCACCAAAAAGTTAACCGGAAGGAATCCTATGCAAGGACTGGGATACAACCTCTTTTTATAAATACCCTTTTTCAGTTAATGGCAGAGAGAGAAGTGGATCAGTCATGTATGAAAAACTCGGACCGAATGCTTTTCACCCCCGATCTTATAAACTTTTGGCTTACCGGGGAAAAAGGGAATGAGATCACCATGGCAAGCACCAGCCAAATGCTTAACCAGGAAACCCGTAAGTGGGATTTCGAATTTCTGGAGAGACTGGGGCTTCCTACCGGTTTTCTAGGCCAGTTGTGGGAACCCGGTCACCATGTCGGGTCTGTGACAGGGGCGGCCAAAGATAAGATACAATGTAGTAATCTGCCTGTTTACACCGTAGGCTCCCATGACACCGCTTCTGCGGTGGCCGGAGTTCCAGCTGCTGGAGAATCCGACTTTGCCTACCTTAGTTCAGGAACCTGGAGTTTAATGGGTGTCGAAAATCAGAAACCTCTTTGCGATCCTCTTAGTGAAAAGTTGGGTTTTACCAATGAATTTGGCATTAGTGGAGATATCCGGTACCTCAAAAATATCAGTGGGCTCTGGGTGGTGCAGGAATGCCGCAGGTACTGGAAATCCATGGGGGAAGAATTTAATTACGATCAATTAACCCACATGGCCAGAGAGGCAAAGCCTTTTGTGGCCACCATTGATGTTGATGACCCTGTTTTTTCCTCCATGGGAGATATGCCTTCCAAAATTGATACAAAATGTAAAGAAAGCCATCAGCCAACTCCATCAAGCAAAAATGAAACCATTCGCGTGGCCCTGGAAGGGCTGGCCTTGAAATATCGGCAAGTACTGGAAAACTTAAGGAATCAAACAGGCAAATCTTTGCAGACCTTGCATATTGTGGGTGGGGGTACTCAAAATGAATTACTTAATCAAATGACGGCAGATTCCACGGGTTGCGAAGTGGTGGCCGGTCCGGTGGAGGCGACATCGGTTGGTAATGTACTGGTGCAAATGATGGCCACGGGTGAAATTTCATCGATTGCGGAAGGTCGACAGATTGTCAGAGATTCATTCGAGCCTCAAAAATATGCTCCTCATCCCTCGCCTGCCTGGGATGAGGCCTATGAAAAAATGAAAAGCCTTTCCTCGAGCAGAACTTAACTTATGAAATCACAAACCATTTGGAAAAATTTACCTAAAGTTGGGATACGTCCCACCATTGACGGCCGTTTGGGAGGTGTGCGGGAATCTCTTGAGGAGCAAACCATGAAGCAAGCCAAAGCGGTGGCATCCCTTATTCAGGATACCCTAAAATATCCCAATGGTGAACCGGTCGAGTGTGTAATTGCTCATTCCTGTATCGGGGGAGTGGCTGAGGCGGCGGAAGCAGCGGATCAATTTTCCCGGGAGGGTGTGGGAGTTTCTCTAACTGTCACCCCTTGCTGGTGTTACGGTTCGGAGACTATGGACATGGATCCGCTCACCCCTAAAGCAATTTGGGGGTTTAACGGAACAGAAAGGCCGGGTGCGGTGTACTTGGCTGCGGTTTCCGCTGCCCATGTACAGAAAGGAATACCAGCCTACAAAATTTATGGTAAGGATGTGCAGGATTCTTCAGATGATTCCATCCCCACCGATGTGCAGGAAAAAATCTTTCGTTTTATCCGGACCGGGCTCGCTGTTTCCATTATGCGGGGAAAAGCTTATCTTTCCATGGGAGGCACATCCATGGGGATAGTTGGCTCCACAGTGGACCCTGCTTTTTTTGAGTCCTACCTTGGAATGCGGGTTGAGTTTTCTGATATGTCTGAATTTACAAGACGACTACAAGCAGATCTTTTTGATCACCAAGAATATGCAAGGGCGCAGGAATATGTAAAAACAAACTTTCTGGAAGGAGCTGACTACAATGGACAGGGAAATCAAAGAACCCGGGCTCAATTGGACCAAGAATGGGAGACCTCTATCAAAATGTGCCTGATTGCCCGAGACCTTATGGTGGGAAATCCCAGGCTGGCAGAAAAAGGCTGGGGCGAAGAAGCACAGGGGCACCATGCCATTGCTGCCGGTTTTCAGGGGCAGAGGCAATGGACGGACCATATGCCCAATGGGGACTTCATGGAAGCCGTGCTCAACTCCAGTTGGGACTGGAATGGCAAGCGCTCACCCTACATCCTTGCCACAGAAAATGATGCTTTAAATGGGGTCTGTATGCTGTTTGGTCAGTTACTTACCCATACCGCCCAAGTGTTTGCAGACCTCCGCACATATTGGAGCCCCAAGGCAGTCGAGCGTGTGAGTGGGGAAAAGCTCTCAGGTCTTGCTGAGCATGGAATTCTTCATTTGATTAATTCCGGACCCGCTGCCTTGGATGGCACTGGAGAACAGTGTGATGCCCAGGGTCACCCCACTATGAAACCTTTTTGGGAAATCTCAGATGATGAAGTTTCAGCCTGTAATCAAGCTACCAGCTGGCATCCTTCCATCACCGAATACTTCCCGGGGGGTGGTTGGTCCACTCGCTATAAAACCAAAGGAGGCATGCCTGTTACCATGACCCGATTAAATATTATCAAAGGCCTTGGTCCTGCCCTGCAACTTGCCGAGGGGTACACTGTTGAGTTGGATGAAGATGTGCATGATGCCTTGGATCAGCGTACCAACCCGACCTGGCCGACTACCTGGTTTGCTCCCCGCCTGACCGGCAAAGGGGTTTTTGAAAGTGTTTATTCTGTTATGGATGCTTGGGGTTCCAACCATTGCGTGATGACCCCTGGGCATGTGGGGGCTGACTTTATATCTTTAGCCGCCAATCTTCGCATACCTGTTTACATGCATAATTTGGAAAACGAACAGGTATTTCGCCCATCTTCCTGGACTGCTTTTGGAACAGCCGACTTGGAAGGTGCTGATTTTAGGGCGTGTGAAAAACTCGGGCCTCTTTACTCTTCGTACAAGTAAAGTTCCGGAACCGTCTACTTTTTACGCTCGTATTCTTTGTGCAGTTTGAGAATGGCCGCTTTCAATGACTTAGCCACTTCCGCGTCCACGCTTTGCTTAGCTTTCATTGCGCTTACAAGTACTTCATGAGAAGCAACCAACAATTGATTGTAGTGAGGGGCACTGGATTTAACTCTTTGAGTTAAAAAATATTCCGCCACTATTTTTTGAATGTTTGAAGCATGGGATTCCTTGGTTGCAACCCAGCGGGATAGTTGGTTACGGGATTGAGCATCTGTTTTTTCACTTAACTCATGGATAAGTTCCGATGCTTTCTCGATCGTTTTTTGATCCTCCAGCATTTGTTCAAAACGCAACTGGTCAGTGTATACCCCACAAGGAACCTGGCAGTGACCAAAAACCTGAGAAATAAACAAGGTGGAAGCAATGAAGGATAGAATAATAAGTGATTTTAGTTTCATGATGGTGATCGTTATTAAAAGTTACAGAATTTACTAATCAAAGGCAGATTCAGGGAAAGCCAAGTAAAACCGAACATGCCTACTCTCTTTTTTTTCCAGAGAAACTTTGCAACATACCAAGAACAAATTCTTTTACATCTTCAGGAATGTCGGTATCAAAAGCTAAAAATTCTTTTATTCTATCCCGAGGCATAGAGTAATTTCCCTGCATAATTTGTTTTTGCGGTCTTCCAATGCGAGGTTCACCATCATCAACCTTACAATATTTTACGGTACCATTCCGGTGGTACCGAAACGCCCATTCATCGACCAAGAGCCCAAAAAGCAATTCAAAGGCCAGGGTGTCACCATTGGGGTCGTACCAAATAGTTAAACACATAGAACCGCTAATGTATCTACACCTTTCCTTTTCACTAACGAAAGAATATCTTGGATTGGATGCTTGCATTAATTTATTGATAAAGAAAATTTTCAGAGAAAAACGATAATGAGTTGGTCATTATAGGTAATGAAATCCTTTGTCATTGCGAAATCAAAAGATTTGTACAAGATGCTTACATACTTGGGAGCCTTTTCATATGCACTCAAGCAAATCATATTGTGCGGGAGTAGCTCAGTTGGATAGAGCATCGGTCTTCTAAACCGGTGGTCGTGGGTTCGAATCCCACCTCCCGCGCCATTTTCTGGGCGGGTTCTAGCCCGTCCATTTAATCTTATCAATCATTTTTTACGATTATTTGCAAAAAGTGTGGAATATCTGTGGAATGAAAGTGGAATGCATAAAAGTTCTTTTTCGATTAGCTAAATTAGGTTCGAAAACAACGCATTCGTAAAGAAGTGCTCTAAAGCTTAAAACCGCTTAGATAAAGTCATAAACAGGACAGAGATTGACAAGAATTGCCTGTTTTTGACCAATTATGGACACAATTTGGACATAGTTGGGGTTGGTCACCAATGCTGAAGGTGCTGCAGGCCCAAAAGTAAGTCTTCATAAATCATAACTCCTTTCCGCACATTTCATGTACCAATTTCAAAATAAAGTTATGGGAGTAAAACATATTTGGTATAATTGAGAATTCGTATTACTGTTAAGTCCTTTACTTTCTGGGAGTGACGGATCAACCAATCAAAGTTTTTTTCTTGCCTCAATTGTTTCACCACCCGCATACTAATAGGATGGACAAGGAAGTGATTATCTTATCAGGTGTGATCGTTTTGGTAGTGCTACTATTCGTCTCGGCAAATAAGTGGCAGAAAGCCGAAAAAAAGTTAAAGATAGCCGAAAAAAAGTTGGAGGAATACAAACAGGGTAATTCTTCTGACTCTTTTTCGTAAATTTCTGTCGCCAAACAATCAGCACTGATCCTGGAAAGAGTTTTCTTAGGAGCAATTACCCGGCACTTTTGCGGGTAATTTCGCCCTTCTCCACAGGGCGGTTCAGGCTATTCTTTGAGAGTGCCGATTGGGCGCATCCCTGCTTCAATCTGCTTATCCATTTTTTTCATCTGTGCCAGCATATTTTCGGCTCTATCCGGTTGTTTAGCCGCTAAATTCTTTGTTTCGCCAATATCTGCTTCCAAATCATATAATTCAATGTTTTTGCCGACTTTCCTAATTTTGTACTTCCCTTGCCTGAAGGCTTGAACATTGGAAGTGTAATAAAGGAATTCACGGCGGTTAGATGGCCCTTTTCCTGCAAGCAAGGCAGACTGGTCAACCCCATCAATGACTCCATGTGTTTTCAATTTTAAACCGGCCATCTTGGCTAGGGTCGGAAGTAGATCGATGGTGGAGATGAGAGCATTACTTTCTGAGGCTGGGTTTACCCTTCCTGGTGCCCACACCACGCAGGGTACTCTCATACCACCTTCATAAGTAGTGCCTTTACCAGCACGAAGAGGAAGGGCTTGGCCTCCGTGCTTGCCGAAACGCAGCCACGGGCCATTGTCCGAAGTGAAAATCACCAGGGTGTTTTTTTCGATTTGCAGTTCCTCGACCAGGTCAATCATACGACCCACTTGCTTGTCGATGTGTTCAATCACATCCTTGTAGGGATATGGAGAATCTGGGTTGTGGATATTTTTAGGTAGGTAAAGGGGGACATGGGGCATGCTGTGAGCAAGGTAGAGGAAAAAAGGTTTTTTCTCCTTTTGGGAATTGCGGATGAATGATAGGGCTTCATCGGTGTAGCGACGGGTAATGGTATGCTGGTCTACCGGGTGTTCGATTATTTTCTCATTTCGAAGAAGAGGTGTTTTCCACAGGGCATTGCTTTGGGGGTCTTTCCAGTATTTGTCCCACAAGCCATACTGGGGTCCTTTCGTACCACCCGGGTGGCTCATGTCATTGGAGTAGGGAATGCCAAAGTATGAGTCAAAACCTTGCCGGGTTGGTAAAATGGGGGTTGATGACCAAGGTGCCACTTTCCTACGCATGCAGTGGCATATCCATTTTCCTGAAAAAGGTCGGCGATTGTGGTCTCTTTTGGGTTCAGACCCACGACATCTCTGGGGAAGAGTACGGTCTTGTTGGCCAATACCCGCTTGGGGTAGCATCCAGTCAGTAGTGCCGCCCGGGAGGCAGAACAAACGGGGTTGGCCGAGTAAAAACTAGTAAGACGCATTCCTTCCTTGGCCATTTTGTCAATCCGGGGAGTTTTGATATCAGGAGATCCAAAGCATCCCAAGTCCTGATAACCCTGATCGTCAGTGAAAATAACAATGACATTCAAGTTTTCTTTTTTTCCATAAGCAGAGGCAAGAAGAGCAACCTGCATTGAACAGACTAGGAGTAAAAAGGGCAGGGCAGGTAAAAACTTCATGTTTATATTGGTGAAAAGAGGAGGAAGCGTTGTCTTTGAGGTTTTCATTTTAAGATAAAATTTACAATTATTCATCTTTTCACCCAACTGTTTTCTTTGAGGACTCTAAATTAAAATTCGAAACGGCAGGATGGAAAAGCAACTTATTTTTAAAAAAGGTATGAAGAGGGATGAAGTTGGCAGGGAGTACAAAATCAGGTCACTCTATTTCAAACTTAACCTGGACACGAACGAGGATATTGAGCTCGCTCGGTGCCTGAATAGGTACCTCACTAGCCATCATTACATCGGCTTCCATCATACGCCTCTGTTGCATGGGGCGGTTGGAGTGGGAAATCTCCTGAATGGTAAGAGGCAGTCCAACTTTGGCATCAAGTGCATCGGTCATCATCTCTGCTTTGTTTAGAGCATTTTCAATGGCCAGAACACGGGCTTCTTCTTCCATCTCATTGGTATCTTCCACAGTAAAAGAAAGAGACTCAAAGTTATTTCCTCCCGACTCGACAATTAATTCCATATATTCCCCGACACGGTCAAGATCCCGAACTTTCACCGCAAGGGTATTGGATGCCTGATAGCCGACCACCATGGGCGGTTGGTTTTTGCGGTATTCGCGTTGAGGGGAGAGCGAAAATCGAGTGGTTTCAAGGTCTTCTGTGCGAATCTCCTTCTCTTGAAGGGCAGAAATAATTTTGGCCATGGATTGATTGTTTGCTTGGGTTGCTGCTTTGGCACTCTTGGATGTGGTCATGACCCCAAAGCGAAGAATCGCAAGGTCGGGAGGCGTTTCAACAATGCCTTCTCCAGTGACCATAATCCATCTCCTTTCCATGTTTTCTTTTGCAGGTGATACGATGGGGGCCATTACAAGATAAAGGCCCAAAAGGGTTGGTGAGATGATTTTCATATCCTATTAATCACAGAGCTGCAAAGACTGTTCAAGCACACTTACTATCAAGCAAATATCTTCAGAGTGAGTGCTACAAGGAGTTTAAAAATGCCTCGGCGGCTGCTTTGGTGGTAAAAAACCATTGGTCAACTTGATTGATGCCATTATTTGCGACGGAGTCCAAGCCTTGGTCATTTTGAATCGTTCCGATTATGCCGTCTTCTATGCTTGCAATATTATAGTATTGATAGTCCCCATCTCCTTCTAAACTTTTCAAGTATCCATTTTCATCAATACTGTAGGAAACTTTGTTATTTCCCAGATCGGCGACATCCGTGGAAAAGGAATTAAACCCATACAATATATTTCCATTGTTGAATTTAACCGTCGCAATATCTGGAGTTTCTC
>Ga0233450_10005013_pt1 | contig 11652 bp, 13 predicted proteins | sample 011ome_30_FD_189956 | JGI IMG/M metagenome (GOLD analysis project Ga0233450, IMG submission 189956) | Coastal salt marsh microbial communities from the Groves Creek Marsh, Skidaway Island, Georgia - 011501CT (spades assembly) | ecosystem: Environmental > Aquatic > Marine > Intertidal zone >... | reverse complement strand
TTATCCAATCATTTTGATGAAGAATATGGTTCACTCCATCCATCATCTTAGTTTTTACCATCATGATTTATATCCAGAGTGAACAGCGACTATTCCTGCTGATAGATTGGTATATTTAGTTTTACAAAAGCCAGCCTCATTAAGCATTTGTAACAATGTTGCTTGGTCTGGGTGCACACGAATTGATTCTGCTAAATATTGATAGCTTTTTTCATCATCTGCAATTTTCTTGCCAATTTTAGGAATAATCTTAAATGAAAAGAGATCGTAAATTTTTTCTAGAGAAGGGTGAATTTTAGAAAATTCAAGAATTACAATCCTACCACCTGGCTTTAGGCATCTGAATACTTCATTCAAGACAGACTGTTTATTAGTCATGTTTCTTAATCCAAAACCAATGCTGACTAGATGAAATGAATTGTCAGGGAATGGAATTTGCTCTGCATTAATGAGCATGGAGGATATAATTAAGCCCTGATCAATGATTTTCTTTTGTCCCTCTTCAAGCATGCTTTGATTTATATCGCTATGAATTACAGATGCTTTAGGATTCTTTTTTTTGAATAAAATTGAGAGATCTCCAGATCCTGCAGCTAAATCCAGAATATGATCATTATCTTTTATAGCAATATCAGCAGCAATATAGCGCTTCCAAAGTCGATGAAGACCGAAAGACATGATGTCATTCATTAAATCATATTTGGAAGCAACTGATGAAAAGACCTCTTTAACTAATGGTTCTTTTTCTTCAATGTTGATTTCACTAAATCCGAAATGCGTTTTATTTTTTTTCAAAATGTTGTTTTAGCTTTATTTGATAGTCTTGCCATAAAATATCATAATTTGATGCCAATTCATAAAGATAATCCCATGTATACAAGCCTGTATCATGTCCATCGCTGAAAATTAGTTTGATAGCATAATTGCCAACAGGCTCAATGCCTTGAATTTCAACATTTTCTTTTCCTATTTGAAGCACAGCTTCGGATGGATGGTGACCTTGAACTTCTGCGGAAGGTGAAAATACTCTCAAAAATTCAGCCGAGAGCATACATTCGGTATTGTTGTTGAAGTTAATTTTTAGAAGCTTTTGATCTTGATGATAATTAATTTCAACAGGGGTGGGCACAGACACAATTTAACTACATTAAGCTTTTTAATTTTTTCAAAGCGTTTTGTTCTATTTGCCTAATTCTTTCTGCAGACACACCAAGCTCATCAGCTAGTTCATGGAGCGTTTTGGATTTTTCTTCATTGAGCCATCTTGATTCTAGAACGTATCGGCTTCGTTCATCGATCGATTTAATAGCATTAGTTAATGCTGAAATGCTATTAGATTCAGATTCTTTGGAAATTAATTGCTTTAATGGATCGGCATTTTCATCTTTTAAATAAGATATAGGACGAAATATTTCATCCTCATTATCGTCATCTTGGTAATCAAGAGCAATTTCATTACCATTGAAACGATATTCCATCTCCTTAACATCAGCTTCTTTAACATTTAATTCTTTTGCAATCTCTTTAATTTCATCTTGCTTAAGAGGTTGTAATGTTTTTTTCATGCTGCGGAGATTAAAGAATAATTTTCTTTGTGCCTTAGTGGTCGCTGTTTTAACTAAACGCCAATTGCGAACAACAAACTCTTGAATTTCTGCTTTAATCCAGTATATCGCGAATGACACAAGCCTGACTCCACGAGATGGATCAAATCGTTTCACAGCTTTCATCAATCCAATATTTCCTTCCTGGACAAGATCTGCCTGATTGAGACCATAACCTGAATAGGAGCGAGCAATTTTTATTACCAGCCTTAAATGAGACATAATTAACTGTCGAGCAGCCGTAAGATCATTTTCTTCATGAAGTTTTTTTGCTAAACCTATCTCTTCTTCTTCGGTAAGCAAAGGAATTGCCTGCACCTGCTGTTGGTACAAGTCAAAGCTATCCAAAGACGGACTTAAGGGTATAGTTAAAGCATTGTTCATAAAATAATTTCCTTAATGTATATCGTTATTTTAGCACTCTATAACTAAGAGTGCTAATTTTAGATAAAAGTTCACTTAAAATCAATGATTTAACTATTATTTTTTAGTTTAGATAAGGTGCGATTTGTAGAGAAATATGAGGCCAACCAACTGACGGCAACAGACAAAATGATCATTATTACATAATGGATAATGAGTAAATCATTCACAGAGATGTTGAAGCCCAATATTGACTCGATAACGTAGGCATAATAGTTGAAAATAAAGATCATTAACTTAATGATAGCGATTGCGACGATAGCCCCGCCGATTCCATAAAATACTCCTGTATAAAGGAAAGGTCGCCTAATAAATGCATTAGATGCCCCAATGAGCTTGCTGACTTCTATTTCATCTTTAAATGACAAAGCTTGTAATCTTATTGTATTGCCGATAATAACAGCCAACACACTTAATAACAGAATTCCTAAAAAGTTAATCATGAGTTCACCTAAAGATAAAATGGAATTCAATTTATTTACCCAAGCAGAGTCCAGTAAAACATCATCTATGATGGTAAATTCTTTTAGTTCTTTTACAAGGTAATCAATTTCATTCTCGTCTAATGTTGCTAAGGATAAGTAGAAGCTGTCTGGCAGTGGATTTTTTTCAACCAGACTATCCCCATCAATCATAATTTTTTTTTGTAATTTTACCCAGGCATCTTCTTTTTTTTCAAAGGTAATTTTATTAACAATGGGTTGCTCTTTTAAGAAGCTGGTAAATGTCTTGAGTTCATCATCTTTATACTGGTCTATTAAAAAGATACTAATTTCAGCAGAGTATTCAATTTGTGAAGAAGCTTGCTTTATATTTTCTAAAAAGAGTAACGCAGACATAGGCAGGCAGGTTGTGATGCCAATAATTATGAACATCACAAGGCTTCCAGCTTTCGCATACAATAATCTGCGTAAAGCAACCTTTAATGCCTCAATGTGATTAAGCAGGTAGTTGATCATAAGATTGTTGATTTAATTTAAGCTGCCCATTTTCTAAATGTATATGTTTAAAGCGCATAGGAATATTTGGGAGCTCATGAGTTGATATAATTACTGTGACCCCAACTTGTTGAAAGCTGAAAAAAATATTCATAATGTCGTTTGCATAACCTTTATCTAGGTTTCCTGTTGGCTCATCGGCAATAATAATACTCGGACGGCATACAATAGCTCTTGCTATAGCTAAACGCTGTTGCTCACCCCCAGATAGTGTAATTGGCATCATTCTTTCTTTATTTAGCAGTCCTACTTTATCAAGAGCAGCTCTAATCCTTTTTTCTGCCTCCGCACCAAAGATATTGTTAACCGCTAAGGGCAGGGCAACATTTTCATAGCAGTTTCTGTCATACAACAACTTATGGTCTTGAAACACCATACCAAACTTTTTTCTGATCTTATTAAGTGTTGTATCTTTTGCTTGTGCAAGATTAAAATTTTCAAAAATGACTGTTCCTGATGATGGTTTTTCAATAGAAGATAGTACTTTTAAAAGTGTCGATTTACCGGCACCAGAGGCTCCTGTAACGAATACTAATTCTCCAGGAAGTATTTCAAGGCTTATGTTCTGAAGCGCCTCTTGATAACCAGGATACCTTTTGTAAACTTGATCAAAACGAATCATTCCAACATACCCTCTACATAATCTTCAGCACTAAATATCTTAAGGTCATCAATTTTTTCCCCAACACCAATAAATCGGAGGGGTATCGGTTGTTCTTTTGCAATCGCCGCAACAATTCCTCCCTTAGCCGTGCCATCCAGTTTAGTCATAATTAATCCAGTTAATGAAACTGCCTCATTGAAAACTTTTATTTGATTGATTGCATTTTGACCAGTATTGGCATCTAAAACTAAGATCGTTTCATGTGGAGCGGTTTCATCAAATTTTTGAATAACCTTTTTTATTTTAGTAAGTTCATCTATAAGATGTTTTTGGGTCGGAAGTCGACCAGCAGTATCAGCAATTACAATATCTATTCCCTTAGCCTTAGCCGATTGCATTGCATCAAAAATTACCGCACTTGGATCTCCTGTGTTTTGTGATATTACGGTGACATTGTTTCGATCGCCCCAAACTTGAAGCTGCTCTTTTGCTGCAGCACGGAAAGTATCACCAGCCGCAATTAGAACACTCTTTCCTTCATCTAGGAGCAGTTTAGTTAATTTACCTATAGTGGTCGTTTTACCAGCCCCATTCACCCCTACAACCAAAATCACAAAAGGAGTAGTTTTAATATGAATTAATGGTTTTTCAATTTGCTTCAATAGTTCTGATAGAATTTTTTTAAGCAAATCTTTTAATTCAGAACCATCTTCTAATTTTTCTTTTTTTACTCTGTCTTTTAATTGAGTAATAATTTGTTGAGTGGCAGCATAACCGACATCTGCAGCAATCAAAGTCATTTCAAGTTCATCATAAAACTCTTGATCAATTTTTTTTGTAAATGACAAAGAAGATAAATTTTCACTAATAGCATCTCTTGTTTTTTTGAGACCTTGCTTAATTTTTTCTGCGAAGGAAAGCTTTTCTTCCTTATTAGGTGAGCCTTCTTTTTCTATTACCGAATCTGTTTCAATTTTTTTATCTGGTCTTAATTGTTTTTCTTCATTTTTTGGTTTAGTTTTTTTGACAGACTCTTTTTTTACTGTTTTTGATTTTGTTACAGCCGTTTTTTTTGGCTCTGTTTTTGGCTTGGTTGTTTTTTTGACAGGTTTTGAATCAGTTTTTTTTGATTCATCACCTTTAAAAAGTTTTTTTAGGAAATCAAACATAATTTCTTTATGATGTGAGCGAACTTACTTTATGTTTAACAGTCATTGTTAATAATTATAGCAAACATTAACCTCTATCATTTCAATATTATGCGAATTTTATTAAGTCTTTTTCCATTATTTTTTTGTTTTTCACTGTCAGCTGCTGTTCAAGAATTCAAACTTGAGAACGGCATGAGAATTATTGTTAATGAAGACCATAGAGCCCCTGTTGTCGTTTCACAGGTGTGGTATCAAGCTGGTAGTATCGATGAAGTTAATGGTAAAACTGGTGTTGCCCATGTTTTAGAGCACATGATGTTTAAGGGTACCAAGTCAACTAAGCCTGGAGAGTTTTCTGAAATTATTGCTCGTGCCGGCGGTAGAGAAAATGCGTTTACTGGAACTGACTACACTTGTTACTTTCAAACGATGGAGAAATCCCAGTTAGAACTTTCATTTAAAATGGAATCAGACCGAATGCAAAACCTTGTGATTTCTGCGGAAGAATTTGACAAGGAAATTAAGGTTGTCATGGAAGAGCGTCGCTGGAGAACTGAAGATAAACCTGAAGGAAAGTTAAATGAAACCTTTAATTCATTAGCGTTTAAGGCTCATCCTTACGGCAGACCAATTGTTGGATGGATGAATGATTTAGAATCCATGACCTATGAAGATGCATTAGAATGGTATAACAATTGGTATGCACCTAATAATGCCATACTAGTTGTTTCGGGCGATGTAAACCCAGCTGAAGTTTTTGATTTAGCAAAAAAATATTTTGCCAAGGTGCCCTCCAAAAAAATACCTCCGAGAAAACCGCAGCTAGAGCCAGTTCAAAAAGGAATGGTTCGCGCTGAACTGAAAGCAGCAAGCAAACTGCCCATGCTCCAAATGGGTTACAAGGTCCCATTACTCAGCAAAAAAGATGTTAATAGTGATACAACAGCATTCGCCTTGGAAGTTCTCGCGGGAGTTTTATCTGGAACTTCAACAGCCAGAATACAAAAAGAGTTAGTGCAGTCTGGTAAATCACTCAGCGCTTATGCAAGCTACCCAATGCTATCCAGAGGGGATGTTGGAACTTTTGAATTTGTTGTGACCTTGAATAACGGTATCCAGGTTAGTGATGTTGAAAACATTATCAAGGCGGAATTAAAAAAAATAGCTGATGAAGGAGTTACCGGTGAAGAATTAGCTCGTGTAAAAGCTAACGTGATTGCTGGCGATGTTTATGAAAAGGATTCAATGTTCTATCAAGCAATGATTATTGGTCAACTTGAGACAATGGGCTACTCATATAAGATTAAAGATGATTATATTGAAAATATTAAAAAAATTACATCAGAAGATGTCAAAAAAGTTGTTCAGGAATTTTTTAAAGACGATGTTTTAACGGTTGTTCATCTGAAGCCAGAATCGGTTTAAATCTAATCAAGGAGTTTTATGAGAGTTTTATTATCAATTTTTTGTTTATGTTTTTCATCGATACTTTTTGCGAATATCAATATCGATTTTTGGAAGACAGAAAATGGGGTCAGAGTCTATTTTGTCGAATCTCATGAATTACCAATTGTTGATATCAAAATTAACTTTGATGCTGGCTCTGCTAGAGACCCGAAAGGGCAGCATGGTGTTGCTAATTTGACTAACTACTTGATGTTACTTGGCGCAGGAGATTTGAATGAAAATCAGATAAGTAATCGTTTTTCTGACATCGGCGCTACCCTCGGAGGTGGTATTGATCGTGACCATGCTCAGCTGTCAATTAGGACTTTATCTGATAAAAAAGCATACACTCAGGCAGTAGATACTTTTAAGCTTTTGCTAACAAAACCATCTTTTACCATTGATGTTTTTGAGCGCGAGAAAAAAAGTACACTATCCTTAATTGATCAATCAAAAACTCAGCCAGACTCATTGGGTAAGAATGCGTTCGCCAAAGCATTATATGGTAATCATCCTTACAGCTATCCTGAGGAAGGATTGTCTGAATCAGTATCAAAATTGACTCGAGATAATATTGTTGATTTTTACAATCAGTTTTATTCCTCTCAAAATGCGTCTGTGGTTATTGTTGGTGATTTAAGCAAAACAGAAGCAAAAAAAGTTGTAAGAGATTTAACATTGCATCTTAAAGATAATGGACATGCTCCAATTCCAGAGGTGAGAGAAAATGAACCCCAAAATATTTCGATAGAGCATCCTGCACAACAGGCTCATTTGTTTTATGGAATGCCGTCAATGGTGAGATTGGATAAAGACTTTTACCCTTTATATGTTGGTAATTATATTGTTGGAGGTGGCGGTTTTGTTTCTCGCCTCACGGGTGAGGTCAGAGAAAAAAATGGATTAGTTTACAGTGTGTACTCATATTTTATGCCTTTGACTCAGAAGGGACCTTTTCAAATTGGTTTGCAGACCAAAAAATCACAAATAAATGATGCCCTCAATCTAGTGAATCAGGTGATGAAAGATTTTATTGAAAAAGGGCCAACCAAGGAAGAATTAAAAGATGCGAAGATGAATTTAATTGGCGGATTTCCTTTAAGGCTAGATAGCAATAAAAAAATTGCTGAATACATTTCTATGATGGCCATCTATAATTACCCCATTGATTATCTTGAGAACTTTGCCAAAAATATTGATAAGGTGACCATCGAAGATATCAAAGATGCTTTTCAAAGAAGGATAGATATGTCAAGATTCTCAACAGTTATTGTTGGGAACTCTTAAATCGCAAGCTCAGTAAAAATCATTGCAGGGTCGTTAAAAGGAAGAAACATCACTTTTAATGACACCGAAAATACAAGACCTACTTTAGGGAGGGTTAAGGAAACTCTATTTAATTGGTTGACGCCCTATATTGATGGAGCCACTTGTCTTGATTTATTTGCGGGCTCTGGAAGTCTTGGTTTTGAAGCCATATCAAGAGGTGCAGAAGCCTGCCAATTTATTGATCAGTCACAGACGAACATTGAGCAAATCAATTTAAACATCAAGTCACTCCAACTCGCGAACTGTAAATCTGAAATATCTGAATCATACGAATACGTGACGCATAATGACCAAAGATATGACATCGTTTTCTTTGATCCTCCTTACAAATCTAATTGCTATGATTGGTTAGACCTAGCATTAAAAAAATTATTAAAACCTGACGGTATAATATATATAGAATCAGCAACTAAAATAGCATTAGATAATTTAAGTATGATTCGTGAAAAAAAGACCAAAACTCTTTTTTATGGAATTTATAAATATGATCAATAAAATTATTTATCCTGGCTCGTTTGACCCAATTACAAAAGGGCATGAAGATATCATCAATCAACTGCAGAACCTAGCATCAGTCGTCATTGTTGCTATCGCTGAAGATAATGATAAAAATTCTTTGTATACCATTGATCAAAGATTACATCTTCTTAATGAGCTATATCAAAACCATGCAAATATTGAAGTTATCTCTTATTCAGGATTAACTGTTGATCTGGCCAAAAAAAATAATGTCACAGTTATTGCAAGGGGTTTAAGAAATGAAATTGACTTTACTTATGAGAGGGATTTAAGTGATATGAATCAAAAAATTGAGGGAAGCATAAAAACAATATTTCTTCAGTCTGATCCATCTTTAAGATCTATCTCATCTTCGTTGGTGAGGCAACTTATTCATTTGGACAAAGACCTGACTCCATTCTTGTCAAAAAAAGTTACTAATTTAATTAACGCATGGCGCTAAAAATTACAGAAGAGTGTATTAATTGTGATGTTTGTGAACCTGTATGTCCGAATCAGGCAATTTACATGGGTGAGCAAATATACGAGATAAATCCTGAGCTATGTACAGAATGTGTTGGGCATTTTGAAATTCCGCAATGTGTGGACATTTGTCCTATTGATTGCATTCCAAAAGATGAAAGCTATGTAGAGACAAATGATCAGCTGTATCAAAAATACTTACAATTAACTAAAAAGGAGCCTAAATGAGAATTTTACACACAATGCTCAGGGTAAATAACCTTGATGAGTCAATTGAATTCTATAAAAATTTTTTTGGAATGCAGTTATTGAGGCAACATGATTTTCCAGAGGGTAAATTTTCGTTAGCATTTATTGGGTATGGGAATGAGCAAGATCATACCGTTATTGAATTAACGCACAATTGGGATACGAGCTCTTATGATCTTGGAAATGGATATGGACATATTGCCATTGAGGTGGATGATGCCTATCAAGTGTGTGAAGATATTAAATCAAAAGGCGGTAAAGTTGTGAGAGAAGCTGGTCCTATGATGCATGGCACGACAGTAATAGCTTTTATAGAAGATCCTAATGGTTACAAGGTTGAACTAATTCAAAAAGGAACGTATTAATTAATCAAAAAAATCTCTGACTTTATCAACCCAGCTTTTTGATCTTGGGCTGTGTTTGCCACTGTCAGCTTGATTTAAATCTTCAAGTTCTCTTAAAATTTCTCTTTGTCTTTCTGTCAATTTCACAGGGGTTTCAACGACTACATGGCATAAAAGATCACCCGTATAATTCTCTCGAACTGGCTTAATTCCTTTGCCTTTGAGTCTAAAAGTTGCACCAGTTTGCGTTTCTTGTGGAATTTTCATTTTTGCATTGCCACCTAATGTAGGAATTTCAACATCTCCACCCAAGGCTGCGACTGAAAAACTGATGGGTAATTCGCAGTGCAAGTCAGCCCCATCCCTTTCAAAAATGGCATGTTTTTTTAATGCAACAACCACATACAGATCGCCTGATGGCCCACCATTAACACCCGCTTCACCCTCATTGCTGAGACGAATTCGATCTCCTTCATCTACACCGGCTGGTATTTTGACAGATAACGTTTTAGATTCTTTAACCCTTCCTGACCCCGAACAATCATTACATGGATCATTGATAACTTTTCCTGAACCCTGACATTTTGGGCATGTTTGCTGCACTGAAAAAAATCCCTGCTGCATTCTGACTTGCCCATGACCGCCGCAAGTTCCGCATGTCGATGGTTGAGTTCCTTTTTTTGCACCACTCCCTGAACATGTTTTACATTGCGATAGCACTGGAATTCTAATTTTTTTCTCAGTACCTTGCGCGGCTTCTTCTAGCGTTATTTCTAGGTTGTATCTTAAATCTGCGCCACGATAGACATTTGATTTGCCTGATCCTGATCGCCCACCACCAAAGATATCGCCAAAAATATCTCCGAAAGCATCTCCAAAATCTGAAAATCCACCTTGAAAACCGCCTGGTCCTCCACCCATTGATTGGTCGACACCAGCATGACCAAATTGATCATAGGCTGATTTCTTCTGAGGATCGCTTAAAATCTCATAGGCTTCCTTGACTTCCTTAAAGCTTTCTTCTGCTTTTGGATTATCTGGATTTCTATCTGGATGAAATTTCATAGCAAGCTTTTTAAACGCTTTTTTGATTTCATCTCCAGATGCATCTCGGTTAAGTCCAAGAATCTCGTAATAATCTCTTTTTGAAGCCATATTTACCTAAATGTTGATGGCCTGGAGCTTCCAGGCCAGATTGAGTCTATGAGGATATTACTTATCCTCTTCTTTTTTTTCTTCGTTTACTTCTTCAAATTCAGCGTCAACTACATCTCCATCAACCGTTTTTTCTGAATTAGCATCAGCAGAGTCAGCCTGTTGATTTTGACCAGATTGATTTTGCTGAGAAGCATAAACTTTTTCACCAAATTTTTGTGCTGATTCAGCTAATGATTTTGATTTTTCTTCAATTTTGGCTTTGTCGTCTGAAGAAATTGCTTCTTCAAGGTCTTTTATCGCAGCTTCAATTTTATCTTTTTCTCCATCTTCTAATTTATCAGCATGGTCGGTCATAGACTTTTTAGTACCGTGGATCAGCGCTTCTGCAGAATTTTTTGCATCAACAAGCTCTTTGAGCTTTTTATCTTCTTCTGCGTGTTTTGCAGCATCTTCTTCCATTTTTTTAATTTCTTCTTCACTTAATCCACTATTGGCCTTGATGGTAATTTTGTTTTCCTTGCCTGTCGCCTTATCTTTTGCTGATACATTCAATATACCATTGGCATCAATATCAAATGTAACTTCAATTTGTGGAGTTCCTCTGGCCGCAGGTGGGATGTCTGTTAAATTAAATTGCCCAAGGCTTTTGTTGCCACTTGCCATCTCTCTTTCACCCTGGAGCACATGAATAGTTACAGCACTTTGGTTGTCTTCAGCAGTAGAGAAGACTTGAGAGGCTTTGGTTGGAATAGTGGTATTTTTCTTGATGAGCTTAGTACAAACACCACCTAATGTTTCAATACCCAGACTTAATGGTGTGACATCTAGCAACAGAACATCTTTTACATCGCCTTGAAGAACCCCACCCTGAACTGCCGCGCCAACTGCAACAGCCTCATCTGGGTTGACATCTTTTCTTGGCTCAACATTGAAGATCGATTTAACTTTTTCTTGTACTTTCGGCATACGGGTTTGGCCACCAACAAGAATGACATCTGAGATATCTGAATTTGATAGGCCTGCATCTTGTAACGCTTGTTCACATGGTGCAGCTGTTCTTTCAATTAAATCTTCAACTAATGATTCAAATTTTGAACGTGTGATTTTCACAACTAAGTGTTTTGGACCAGATGCATCTGCGGTGATGTAAGGTAAGTTCACCTCAGTCTGTGAACTGCTTGATAGTTCAATTTTTGCTTTTTCAGCAGCCTCTTTTAGACGCTGTTTAGCAAGCATATCTTGGGTTAAATCTACCCCATTTTCTTTTTTAAATTCTTCAGCTAGGAAGTCAATAATTCTATTATCAAAATCTTCACCACCTAAGAAGGTATCTCCATTGGTTGATAGAACTTCAAACTGATGCTC
>Ga0233450_10005008_pt1 | contig 11656 bp, 10 predicted proteins | sample 011ome_30_FD_189956 | JGI IMG/M metagenome (GOLD analysis project Ga0233450, IMG submission 189956) | Coastal salt marsh microbial communities from the Groves Creek Marsh, Skidaway Island, Georgia - 011501CT (spades assembly) | ecosystem: Environmental > Aquatic > Marine > Intertidal zone >... | reverse complement strand
CGTCAGACTTGTGTGGCAGCTGCCGAGAGATTTTATTCCAAATGCAAAAAAAAAAGGAATATTTTCAGAAAAAGGCGAAAATATTACCAAACAACACGCTCGGCGCTTCATCGAATCATCCGCATCGAATTGAACGGTGAGGTCTTTTATCGTCTTGAACTATTCGCGTGCCTTTGCAGACGCAGATGTGTCGAGTACTCTTTTAACCAACGGTATGCTTTGGGTATACTCGACATTTTACAAGCGCTATTTTCTAACCCCGACTGCTCGAAAGAAGGACGTAGTGGTAGTATTTTTTAAGCGCGCGTTCTCCAAAACGCTCTTTGTTTCTCTCTCTCTTTTTCTCTCTCGTTCTCTCTCTCTTTCGACGACGACTCTCTCTCTTCAATCAATCGTCCCACGCGGACGTCTCTTCTTTGAAAAGCTTTTTGGAATCTTCGTCTTTGGCGAAACCGCCTTCGATTTCTTCTTTCGGAAACTCGATATGTTTCGCCTCGCGGTCGGCTTCGAGTTTGCCTCTGTGCGAGAGCGCTTCGCGGTAGGATGATTCTTTTTCTTCGTCTTTCTCTTTCTCTTTTGATTCTTCTTCTTTTTCTTTTACTCTCTGGTCGTCTGAAGCGAGTTCGGTCGCGCGTTCCTCCTCTTCCTCCTCTTCCTTTTCCGCGACGTCTTCTTCGGTTCGTAAAAATTCGAACCTCACTAACTTGTGGACGTATCCGGCGCTTACCACAGCCGTCGAACGAATCGCCGCGAGAACGTCGTCGAACGACTCATCTTTACACTCAAACCACCCGGAATTCCATTTCCAAGGATCCAAAATTGTCGTCGCTTGCGTTTCCGGCACTTTCTCGTGAATTTGCGTCGCCGTCACTCGCGTCAGCAGGTCTCCTTCCTTAACCTTGCCAAACGCTCGAGACGTTCTCTCGACTTTAGATACCATGCACGCAAATCGTGCGCCTTTCACTTCTTTGAATTCAATGCCGATATCTCTCGATGGAAGTTCGATTTCAAACAACAAACATTGCGTTGTTTTTGGACCGGACTTTGCGGTTTCAAACGGCGGTAAAGACATCCTTTCCTTCTCCGTCTCCTTGCCTTCGCGGTTGGTATACGCACTTTTCTCTGACCCTCCTGGAAGCCCCGGCGTCGGCGCGGAAGAAGATCTGTTGCTCTTTTTTTTCGTTCGCAAAACGTCTCGCCTCGTCGTCTCGTGATCTCGTCGTTTGATTCTTTTGTGCGGTACCACCATCGCGTATGTTGCGGGGGTGCGCGAGAGAGAACAGAAGGAAATTGTCAACATCCTTGACATTACGTGTCCCTTATCGAATGATTGCTCTCTGATGAATGACGATGAATGAATGAACGACGCGCAAAAATATATTATATTTGTCGAATGTGAAATGGGCAACATGCGCTCGTATTTTTTGCTCTCGTTTCAAGATACAAAATTTTACGAGCACAACAAGAAAAAAAAAAGACGTTTACCAGTTTGACTAATAATAATGGGGAAGAATCTCTCCGGCGCGCAGAAGAGGAAGAAGAAGAGGGAGAAGGAAGAGGCTGTCGAACGAGCGAGAGCGAATATGGAGCGGCTGAAGCTTGGACCGACGAAGTTGTGGACCGGGTTGGTGTTGCATCATAAGGATGTTTTTGTCTCGCATGTGATTCCGAAATTGAATGGGACAGATCGGTGTTTCTTTTCAAAGGTGAATAGAGAGAGTGAAGATGTGCTTGCTTACGCCGGAGTAGACGTATCGAAATTACATTGGGATGTTCACGAATGTTCATCCATTTCGACGTTGGAATGGATGTGGAATAACATTCCCTGGGGAAAGAAAGATAAGAGAGGAAGAGTGATGGATCAAGTCACGTTTTGCGCGGGAGTTGCTGCAACGAACAAACTCGAGTTCCTCAAGTGGGCGAGAGAAGTGAAACAGTGCGAGTGGGATGAAAGGACGATTAAAGCGGCAGCATTTAAAGCTAATCTCGAGATATTGAAGTACTGTTTCTCTAATGGTTGCCCGTGTGAAGAAAAAGAGGCGTGCACTCAAGCTGCTGCAGGAGGACACCTCGACTGTCTTCGATTTCTTGTCGACAAAGTGCAACCTTCGCGAGGTACGGAAATGCAAGCGGCAGGAGAAGCAGCATGCGGTGGTCACGTGGAGATCTTGAAATATTTCGTCGAAGAAAGAAAGATGATAGAGGAGGTGGGAAAGTTCACCCTCGTGTCAGGCGCTGCAAAGTATGGCCAAATCGACTGCCTCAAATACTTAATCGAAGAGGCGAAAGTACCTCCTCATGCCTGGCATGTCGCTCACGCTCGGTATTACGAGCACCCCGATTGCGTAAACTACTTGCTCGAAAAAGGCTCTCCAGAACCAACGGACGAAGATTACGCAAGATTTGTCAGACGAGTACAATCAAAGTCCGGGCAACAGAGCGGCGACTGATGAGAGCATAGATTGATCGATTGATAGACAGATTGACACATACAAAGACTCAAAGTTACACTTAAAATTTTTCACTTCTAAAACACACACACAGACAACGTGATGAAATGAAGCACAACAACAACGAGAACAAGCAGTCCAGAATCGCTCGGTTGGACTCTCGACTGACGACGGCGAAGACAAAGAATATCAGCGAGAAGAAGAGCAAGAAACGAGCCGCCCCGCGAGAAGAAGAAGAAGAACAACAAGGACGGGGAAACATTGCGCAAAAGTCGGCGGCAAAAACATCATCAAAACTAACGAACGAAGACGAGACCTCGTGGGTGTACTCGTCTTCTCCGTTTGCAGAGGAGGAGGGAAAAAACAACAAGAACAACAGCGGGAGGATGGAGGAATCTTTGGATATAATTCGAGACTTGTTCGAACGAAACGAGAGAGACATCGGGCGAACGGAAGTTTTGATGAAAACGAAACTTCCGGAGAAGAAGATGTTGATGCTCGAATCAAGCAGTAATAACAATACTAATAACAGGTTCAGAGAGGACAGAGAGGGCGACTTGCACCGGAAGGAGGAACGACGAAGGCGGTTCGCGAACGCGGAGAGCGCGGAGTATTCTGGGAGGGGATGGAAGAAGATGGTGCGAGCGAAAATGGGCGGCGATGGTCTTTTTGGTAATGGGAAAGAGAAGACGAACGCGTTGACGTGGGAATCTTTGAGGAGAGTAAGGAAATTGTGGAGAGAATACGCCGCGAAGGAGTTGGAAGAGAGGAGGAAGGAGAAGAAGGCGAAGAAAACGACGACGATGGATGAACACGTGGATGGGATATCGATGCGAGACGGTAAGGAAAAAGACGCGTGGGAACTTTTCGGGGCGGTTGTTTTAGTCACGAAACACCGAAAAGCAAGCTTGGTCGGCGAATCTGGCGTGGTCGTTCGAGAGACGAAGACGAACGTGCACGTGTTGAGAAAAACGACGACGGACGCGTCTTCGCTCGTCGTTATTCCGAAAACGTCCGGCGCCGAGTTGACCATAAGCGTAAGCGCGGCTGCCGAATCAAACGAAGAGAGGGACGTTTGCATTAGTTTTTAGCACTAGAACCGTGTAGTTGAATTTAGTTTTTAGCACTAGAGCCATGTACCAGTTGAATGCACTATTACAACACCACGCCCCGGCGACTTCTCGGCGTCGTCGCAGTTCTATTCTTCTCGTTGCTATCGATACTATCACTATTACTACTACTACTACTACTACTACTACTCAAGTTCCCGCTGCTCCGAATTGGAACTAAGTCGTAATACGTCAGCATACCATAGCTGGCAATCAAAACTCCACCAAAAATGGCTGGGCTTGGTACGTGCGCGAACAAAATAAACGACAACGTCGGCGTGAGGAACATGGCGCAGGCGGTGGCGAACACTTTCGCGATGGCGTCTACATTTTTTATAATGTGCGAGACTAATAAACCACCGAATGCCAGATTGGCAACCACGCACATCGATATGAAAGAGTGTCCAGAAAACACAGTCATAGGCCACGCATACACCGCTTCATTACCGCTAGAATCGTCGTTGTCATCGTCCCATCCGCCAAACTTCCTAAAATCCAAATACGTCAATCTCGCGCTATTAAACAACAACCCGAACGCGTACATCTGCAGATTTTGCCAATGAATCGAATCGTTTATGTTCTTTTTAAATACAAACTCGACGTATACGCCTCCCAAAGCGCTCAAAATTGCGTCTCCAATCCCTAAAAAATACCCAAACGCGCTAAATCTTTGAAACAACATCCACTTCCCGCCCGTCTTCTCGCTCTTGCCGACTTGCGTCGTACACGCGCCGACCGTGACCAAGATCAAACCAATCCACTTCTTATACGTCCATCCAGCGCTTGTGCTCTTCAAAAAGATCCTGGTTAATACCCCAGTGATGACAATCTTCAGGTTTCCTAAAACCAGAAACGTCGTCGGATCTAATAACACTAAAGCCGGAAACGACACCGCTTGGTGCAACAAGAAAATCAAGCTCGGAATCGGATACAACATGACTGTTTTCACTTGCGTGGTCATCACCACCTTAGTACTCGCACTCTCCGACGATGACGACGACGACGACGATGCCATCAAACGCATCTCCCTTTTCAACAAAACAAAACTTATCGATAACTTCAACCCTTCCGCGAGTAACGGTACCGTCGCGACGTTGTAACTGTACTTTTCTTTTCCTCGCAGAGACGCCGTCGTGAGCAAACCGTGCGCGGAAGTCACAAACGCGAGCAAAGCGGACGCGATGAAATTTTTGGTAAAAGTGAAATTTCGATGAACATGAGCAGCAATCGCGGTGTTCTTGTTCTTGCCGCCGTCGAATTCTCGCTCGGAAACGCCGCCGCGAAAGGTGTTTTTCGCCACCATGATGGATTTGTTTTGAAGCAATGCGACAGAAAAAAACGCACACAAACACATCGAACACGGAGCGACAGAGAGCGACAGAGAGACGGAGAGATGCCGCTCGACCTCTCCCCCTCCTCCTCCGACGACGAGCGAACACTAGGCGGCGAAAATGCGACCACGACGAGCAGCATCGCGCAACTCAGAGCTCGGTTGGAATTGGAAAAAGAGAGGAAACGAGAACGGAGTGGATTGGACGCTCACGACGGAGAACGACGAGAAGAACAACAGCAGCAAAAACAAAGGCACGAGGAAGAGCGGGTGATGCTGAAAGGTGTGATTGGTTCGTTATCGGAGGAGAACGCGCGGTTGATGGAGGAGATGAAGACGATGATGGCTTCTGCGTCTTCGAGTGGTGGTGGTGGAAATGCAACGAACAGGAGCGAAAACGAAAACGAACGAGGAAAACAAATACTCCTTTTAGAGAAGCGCGCGAAAGAATTCCAACGCCAAAAAGAGCTCGCGGAAAGAGCGCGAGGCGAAGATTCCACGCGCTTATCGCAAAAACTTATGGACGCGGAGACTATCAAAAATCGATTTCAATCGCAACTCCGCGAGTGTCGCGAAGCGCTCGAAACGAAAGAGAAAGAGTTGAAGCGCTTGCGGGAACATTTGTTGGACGTGGAAGAGGCGGAGGATAGAGACGAGATGTCGATCGAAGAACGGGTGGAAGAGGAGAAGAGAAGAGTGGAAGAGAAGTTCGAGAAGGAAGTGGAGCGACTTTCGATGCAACTGATGGAGAAAGAAGACGGATTGAATAGGAAAATAAAAGAGGTTGAAAATTTAAATCGAGCGTTGGGAAGTTTTTACGCCGATCAGGAACAGATGGACGGGAGGACGAACGAAGCGAAAGAGGCGAGGCAGAAATTAAGAGAGACGAGTGGTAAGTTGAGAGAGACCATGGAGCTTTTGGAGAAGAAAACGATGGAGATGGAAGAGTTGGAAAGGAAACGAGGGAGAGCCGAAGAAAAGTTTAAAGACGCTTCGAGAAAGTGCGCCGAGGCAACCGCGCAGTCCACAAAGTTGAGAGTCGCTTTGACGCAAGCGATTAAAAAAATCGCGCGGCTGTCCTCATCATCTGCTGGTTGTGATGATGGCGAGAACGAAGTGTTCATCGACAAGTCGGTCATCACGAAGCTTTTGGTGACGTATTTCGAACGCAACTTTTCCGAAGAGGTGCTCGAATTGATGTCGAGACTGTTAAACATGGAAGACTCGCAACGAGAAGCGATCGTTTTAGGCGCAAGACGAGCAACTGGAGTGATATCTAAAGTCGCGAGGGCACCGTTAGGAATCGCCAGAGGCGTCGGGAAAGCTTTTGGAGCGATATCCGGGGTTGGATTGAGGGTTGTAGGCGCCACGGGAGAGAACGCAGAAGTTCCAGTGGCGGATTTGTTCATAGATTTTTTGTTGAAAGAAGCCGAGGAAGAGCTCAATAACAATGACGCCTCTACAGCCGAAGAAGAAGAGAAGGAAAATAGCACCCCGTTACCGAAAAGTCCCTCGTCGGAGAGAGGAGGAATATTTAGCGCCGTCGACGTGGAATAATTTTTTTATGTACCAAAGGTAGTCGCAATAAACAGTATATGTTCTTGTATTTCATAAAGTCTCTGTGCGTATTCATGGCATCATTACACCACAGACTTGTTTCTGGAAGAGTCTTTGTATGCATATTTATGGCATCATCGTTATTACCCCGCCTCACGCGTTACAAAATCACGCATCTTCGGGCAGTTTAGATCTATAAAACTCATTGGTCAAAGATTCGTAACTTTCTCCTGGTTCGTAATAATTCTGCAATCCGGGCGCTTTAAAATTGCACGCGCCTTCAAAATCTATCCCCCACATATATATGTCATCTCCTTGTCCCATGATTCTCGTCATATCTACTGCTCGTGAAAACGCAATAGTCCCTGTAAACTGTAACGTCAACTCCTTCATTTCGTTTCCTTGAGCTACAATCTCCTCCCTCGGTTGATCGAAATTCATGTTGTCCCATACCATTCTAATCACGTTCTTAAACAAAGGATGTCTCGGCTTGGAAATAAACCCCCACATGACGGTCGCTTTTCTGTTAGCAATGTACCTGCTCGGGTTACCCTCTCTCGTTAATAAAACGTTCGCGTGATTCTCATTTGCCACGCTCAAAACTTTGTTAAAATCCGGACAGCTCGAGTCCATATCTAAATACATGCCGCCGTGATAATACAACACCGCGTACCGCCAAACGTCCGCTCGTCCCGCGCCGTTCTTCGGATTCAGCAATTGGAACGACTTGTACGCCAACTGCACAATCTCATCGTCGGTTTCTCTTAGAAATTTTTCCTGTTCCTCGTTCGTGACCAGATTAAACTTCCATTCCGGGTTATCCTCAACCATCTTTACGCGGAAGTTGTCAAACTTTGACGTGTCTGCATTTTTCCACCCTTGCCAAACAATCTTCGGGAACTCTACTCCATCCATATTATTGTAGTTGATCTTTTCGTCTCTCTGTAAAGTTTCTTCCTCCTCCCCTCGCGGTACAACTTGTAACGCGTCCATATCTTCTCCCCAGTTCCTCCAGGCATCTCTCGAGGCGCGAAATCTGTTATGCACATCTTTCAAATGTTTCGGAACGATCACGACGCGCTTCTTTGACGAAGACGACGATCCAACGTACACCACAAAGCATCCCAACAACACGCCTAAGACGAATACCAAAATACCAGAACTATTCGTGCTCGCGTTGTTCACAGACCGTCTCGTCTCGCTTCCGCTTTTTTTGCCAGCGTTCCTCTCGATATCCGTCGCCATTTCTTCCTCTCGGTCTTCCGCCCTTTGGCCGTCGACCGTGAAACGACTGCTCATGAGAGAAAAATATGAAGGGGAGAAAAGGAGATGTATGTAACAACTCGCGCTTCAAGTGTGCGCGTAAAGTGACTGAGCTCGCATTTTTCTCGCCAGATATTTCTGGTTGACCCCTCCCCTCCTTCTTTTTGTCGTTCACATGTCTTTTCGACACATTAAAATCTTTTCCCGAATATTAAATAACCTCACTTTTCAAACGCGTACGACGATACTTTCAAAACAAGTTGTTTGATGTTGATGTTGCGCAATTGTCTGCGCATGAGCTCTGTTTTGTGACATTCAATCTTATATAGCACAGACAACTTATATAGCTTCGACGATGCGCACCAAAAACGAAGAATTGGAAAGCAAAATAGTTGTTGATGAAAGTAAATCTTCTTCTTCTTCTTCTTCTCCCTCGCCCTCGTCCTCTCCCTCCTCTACAACATCGTACAACACGATATCGTCGATCACCATCACCTTCTCCGTTATCCTCTGGTTCTCGTCCAATATTGGACTCCTTTTAACCAATAAATGTTTATTGAGTTTGTATGAATTTCATTATCCGATATTTATAACAACTTTGCATATGTCTGCGTGTTTTGTGTGTAGTTTAGGGGTAAGAGTGGCACTAGTGATTAAGAATAACAACGATCGTACGAGTAGGGACACCAATGACGATCATCAAACGATTCGAGATATTCGTCACTTGCTGAAAATTACGTTGTTGTCTGTAGTTTTCGTGCTAAGCGTGGTCGGCGGGAACATTTCATTGAGGTATATTCCAGTATCTTTTAATCAAGCAATATCGGCGACGACGCCGCTTTTCACCGCCATTTTATCGTACGTGATATTGCATAAGAAGGAGGCAATAGAAACGTATATTATGTTGATACCGGTTACCGTTGGGGTCGTTATTGCGAGTGAGAACGAGCCAATGTTTAATTCATACGGTTTTGTAGCGTGTATAACGGCAACTTTTATGAGAGCTTTGAAATCGGTTTTGCAAGGGTTAATCTTGGCGGACGAGAAGAATAAGTTGGATCCATTTAGTTTGTTATTGTTCATGTCGCCAATTGCGTTCACAATACTCGTGTTAGCGTGCTCGATGATGGAATCAAATGCGTTTGAGGTGATGTCGGCGAAGATGATGATGAGCTCATCAACGAATATCGTGTCGTTCAAAGTCACCTTGATTCTCAACTGCACTTTAGCGTTCTTGGTGAATTTGAGCAATTTTATGGTCACAAAGTGCACGAGTCCGTTGACTTTGCAAGTTTTAGGAAACGCGAAGAGTGTTTTGGCGGTTGTCATATCGGTAATGCTCTTTCACAATCCAGTATCGGCGATTGGTATGATTGGGTATTGCGTTTCGCTCCTTGGCATTTATCTTTATTCCGACGCGAAAAGTAGAAGTAGTGGCAGTAACAACTTTAGTTCAGCGAGAGTGGTAGAAACAGTTTTTTTTAAATTAGCGGATGATAAAGACGAAGACGATGAGGATTGTGAACGAAACTTACGCAGAGGGTGTGAAAATGTGGAAATAATGAACGAAAGTGTGAATAGGAATACGCAACACATTCTTTAAAATGTATTGTGTTGCATTATTATACAGGTTTGGGAGAGAGCTTCGACCATCCTTCTTGAGCCTTCTTCAATACTTCCATTTTCCGTTCGAAGCCAACCACCCACGTCGCGTGATAATTGATCCAGTTTTGACTATTCGTGTCATAGAAACACTTCCTCTTTGTTTCGCATAACCAATTTTGTGCATACATGTAACTCAATCCCGCAATTTTTGCACCCTTAGCCTTAAGACCATCGCGGATTTTGTCTTGCGTTACCTTTGACCCTTTTATTCCGTTTCGCAACGCCTGCATGGTACCTTTGATGACATTTGGGGTCGGAAGTGACAAAATTTGCCCGCCATTGAAACCTTCATGCAGAATGCTTTTCTCGCGGTCTTCGTCGAACGATCGATTCGAATATAAAGCTTCGTAGTCTACTTTCTCCCATTGATGAAACAACTCCGCGTCTCGATCTGAAGCGACGACTTTCGCCAAATCGGGCACTTTGAAAAATAAAATATCGGCATCAAACGTAAACAGCGACAAGTTCGCCGCGCCGAGCAATGCCAATCGCATCTTTTCCTTCATCCAATTGATATTCCCGAAATCGCCTTCGCCATATCGTGATTCCTTAAACGATCTTATATAGGGCACGCAATGCTTATATCCAGCATCTTTGCATTCTTCCACAGCCTTATCGTCCAAACACAGTAATAAAATTCGATTGAGAAAACACGTTTCATTTTTGACGTTGTGCAGTCCATACTCAAGCATTTTCCAGTCCTTATCGTTGGTCAATGTTGCAAATAGAAAACCGTCCTGCACACAGCTCGATGGTGTCTTTGCTACTTCTATGCCAGCTTTTATCAACTCGTTGAACCACTCGCAGTCAGCTTTCGAGATCAAAGCACCGCTACCTCCTTCATCGATTTCGACCACAAGGTCGCTATTCTCTTCATCTATGAGAGGGAGGCAGACGTGCTTGCCGTTCTCGAGTGTTTTGAATTCGAGTCGTCTCGGTATATCATTAACCTCAACTTTTTCCATTGATGATTGTAATAATATTGATGTCGCCATGTCCTCAACAACGTTGCCCATCTCTGGAGAAGAAGAGGAAGAAGAAGAAGAAGAAGAAGAAGAAGAAGAAGAAGGTCCTCTTGCTGCCAAAATCGAATCCAAATACGCTTCTCGATACGACCTCAAGTACTCTTTTTTCGCTACGTTATGCGCTCTGTACGCACTTTGAACGTTTCTGTGTAATCCCTTTATCGGTTCTTTCATCATCGCGTGACTTTTGTTGATTGAGAACGACAAAAACACGCCGAAGAAGATGCCTAAACAGAGCAATACCCACGGATTTTTCGTCATCATCGACGAGAAGTAGGAGGAGTTCTCGCCAACAGAATCGTATCTTCTTGAAGAAGAAGAAGATTTGATCTCAGCTTCCTCAATGTCGTTGTTCAACTCCTTATCATCGAGTCTACTCTGACCATTGTTTACCGCTCTGGAACGCATATTCTTTATCTGTATGTGCGTTCCCAAGCGAGCGTTTTAATAGCGTTTCTGGCAATTAATTTTTTTTGAGAAGTCACCTCAACCTGTAGACCCCTGGTTATGCTTTTTTTTGGATCCAACGAGCGAGGGACACGTCGATTTGGGGGATGCGAATATGAATAATAGCGATAATATTGATAACAATAATTCTCCTCAATTATCGTGCGAGGAGAGATATGGCAAAGGAAATTTTCTTCGACTTCAGGGAAACGCGTTCTGGTGGAGGATAATGAGCGAGTATCTTTTCTCACCAAAGCTGAACATACTCGCAGCGGCGGAGGCGGTTCGAGAGCAATTTCATTTCACCGACTTCCCAGACGTGGCTTTACACATTCGCCGAGGTGATAAGATGCAAGACGATGCGAGCAGGCAAAGTGTTCCTATTACTCTAATTACTCTAGAGATGTATTATGAGGTTGCGGAAAAACTCGTGATTGAAGCAGCCGCTTCGAAATCTTCACAGATTTTAGTCTACATCGCCTCGGATGACAAAGAAGCCATGATGACCGCTCGAGATTGGGAAGCCCGCCGCGGAGGAATGAACGACTTAAACTTCAAAGTTATCATCCAAGAGACCACTATCACTGAGTTAGAAGGCACTCAGGTCTCGGCTTCCGGAAATGGTCTCGCGAGCGATAGGAAATACGCGGAAGCGCTTCTTTTTCTCGTGGATTTACACTGTATGATGCATTCCGCCTATTTCGCTGAATTAATCATGTCTCAGCCTGCTCGGATAGTCGCTGACATAGGTTTTGCCAAAGGAACGATGCTCAAAGCCATCGCAATGGACGATGAAAATATCGAACATGG
>Ga0233450_10004981_pt1 | contig 11709 bp, 17 predicted proteins | sample 011ome_30_FD_189956 | JGI IMG/M metagenome (GOLD analysis project Ga0233450, IMG submission 189956) | Coastal salt marsh microbial communities from the Groves Creek Marsh, Skidaway Island, Georgia - 011501CT (spades assembly) | ecosystem: Environmental > Aquatic > Marine > Intertidal zone >... | reverse complement strand
CGTACGCCGTTTTTTCTGTACTTGCGGTATGTATTCTAGACTTTCGCCTATTTTCCAGTGGACCAGTGTAGGTTCTGTTATAGCCCTACCTTTAAACCATTCTACTATACGGCTGTTTAGTTCAGCGTTTACTTTTGGTGGCTTTATATATTCCTTTTTAGGCGTGAATTTTACGTTACCAGCATAGCCGCAGTTATGGCAGTTGTATACGCCTTCGTCTATATTTACGCTTAGGCATTTGTCGCTTTTGTTTTTTCTGGTGTGGCTACATTTTGGACATATAGTTTTTACTTCGCCGCTGTTAGCCGTTAGGTGTATACCTAGGTCCTGTAGTTTCTGTTTGTATTCCATTTGTTTTTCTGTTTTTGTTGTTTCGTTTGCTAACCTACAAAATAATTTAGTGCAAAAATTAGCATTTGTATTGTTATGGCGTATGTAATTATAAAGAATACGCCAGCTTTTAGTAAAAATTTATGGTTTCTAGTTAGTCGTAAATACTTAATTTTTGGTAGTTTCATATTCTAAAATTTAGTTTTGTTTTTTAAAATTGATATTTATTGAAGTTATATAAATAACGCTTTACAGCGCTGCTTTTTTCTAGCATTAATACTTCTTTTTCTACTTTATTGTTGTCGCGAAAAATAGACTGCTTAGGGCTTTGTATTGTCTGTTTAGTGTATTCTATACTAGCTAGATCGAATAACCAGCAGCCCTTAGTATCTATTACAGCGTAGTAGCGTTTAGCTATATCTACGTCTAGTAGCGCCTGGTATTTATATACTTCTAGCATTTTATCTATATAGGCTTCGCGTCTAAACTTAAATTCTATTATACAGCTGTCGCCGTTTAAGTCTAAGCCCATAGCGTCGTAGTGGCTGTAGTCTTCGCCAGTCCAGTTTAACTTCCAGCCGTCTAGGTTCAGTAGGAACACTAGCTGCTGTTCTAGTAGGTGTATTTTTTCTATACTATTTGCTGTGTGCATACTCTAGTATTTACTGTGTGCATATTCTACTATTTGTTTATATTCAGCTGGCGTTAAATTCATACGCAAGTTAAAGTCCTGTACTACGCCGTTATTTGTAATAGCTTTTACCATTTTTACGTCGTTTTCAAAATACGGTACTAAGTCTTTAACGCCTTTTAGCTTGTTTAAAGCCGTAGGACGCGTTCTAAGCGCACTTCGTTCCATAAAGCGGTCTACATACCGTACGCCGTTTTTATCGCTGTTACGTAGCTTTAAAACGCTTAAAAAGTTTTCAGCCCAGAATTGATCCTGTCTAAGTTGTCTACAAACTTCGTAAACTTTACGTAAGTCATAGCCGTCTATACGTTCTATTCTATCCAGACATACTTTCCATTTTTCTATAGCTGCTGGCGTTTTAGGTCTATACCTTTTAGGAAAAAGTTGTACGAAGTGTTGGTAGGCTTTTTCGACATTTTCAGACTTCGTACTATTATTTCTTTTTGTATATGTACTATTATTCTTAATAGTATATATACTAGTATTACTTTGTATAGGATTTTCAGGCGACGGTTTTCCAGTCGACGGTTTTTCAGGCGCTGGTGCGTCTTTTAGTATATAGTTATATGCTACTATTTTACCGTTCTGGCGTAGTTGTTCGCGGTGTAGATAGCCTAGCTGTTCTAGTTCAGCTATGGCGCTGCGTATAGCGTCCCTACCGTTTTTAAAGTGGTTTGTAATAAAATTTATAGTTATTTCCTGGTTACTACTATGGCTAAATAAATAACAGTATAGCCCTGTAGCTTGCTGGCTTATACCTTGCTGCCTAAAAATAGCGTTAGGTACTATAGTAAAGTGGTCGAATTTCGACGGCTTTATTATTCTATTAAGTTTCATTTATTGTTCTGTTTATTTTTATTTGTTGTTCCTGTTTCTGTTTACTTTTGATCCACTAAACCTTTAACGTGGTCGCAAAATTCGCGCAGTTCGCCGAAGTGTTTTATAAAGTCTGTAAACCTTATTTTATCGTCTTCGTATAGTTCCCATAGTACCTCTACCAATAGGTCGAATTCTATACGCGTCATTTTGCCGACGTATTCGTAGTTAAATTTAAACCCTTCTGGCGCGCTTTGCGTCCAGCGTACCTTTTGGTTTTCTTCGTCGAAGTATACAGCGTTATATTTCATTTTTTAAAGTATTTGTCTATAGTTTCTTTACAGCCTTCAAAACTATTTAAACAGTGCGCGGACCAGCCATTTAAACTAAGTTCTTTTAGCCAGAATTCCTGTGCATCTGTCATTTTATTACGCCCAGCTTTTAGTTCTATTGCTAGTCCTACATAATCGCCACTAGGGCAAAATACCATAACGTCTGGTATACCAGCCTTACCGCCTAAATACTTAAACTTGAACCGTTCAAAAGGTGTGCGCTTACCTTCGTTTGGTATATGCGCCGCTAGTACTTCTGGGTACTGCATAGCTATATAGTCCATTACAGCATTTTGTAGCTTGTCTTCTGGTCCTAAGTATTTGTGGTAGTGGTTTGGCATATTGTACTTTTATATAAGCTGTTCGTACTTTCTTAGTCTGGTTTTTAGTATTTGGTAGTCCAGCTGCAGCTTGTTAAACTGGTGTACTAGTTCTTCTATAGTTAGTTCTTTTGGTTTTTCTTCGTTTAAACCTTTAGCTATTTCGTAAAGTTCGTAAAAATTCTTATTAAAATTACTATCAAATTTTTTTATATATGGTAATTCCTTTAAAGCGTGCAGTACTGTAGCGTGGTTTTTACCTATACTTTTACCTATTTTAACTATTGAAACGCTTGTAAATTCCCTACATAAATAGTAGTATATAGATCGCGCCTGTACGTATACAGTAGTCCTTATTTTTAGTTCTATATCAATACCGTAAAAGTCTTCTACTAAGTGTTTAAACTGTTCTAGTTTTTTGTTCTGTTCCATTTTTATAAATTTTAGCCTAGTATAATTATACCGTCGTCGTTTCTATTACCGTCATAACCCAGCGCTACGTCTGTTTCTAGGAAGTACTTCCAGTCGGCTAGTGCTTTTTTGTATTCCTGGCGTCCTTTTTCTAGTAGTTCGTCGCTAAGTACGTATGTTTCAATACTATATGGCGCGTTGGTTTCTATTGCTATAAATACAAATTTATTTACGCCTAGCATATCCATATAGAAAGCTGCCTGTACGTGGTATTTATATTTATATATATCGCTTAAAAACGCCCTAGGGCTGTTGTCCTGGCACGTTTTAACGTCGCTTATAAACCCAGCTACTTTATTTACGCAGTCAGGACGTACGCGGACCTTTACGCCTTCATATTCTAGGTAGTGGCTTAGTTCCATTTCGCCCTGTACAAACTCTTTAGCTTCGCTTTTATCTAGGTTTTCAAGTATAGTAAGTATACGCTGGTGGTCTGTTTCGTCTATTATATCTTTACCTTTAGCTTCTTCTAAGTGCTGGGCGTATAGTTCCTTACCAGCCTTTGTACGCCTATCTATTTTAGGTATTATATGGTAGTCTTTGTGGTATTCTTTTGGTTCGTATATAGCCGTATGTACAGCAGTCCCAAAAGCCATACTAGGCGTACTTTTAAATTCAGCATTTAAAAAGTGGTGTACGCTTTTTTTAGCGATCATTTTTAAACCGCTGGCGCTTATATAGTCTTTGTGGCTGTGGTATTGTTCGTTAGTATCTTTTACTGTTTTCATTTCTTCTAATTTTACTAGCATTTTCTTATAATTTTACTATCATTTATTTATAATAAAAAAGCCCAGGCGCTAGGCGCCCAGGCTGTTGTTAAACCTACCAGGGTAAGCCAGCGTCCCCTTGCGCTACTTTAGTTTCTTTTTGTTCGGTTGGTTTATACGTATTAAACGACATACTTAAACTGCCGTCGTCGTTTTTCCAAAGGTTGGCTTTGTATTGCGTGTCGCCTTTGTATTCGCCTTTAGCGTCTTGTACGTCGTCTTTTTCTAGACATTCTACAAGTAGCCTAGGCGTTATTAAAACGTTTGCTAAAAGGTTCTGTGGCGCGTTATCGTTAGGTTTAAATAGTCGTACGCCATCTACGTAATTAGGTTTTTTGTTACTTGTTTTTGTATTGCTCATATATTAAATTTTGCAGTTATCTGCTGTTTATACTCTTTTTTCATTTTATAATTAGCCAGCACTTTTTTAGCCTGGTCGGTCGTACCCTTTAGGGTTGCGTTTAGTTGGTTTTCTGTTAGCCAGGTTTTGTTATCCTGGTTTGCTACAGCGTTACCTACTTCGTCAGCACTAGCTATGCTAGTATCTAGTCCTATACCTAAATAACCTAACGCGCGCCCTAAAGCGCTTGTAAAGCCGTTTTCTAAAAACGACGTTTTGTTAATATAGCTACTATCGCGGTATTCCTGGGCGTGGGCGCTTACCATTTCGTTACCGTCTGGATCTAAAATAGTAGCTTTAAATACGCCTTCTTTGTCGTCTAAACTTATTAAGTCTTCGACAATACGCCAGCCATTATAGGCTGCTTCCTTTCTAAAGTGTATAAGCCGCTGGTTTACGGTTATATACTCTTTGCCTTTTATATTTACTGTTTTCACTTGTTTACTATTAAATTAAAAGTTATATCTAAACTAAAACCAGCTTTATGTAACGCGCGAAGTTCAGCTACTCTAAAAGTTTCTGGGCTATCTAAACGCGTATATACCGTAGGGTATTTAGCGCCTATTAGTTCGCATATATCTTTTAAAGTGTAGCCTAGCTTGCGCATTTCAGCTGTAAATAATTCTTTATACATATTGTATATTTTAACGCTAAATTACAAATAGATATTAAACTATGCAAATTTATTTTAAAGTAAAAACCCACCCAGCGCTAGGCTTACAGGTGGGTTAGCAGCAAACAAAGGGGACGTTTTAGCTTTGTATTACAGTAGTATATTTACTAGTAGAAGTAGCCGCTACTGGGTTGTCTTGGTTTGGTTTATGTGCTATTATATTGTACCTATTTGACTTTACGCTATATTCCAAACCGTCTATAATTAAGCTATCAGATTCGCTAAAGTTTGTAAAGTTTATACGTATTTTATCCATTGGCGTTACTGGCGCACTTTGGTTATTATATACTGTACCTTCGTATCTAGTTACTATATTCCTAAAGTCGTCTAGCTGTTGCTTCTGGGTTTGTAGTACTGGCGTAGATATACTAAAAATGTTAGCAGTATCATAAACCCCTGTATAGTCTAGTACTAGTCCGTTTAGTGGACGGTCTACTTCTAAGTCGCCTATAATAACATTTGTAGTACTGTCTTGCGTTAGTGTTACTACGTTTTCTATTGTGTCTGGGCTTTCTACGTAAAGTAATGTATTGTCTACATAAACCCCCTGGTAGTTAGTTAAATAATTAACAGGCGCATATATATTTAAGTTTACAGTTTGGGTTTGCCCAGCCGCAGCTGGTAGTTTAGCTACGTCTATTTCTTGCGTTACCCATTTGTCAGCAGCAGTAGTATATTGATCTTCGAAAAAGAAGTATTTTACTGTAGTGGTCCATTCGTTATTAGCGCTATCGTAGTAGTAAGTAGTAGAACCAGTAGTAAAATTTAACTGGCACCAAAACTGGTTATAAAAAGTAGTAGACTGTAGCGCTTTTTGTGTATCGTAGTAGTAGCTTACTTTAAATTTTAAATCTATATCGCGGCGTAGTAAATAATTACCAGTAATAGCCAGGGTTCCAATACCGCCTACAGCTGTAGTTTTAAAACTGCGGTTACCATTTAAAGCTATTTCGTCTGTTGCAAAACTACCATTACTTATAGTCCAGTGGTTAGTGTTTTGAAATTCAAAACCAGCGTCGTCTTTATAACTTAAATTACTTTTAATAGGTTTTTGTTCTAGTTTTATAGCTTTATAGCCGCGTTCAGCTTCGCGCGTTAGGTCCTGGTCTAGTGGCTGTAGATCAGTTCTTATAGTTCTTAAACCTTCGTAATAGTAGTCGCCTTGCAAAGTACCGCTACTGTTAAACCTTTGGTAGTATAGCTGTTCTATATCGCCTTTTAAATACGCCTGGCGTAGTGCGCCTATACCACTAGGTACAGCGTCGTTTTCGTCTACATAGTCTTTTACGTAGTCTATTATAGTCTGTTCGCTGTATAGGCTATTATTATATACTACATACTTACCGTTAGCGTGGAAAACCCTACTATTTACACTTCTTAGTACGTTTTCTAAAAATTCTTTTACGTTAAAAAATTCGTAGTCGTCGCTTAAAAAAACGCTTTCATTTATAAAGGTATTTACATACGTTAAAAATTCGGATCTAGTTCCAAAAATATCGTATATGCTTAGTTCGTTATTTATAATAACGTCTAAACCTAGCCCAGTTTTATTTAGTGCAGCGCAAAGTATACCAGATAAACTAGCTTGTATAACTTGTAGCCCTGTATTTATACTATAAAAAGTGTTATCTACAAAGACGTTATCTAAGTCGCCTAAACCGTCTATAGCTGTTAGCTGTATTGCCTGGGGGTTTGGTGCCATTAATTCTTTAAACTGGTCGCTAAGTAGCCAGCCAGTCCAAAATAGCGTGTAGTCGTAGGCATTTTCTTTTAACTCATTGTCTATACATTGTTTAGCTTCTACTATACCGCCGTCGTTTCTTACTCTATTTGTAAATAAATCGCCTATAGTTTTTTGTGAAGTAAATTCACTACCTACGCAGCTAGCAGCTTCTACTATACCGCCGTCTTGTTGTATTCTATTACTATAGTCGTCGTTAAAAGACTGGGCTACATATACTTCTACTTTGTATTCGCGTTCTGGCTGGTTAAAAAAGTCGTCGTAGTTAGTGTCGTCTGTTTGGTATAGGTTTATGTTACAAGTACTACCAATTATAGGGCTGTAGAAGTCGTCGTCGCCGTCCCATTTTATTTTAACTGGTTCAGCGCCACCTACTAGCGGTAGTATATCGCCTGTATATCCATCTTTTAGAATATCTAAACGCCTACCGTTCCCTTCGTGGTCTTCAAAGTCTAGCCTAAATTTTACGCCGTACGCCATATTTTTTTATTTAATTCTACCGCGCTGTTTTTCGGCGCGCTGTAGTGCTACTACTAAGTCTTGACCGTTTAGCCTAAATTCCCCACCTACGTTTACTTGCTGCGCTTGTCTGTCGCCTATTATATTTTTAAGTTTATCTAGTGGCGCTATTACTTCTGGGTTACTTTTAGCGCCAGCATATTCGCCCATAAGTCCTAGCGTAGGACCGCTTACTATACCGCCATTTGCAAACGCCGCTATAGCGCCGCTTCGTGGTCCGCTTTGACCGCCACCGCCGCCGCCTTTGCCGCCTTTGGCTATATTACCAGCTGCGCCTTTTACCAGACTACCTAAAGCTATTAAAGCTATACCAGCTGCAATAGCTACAACAGGGTTTAAACTTTTAAGTGCAGTTACTATACCTTTTAATGTTATACCCATACTTATAGCTAGTTTACCTAAGTTAATAGCCATATCGCCTATAGTACCTAGTACAGTACTAGCTAGTGCGTTAGCTAAATTACCGCCGTTTGCTATAGCTTCGCCTAAAGCGCTGCCTATTCCCATAGCCATTTGCTGTAAACCGCCTTGCACAATAGGCGTCATTTCTTCGTTAAACTGTATAGCCATTAGCTTAGCTTCGTTAGCTTTTTGCTGTAGTATACCGTTAGACTTTATTAAAGCGCTTTTTAGGTCTTCGTTACTATTTTCTATACTAGCAGCTAACATAGCTACAGGATCGGCTGCTGTAGTTATTTCCTGTCCGAACGTAGCGGCTATACCCATATCCGAACCTATTGTAGTAGTAGTACCCATAGCCGTACCAGCTGTAGCACCTAGGGCGCTTACACCACTTAAAGGCTTTCTAGTTTCGCCGCCGCCCATAGTTGGCGTTGTTGGCGGTAGTGTTCCTGTTTGTGTTCGTTGTAATTTTTTGTTTGCTTCCGCAGCTTCATTTACTACTTGTATTTGTTTTTTATATACGTCTATTTCGTCCTGTACTAATTGTACCCTATGCTGTCCGTCTTTATAGCCGCGTTTAAATAGCTTTTGTTTTTTTTCTTCTAGTTCATTTATTTTTTCTGTAAGCTGCGCCGCGTCCATTTGTTCTAGCGCTTCCTGGTTTGCTTTTTTCTGGCTTTTTCTATAAGCTATAATAGCAGTAGTAACGGCTGCTATAGCAGTAGCTACAGCTAGTATAGGGTTAGCTACCATAGCGGCAGTTAATAACCTAAAACCGCCAGCTGCTAAACTTAATAAACCTGGTAGCTGTCCTAACGCTATAAGCATAGGACCTACAGCAGCTACTATTCCAGCTATAATTAGTATAGTTTTTTTAGTGCCTTCGTCTAGTCCCATAAACGCTTTAAGCGCTTCGTTTACTTTTGTTACCATTTTAGTAAACGCTGGTAGAAGTATTTGCCCTAGATTAGCGCCTATTTCTTTTATACTTTCAGAAAATATACGCATCTGGTTAGCTGCGCCGTCTTGCGTTCTAGCGAAATCGCCTTGGGCATTTCCTGTATTTGCTATTACATATTGATAACGCAGCGTTGTTTTTTCCGCTTGCGTCATTTCTTTAATGTTCTTTTTTATACCTTGGGTTAGCGCAAACTGTTTTAAGTTCGCTTCTGTCATTACTATACCTAGGCGCTTTAAACTTTCTGTTTCGCCAGTAAATACAGCAGCTAGCGCAGTAGTGGCTTCTTCTATTTGTATATTTTTAAAACTTGCTAAGTCGCCAGCTAAACCTACCATACTGGTAGACATAGCCGCAGCCGCTTGGGTAGTTAAACCCATACTTGTACCCATATCGCCAAACATAGCCGCCATATCTAGGGCTGTACCTTGGGCTATACCAAACTGGGTTAGCGTAGTTTTAGAAAATTCTTTTACACTTTTACTACTACTTTTAAAACTTACGTCTACTTTGTTTAGGCTTTCTTCGAAATCACTAGCTAATTTTATAGCAGCGCCACCAGCAGCAGCTATAGGTAGCGTAAGTCCTATACTTAATTTTTTACCTATACGCGTGGCGTCTTGCCCAAACTGTTTTAATTTAGCGCTAGACTTTTCTAAACCTTTTACTAGCTTATCGCTTTTTGCTTCTAGTATTACCCTTAATTTTTGGTCCGCCATAGTGTAGAATTATAGGCGTAAAAATACGAAATTTTTAGCCGTTGTAATTTTTAAACTAGTTTGTAGTTCTACTACCGCCAGTTTTAGCCTTGGCTACTTTTTCTAAAAACTTCTCGTAGTCTTCTTTAGTGCTTTTTGGTTTACCTTTTTCTAGGTATACGTCAATAGGTAGCGGCAGCAGTTTGTCTGGCGTTATCATTTGACCGCGTTTAGTACAGTTTAGGTTATATAGCATAGTCGCTACATAGCGCGTACGTTCCCATTCTAGGTAATTGTTTATGGTGTGGGCTTCGCCTAGCAGCTGGTTTTCGTTCCAGGTGTTAGCCCAAAAGTCGTTAGGGTTAATTCCTATTTGACCTATATAGTAGTCTAGTAGATCGTCCCAGGTTAGGGGTTTGTTTTTTTTTGCTGTTTTGTACTAGCTTGTACATTGCGCTTTACGCCCATATTTAGGTCGTTCCCTAGTAGTTTAGTTTCCATTAGCGCCGCTACTATATCGTTTAGTTGTTCGCTTGTTAGGTCTTCTAACCAGGCGCCTACAGTAAATTTATTGTAGTCTATTTCGTTATTATTTTCCTGGTCGTTTGCTAGTATTGCGCTGTAGATTAAATCGCGTATAGCACTAAGGCTTAAACCTTCTGCAAAAATTTCGCCTATTTTATCTAGTGGTATGTTTAGGGCTTCTGTAAAGTTAGCCCAGAAATTCATACTAAAATGTAGTGTACGGTTTTTACCGCCTAGTTTAATGGTGTAGTACCCCCTTTTTCTGTTTGCCATATTAAATTAAATTAGCCCTGGTCCCTTACGCCAGGGCTGTTAGTTTTGTTACGCTATTGTGCTAGGTGTAATGGTTCCAGTAATAGTAATAGAACCACTATAAGTTACTGGGCTTTCCATTTCAGCGCTAACTTCTAAGCTGTTTAAGAAACCAGCACCGCTATAAAGTTGATCGCCACTTGTAGACGTTCCAAACTCAAAAAACAATTTTGTACGGTTAATTAAAAAGTCGCCTAGTTCTGCTGCGTTTTGGCTGTCTGTATAGTCTACCAAACCTTCGAACGAAATTTCGCCAGAAATTACACCAGCAATTACTTCCTGGAAGCCGCCGCTGTCCTTAGTAGTCGCTTCTGGTAAGTCGTTAGATAAAGATATTGTACAGCTTGTAGTGTGTCCTATATTCGCTTCGCTGCCGTCTGTAGCCGAAACTTTTAAAAGTAAATCGGTTCCGTTAAATACTGTGTTAGCCATAGTGGTTTAATTTTATACAAATATACGTAATTATTTTTTTTAGTTTACTTCTATTATTTTCGTTAGTTCTAGTTCTAAACTATAGGTAGTAACACCTTCTGCTGGTGCTATTTGTTCTACAGAAGTTACAAAACCATTACCGTTTACTATAAAGTTTTCGCTAGAAGACTGCATATAGAATTCTACTTTTTGGCGCGTTACTAGTAAGTCTACATAGTCAGCATAACTTAAATTGTCTGTATAGTCTACTAAACCTTCTACCGATATATTACCGTTTTTAACGCCTGGTAGTACTTCTAAAAACCCTTGGCTTTGCTTATTCGTGCTTTCTGGCATATCTACATTTAGGCTTACACTTACGTTAGTACTGTGTCCTAGTGGTAGTTTGGTGTCTTCGAACGCATCACGAACGCAGTTTAACGCTTCTAGTATTCCGTCGTCTTGTTTTACGCGTTCACTAAATAGGGCTACTTTTGGATCTATATCACTTTTATATAGTAAAAAGTTTGTACCGTTTATAGCAGCCATACTAGTATATTAAACGTAGTTAATTCCGAAAAACGTATGTACGCCGTTATCTTCTATTACTATTTCGTGCGGCGCCCAGTCTTCTGGCTGCTGTTCTAGTTCGTGCCATAGTACGTCTACGCTGTAGTTTTCTGCAAGTACAGGCGCAGTTACTTCTACTATTTCGCCGTCTTCGCCTTCTTCGTATACGCCCTGTTCTACTACTACGTTACCTAGTTTTACTATAGTATGTTTGTGCGTTGGGTATATTTCGCCTTCTTCGTTTTCAGCTGTAGGTAGTGCAGCTATTAGCGCATCCGCAGTTGCTTCGTCTGTAAACTCGTATTTTTTAAATATATATTTCATTGTATTAACTTGTTAATTGTTGTAGTTCTGTGTTTGTTAATTCGTGATTAAATATTCTAAAATCTTTTATATTACAAGAATTTGTACTAATTGACCTAAAAACACCAATTATATAATCAGTAAAAGATGTATTAAAGGAATTATTTGAACAATCGGTTTTAGTAGCTTCAAGTTCGCCATCTACATATAATTTTACAGTTGTATCGTTTAAAAATAAAACTGCTACTTTATGAAATCCATCAGTATATGTTGAAGTTGAAGTTAAAATATTTTCTGTTCCCTGCGGTCGTGATAAAGCTAGTATTTTATTATTACTTGCAAATAATATTGAATAATAATAATACTGATTTGATTTGTCATAAAAACCACAAGTGCCACTCTCTTGTCCTAAAGTATTATTTCCCTCAACATACATAACAAAGGGATAAGATGTTGGTACATTAGGTACT
>Ga0233450_10004979_pt1 | contig 11716 bp, 8 predicted proteins | sample 011ome_30_FD_189956 | JGI IMG/M metagenome (GOLD analysis project Ga0233450, IMG submission 189956) | Coastal salt marsh microbial communities from the Groves Creek Marsh, Skidaway Island, Georgia - 011501CT (spades assembly) | ecosystem: Environmental > Aquatic > Marine > Intertidal zone > Salt... | reverse complement strand
CTAACATCACTTTCAAAAAAAGATCGTAAATCATTAATGCCATACTTAAGCATTGCTAAACGATCGATCCCTACCCCAAAAGCATATCCTTGGTATTTTGATGGGTCTACTTTTGCATTTTTTAAAACATTGGGATGAACCATTCCACATCCTAAAATTTCTAACCATTTGTCACCTTGGCCTATGGTTATTTTACCATTCTTAAGTTCGTAACCAATATCTACCTCTGCTGAAGGCTCGGTAAAAGGAAAGTGGCTAGGCCTAAATCTCATTTTTATTTCATCCACTTCAAAAAATTTTTTTAAAAAATAATCAAGACAACCTCGTAGATCAGCCATTGTTACATTTTGATCTACATATAAGCCCTCTAATTGGTGAAACATTGGAGTATGTGTTTGATCACTATCACATCGATATGTTCTTCCGGGTGCTATAATTTTAAAAGGAGGTTTGCCATTCAACATGGTGCGTATTTGAACTGGAGATGTATGAGTTCTCAGTAAAAGATTTTTACTTTCATCTAGATAGAAAGTGTCATGCATATCTCTGGCTGGATGATTTGGTGGAGTATTGAGCGCTGTGAAATTATTATACTCGTTTTCTACATCTGGACCCTCTGCTACCGAAAATCCTAATTCAGCAAATATCGAAGTGAGTTCATCGATCACCTGTGATACTGGATGAACTTTTCCTTGTGGTCTGTTAGTTCCTGGTAAGGTTACATCAACTGTTTGATCTTGTAATTTTTTCTCTAATTCTTCTTGATCAAATTGATTAGTTAAATTTTGAAATTTATCTAAAACCTTACTTTTTAAAATATTTATTTCTGATGCAAATTCTTTTTTTTTATCTTTTTCAATTGTTGCAAGGTCTTGAAAAAGTTTTGATAATTTTCCTTTTTTTCCTAAAATTTCTATTTTAAAATTTTCTAATTCAGTTTTGCTTTTAATATTAGCAAAACCACTAAATATTTCTTGTTCTAATGTAGATAAGTCGGTCATCTAAAAAATTAAAATTTGAATTTAATTTAGATGTATTTGTACCTTTTTTACGATGGATTTAAAAGCTTCAGGATTGTGGTAAGCAATATCAGCTAAAACTTTCCTATCAATTTTAATTTTAGATTTCACAAGACCATTAATAAATTTAGAATAAGTTAATCCTTCAGCTCGTACACCTGCATTAATTCTTTGAATCCATAAAGATCTGAAAATTCTTTTGTTTCTTCTTCTATCGCGATACGCATATTGTAAAGATTTTTCTACTGCTTGCTTAGCAACTCGAATTGTATTTTTTCGTCTTCCTCTAAAACCTTTAGCTTGCTTATAAACTTTTTTATGTTTCTGGTGACTTGCCTGACCTCTTTTAACTCTTGCCATAATTTATCCTCTTACACTGTAAGGCATGTAAGACTTAATTATTTTTGAGTCTTGTTTGGAAAGAACTGTTGTGCCTCTAAGTTTTCTAATTTGTGCGTTTGTTCTTTTAATCATGCCATGTCTTTTTCCAGCTTGAGGAGCTTTTACTTTTCCTTTAGCTGTAAATTTAAATCTTTTCTTTGCTGAACTTTTAGTTTTAAGTTTTCCCATAAAAATGTAGCAGGGTTATACAAACATTGTGTTTTGAAAACAATAAAAATGTGGGACTTATAAAGCTTGTATTATTAAGGTCATTTGTCGACCTTCCATTTTGGCATGCTGCTCTACCTTACCTACTTCTTTTGTGTCTTCTGTAATTCTTCTAACTAAGTCATAAGCAGCCTTCAAATACTCCATTTCACGTCCTTTAAATTTAATTGTGAATTTAACCTTGTCGCCAGCTGTCAAAAATTTCTGTGCATTTTTAATTTTAAAATCATAATCATGCTTGTCAGTTACTGGACGTAATTTAATTTCTTTTAAGTTTATAACTTTTTGTTTTTTTTTCGCTTGATTAGCTTTTTTTTGCAATTCATATTTATATTTTCCACTATCCATAATTTTACATACGGGTGGTTTAGTATTGGGAGCAATTTCAATTAAATCTAACCCGACTTCCTGAGCTCTATTAATTGCTTCGCCGACTGGAACAATACCTATGTTCTCTCCTTCATGACCAATAAGCTGGACTTCCGTCGCTCTAATATTTTCATTAGTGCGAGGACCTCTATCTCTTGGTTTTCGATTGTATTGAAAATTCTTATTAATAAAAATACCTCTTAAAATTTTGGAGCTTGAGACTCTTGAGATAAGCTTGATAAAATTTCACTAAACTTAGCAGTTTGTTGATCTTCTTTTCCTAATCTTCTCAATGTAATAGTTTTGTCTTGAACTTCTTTTGAACCGCAAATCATTAAGACGGGAACTTTGGCCAAAGAGTGTTCTCTAATTTTGTAATTAATTTTTTCATTTCTTAAATCGATAATAGGTCTTATTGAATTTTTTTCAAGCTGATTTAACATTTCTTTTGCATATTCGTGATGCTCTTCATTGATTGGAAGTATAGCAACTTGAACTGGGGACAACCAAAATGGTAACTTACCAGCATAGTGTTCAATTAAAATTCCTGTAAATCTTTCTAAAGAACCAAATAATGCACGGTGCAACATCACTGGAGTTTTTTTCTTACCTTCTTTATCTATATACGTTGAGCCTAATCTTCCTGGTAAGTTTAAATCTACCTGTAAAGTTCCACATTGCCAGTCTCTACCGATAGCATCCCTTAAAACAAATTCAATTTTAGGACCATAAAAAGCTCCCTCTCCTTTATTGAGCGTATAGTCAACATTCGATGCTTTTATTGCTTCTAATAAAGCCTTTTCGGCCTGATCCCACACAGCATCATCACCTACTCTTTTTTCTGGTCGATCTGCATATTTTAGAGAAACATTTTCAAATCCAAATGATTTATAAATATCTAAAATTAGCTTTGTAACTTTGACGGACTCTTCTGTTATTTGTTCTTCTGTACAAAAAATATGTGCATCATCCTGAGTAAAAGATCTTACTCGCATCAAACCATGCAATGCTCCCGAAGGCTCATATCTATGAACTTTTCCAAATTCAGATAACTTTAGTGGTAAATCTTTATAACTTTTTAGTCCCTGATTATAAACTTGGCAATGCCCAGGACAGTTCATTGGCTTAATTGCAAATGTTCTCTCATCCGGAGTAACCGTAGTGTACATATATTCTTGAAACTTTTCCCAATGACCTGATTTTTCCCATAAGCCTCTATCAATAATTTCTGGGGTATTCACCTCCATATATCCTGCTTCCAGTTGTTTCTTTCTCATAAAATCAACTAAAGTTTGAAATAGTGTCCAACCTTTTTGATGCCAAAATACAGCACCAGGACTTTCTTCTTGAAAATGAAACAAGTCCATAGTCTTACCTAATTTTCTATGATCTCGCTTCTCAGCTTCCTCCAAATTATGCAAATATAGATCCAAATCTTTTTTTGACTTCCAGCAAGTTCCATAAATTCTTTGTAGCATTACATTGTTAGAGTCTCCTCTCCAGTACGCGCCAGCTACTTTCATTAATTTAAATGCCTTACCAATTCTACCAATGCTTGGTAAATGAGGTCCTCTACATAAGTCATGCCAATCTCCATGGAAATAAATTGATATTTCCTCATTGCCAGGAATTGCATCTATCAGCTCAGCTTTGTAACTCTCTCCAATACTTTTAAAATGATCTATTGCTTTTTTTCTTTCCCAAACTTCTCTTCTTGTTTGTGGATCTTGATCAATTATTTCCATCATTTTTTTTTCAATTTTTGATAGGTCTTCGTCTGTAAAAGGTTCCTCTCGAGCAAAATCGTAATAAAAACCATTCTCAATGACAGGACCAATCGTAACTTGAGTGCCTGGATATAATTGCTGAACTGCCATGGCCATCACATGAGCTGAATCGTGTCTCAATAATTCTAATGCATAATCATCATCTAGAGTAATAATTTTAACCTTGGAATCTTTGCTAATTTCTACAGACAAGTCTTTATATTTATCATTTACTTGAATGGCTAAAGCCTTCTTGGCTAGTGAGATACTTATGTCTTTTGCAATATCATAACCAGTTACCGTCTTACTGTAGGAAATTTTTTTTCCATCCGGTAGCTGAACTATTGGCATAATTTTTGAGCTTTAATCATTGCAGATTTTAATAAACTAATGATTGATAAATTTCTAGTGTTTTTACACACATCTGATCCTGAGTATAATTTTGTAAAACATTTTTTCTTCCTAGCTTACCCATTGCCGAAAGTTTTTCAAAATCCATCTTTGATATATCAAAAATTTTATTTGCAAGCGCGTGAATATTGTTTGGTTCTATAATCCAGCCTGTTTCTTGATCTGCAATTGTTTCCTTTGAGCCTCCAATTGCACTAGCTAAAATAGGCTTTTCCATCGCTTGAGCTTCTACACTTACCCTTCCGAAAGCCTCCGGTTCAATGGATGCTGACACTACCAAGTTACAAAAAGAATAAGCGAGTGGCATATCACTCATTGCCTCCATTATTCTTACTTTATCCACTAGTTTGTATGTATAAATTAAATCTATTAGTTTCTGTTTATAGTTTATTTTTGTATCTGCTCCTCCCAGAATGATAAAAAAAATATTTGATAACTTATTTTCTTTTTTTAAATAGTTCGCAGCTTCAATAAATAATGTTTGCCCTTTCCAGCTGGTTAATCTTCCTGGTAGCAACACTAAAAAATTTTGGTTAGAAAATCCAATTTGTTTTCTTAAATTTTCTTTTTGACTATCATTAACATTGCTAGGGTTAAAATAATTTATATCAATACCTCGCTTAACTAGCTCAACATTTTTATCTTTATTATAATTAGTTTGTATATGGTTTTTAATAAAGTTAGATCCAGCTATCACAATATCTGATTTTATCATGATAGAATTATAATATTGTTTTATATTTGATGAAAAATTATACGTACCATGAAAGGTTGTTACAAACTTTGTATTGGTTAATTTGCATGCAAAATAACATGACCAAGCTGGTCCACGACTACGAGCGTGAACAATATTAATTTTATATTTCTTGATAAGATAAAAAATATAAAAAATATTTAATAGTATAAAAAAAATATTTTTGGATGTGGGCCATTTAAAAACCTTTATACTTTTGCTCAAAAGCTCTAATTGTTTGCCGCCTGTAGTCATTATCGCAGAAAATTCACCATGGCTCGATACATGTTCTGCAATGTGCCTACAGCCTGTTTCTGCTCCACCTATTCCCATGTTGGGAATGACTTGTAATAATCTTATTTTTTTAATCATTGAGTTTGTGATAAAAAATTGCACATCTTATGAATAAATTACAAACTAAATTTTTTCTCACCAAAAAAAAGGAAAAAATTAGATATCAATTTAATAAAGGAAAAAACCCATTAGCCGTTGTTTTTTTACATGGTTTAATGTCTGACTTAACGGGTGCCAAGGTAAAAAAAATAAGACAAATATGCAAACAGTCCAATATCTCATTTCTTGCATTCGAATATACTGGGCACGGCAAGTCTAGTGGTACATTTACTGACTTTGGAATTGCTGATTGGATAATTCAATCTAAAGAAATTATTGAAAAGATTATTAAAACAAAAAAAATTATTATCATTGGATCTTCCATGGGATCTTGGATTGGTTCTTATTTAATAAAAAATGTGAAAAAAAAAATTGTTGGTTTTATTGGAATTGCCTCTGCGCCTGACTTTACCAAAGAAATAATGTGGAAAAATTTTAGCAGAAAAGTAAAGAAACTAATCCGTGCTGGACAAATTTATAAAATGCCAAGTAGCTATAATAATTTTTACCCCATTACATTAAAGTTAATTGAAAGTGGCAATCAATCATTAATCTTAAATAAAAAAATACAATGTAACTTTCCTATTCGGTTATTTCATGGACTTAAAGATAAAACGGTAAATGAAAAATTTTCTATTAAACTAGCAAAAGTACTAATATCCAAAGATACTCAAATTTTTTTTCAAAATAATGGAGACCATAGTTTGTCCACAAAACAAGATTTAAGTTTAATCGCAACTCAATTACTTAGATTGTTCAAAAATGCTTTGTAAGCCTTCCTTGTAATTTGGATACTTTAATACAAGTCCAATTTTTTTAATTTTATCATTACTTACTTTTTTACTATCCTGAAAAAATTCTCTGCCAGGTCCATTTTGCATTTCATCTATAGAAATTTCTTCTAACTGAGTTATTTTTAAAAGATGTGCTGCATACTCGATTACTTCCTTGTAAGCACACGGGTGATCGTCACTAATATTGTATATTTCGTTTTTTTTAGAATTTGTAAAAGATAAAAAAAGAGCCTCGGCTATATCCTCTACATGGATTCTTGAAAATAGCTGATTATTACTTTTGGGTATTTTTACCTGATTTAATTGCAACCTTTGTAAAACATTTCTTTCTTTGGAATAAATTCCAGAAAGTCTAAATATGCGAACAGGTAAATTTGTTTCTAATAATAATTTTTCTGCCTCCAGTCTTTTGATTCCCATAGTAGAAGTTGGATTAGTATTTGAATTTTCATTAACCCATTCTCCTTGATGATTTCCATAAACACTTGTGGAAGATAAATATCCCAACCATTGTAAATTTTTGTTGTTTTTCAAAGTATCAAAAAAATAATGAATAATTTTTTTTTCTAATTGGGGAGGAGTAGAAATTAATACATGTGTGGCATTTTGAAGGACTGAAAAGATATTTTTATCAAAGTGATCATCCTCATAGTAAAACTGATGAATAAATTTATCTTTAAAATTAATTTTTGATCTTGAAGTTCCAAATAGTTCAAATTTAATATTTTTTTTATTTAATAGGCGAGCTAAATACTGCGCCGATAAGCCAAATCCAAAGCAAAATAATTTAATCGAATTAGACAGCTTTTTTTTCAAGCTCCTTAAAAGTGATTGGATTTTCTAATTTATCCAGCATTTCTTTTGGACATATTTGATAAAAATCTTTTTTATTTTCTGACCAATTATAGATAATTTTTTTGGCATAATCTGAGCTAGTCATTTCTACATGTTTTTCAATTAATTCTTTCAATGTGTTTTCCCAATATTCAGTTTCTACCCTTTGCCAAACCACAGAATTAGGATTAATTACATTGCTCAAATTGTTACTAGGATCATAAACAAAAGCCATGCCTCCAGTCATGCCTGCAGCAAAATTATCTCCCACTTCACCTAAAATTACTGAGCAGCCTCCAGTCATATATTCACAGGCATTAGTACCGACACCTTCTACTACGGCTGTTGCTCCAGAGTTTCTAACGGAAAATCTTTCACCCGCTTGTCCTGCAGCAAATAAATAACCAGATGTTGCTCCATATAAAACAGTGTTGCCAATAATAGTATTTTTTTCTGTTTCCAATTCACTAACTCTTGGAGGTCGAACGACAATTGTTGCTCCCGACAATCCTTTTCCAACATAATCATTACAATCACCAATAACTTCAAATTGTAAACCAACAACACCAAAAGCTCCTAGGGATTGTCCTGCAGATCCTCTTAATTTTATTTTAATTTGATTTTCTGAAAAAACTTTATCTTTAAAATTTGTAACTAAGTGAGATGAAAGTCTTGCACCTACAGTTCGATCCGTATTTCTTATTGTATAACTTAATTCAGTTTTTTGACCGCTTTGAATAATTGGCAATGCGTCTATGAGTATCTGTTTATCTAAAGTGTCAGGTACTTCATTTCGAATTTTATCTTTGCAAAATCTTGGATTGTCGCCTGGATCTGCTTGAACTAACAATGGATTAAAATCTAAATCATCTAAGTTAGATGCTCCTCTGGAAACTTGTCTTAATAAATCAGTTCTGCCAATAACTTCATCTAACGTTTTAAATCCTAGTTCAGCTAAAATTTCTCTTACCTCTTCAGCAATAAAAGTAAAAAGATTTACAACTTTTTCTGGGGTTCCGGTAAATTTTTTTCTCAACTCTTCATTCTGTGTACATATTCCAACTGGACAAGTATCAGAGTGACATTGTCTAACCATGATACATCCCATTGCAACTAAGCTAGTAGTAGCAATACCAAATTCATCTGCTCCCATCATAGCAGCCATAACAACATCTCTTCCTGTTTTAATTCCACCATCTGTTCTCAACACAACTTTGTGTCGTAAATTATTTAAAGTTAAAATTTGATTAGTTTCAGTTAAACCCATTTCCCATGGTAGACCAACGTATTTAACACTTGTTTGTGGTGTCGCTCCAGTTCCTCCATTGTGACCAGAAATTAAAATAATATCGGCTTTTGCTTTAGCTACACCAGCCGCAATGGTTCCGATCCCGGCAGAAGCAACTAACTTAACACCAACTCTTGCTGTGGGGTTAATTTGTTTCAAATCATAAATAAGCTGAGCAAGATCTTCTATCGAATAAATATCATGATGCGGTGGAGGAGAAACCAATGTAACTCCTGGAGTAGAATGTCTAAGTTTTGCAATATCTTTTGTTACCTTAAAACCTGGTAATTGTCCTCCCTCCCCAGGTTTTGCCCCTTGAGCCATTTTAATTTCTATCTCATTACAATGATTTAAATATTTAGCTGTTACCCCAAACCTTGCTGAAGCAATTTGTTTTACTCTTGAGTTGGCGTTATCTCCATTTTCTCGTGGTACAAATCTGCTTTCATCCTCACCACCTTCACCGCTACATGAAGCGCCACCAATTCGATTCATTGCAATCGCTAAAGTTTCGTGGGCTTCTTTTGAAAGCGCTCCCATTGACATACTTCCAGAACCAAATCTTTTTCGAATATGAGTTACCGATTCAACTTGATCTAAAGGGATAGATTCTTTTTTTGATCTAAAATCTAATAAATCTCTTAAATGAATTGGAGGCATATCTTTCATTAAGGCAGAATATTTTTTAAACATATCATAAGAATCATTTCCTACTGCTGACTGCAAAAGATGAATGGTCTTGGCTTGATAAGCGTGCGTTTCACCACCGTGACGATATTTATAAATACCACCTATTGGTAAAGTAATTATATTTTCAGCAAAAGTACTTTCATGCTGCTTTCTAATCATGTCTTCTATTCCAGATAATCCGATCCCAGAAATTTTAGACTCTAAACCTGGAAAATAATCAGCAACCAAACCTCTACTCAATCCTAACGACTGAAAATTCAATCCTCCTCGATAAGAACTAATAACTGATATACCCATTTTAGACATTATTTTTAATAAACCATCATTAATAGATTTAATGTAACGACTTACACATTCGTCAAACGATAACTTTCCAAATAGTCCTTTTTCAAATCTTTGAAAAATTGAATCTACGGCTAAATATGGATTAACAGTAGTTGCCCCGGCTCCTATTAAAACTGCATGATAATGTGTATCTAAACATTCAGATGATCTAACATTAAGAGAAATAAATTTTCTCAAACCTTTTTTAACCAGGTACGATTGTAAAGCACCAACAGCTAAAATGATTGGAATACTTAATCTATCTTTTGAAATATTTTCATCAGTGACAACAAGGTGTTTTTTGCCAGATCGAATAGCAAATTCAGCATCCTGTCTAATTTTATCAATTTCTGTTTTTAAATTTTTACTCGGATCATTTTTATCAAAGGTAATATCAATTTGTTCGACATCATTTTTGTCAAAAATATCAAATAGTTTTTTAAACTGTGAATTAGATAACACAGGGGACTCCAAAACATAACTTTTTTGCTCTGTTAGTCTGTCATCTAAAATATTTTCTAAATTCCCAAACCTTGTGTTTAAAGACATGACCCTATTCTCACGTAATGAATCTATTGGTGGATTAGTAACTTGACTAAAATTTTGTCTGAAAAAATTTGAAAGAGGCCTGAATTTACTTGATAATACAGCTATTGGAGTATCATCACCCATCGAACCAACGGCTTCTTTTCCATCCTCAACCATTGGATGCAAAATACTTTCTAAATCTTCAATGGTAAAACCAGCTAAAAATTGTCTTTGTCTTAATTCATATCCTCCATAAATATTTTTTTCCTTCAATTCATTTAAAGATTTACTTAACTCAATGTGATTAGAGGCAAATTTTTTATATATAGGATTAGATGATAAATAATCTTTTGTTTTTTTATCATTATAATATTTACCTTTATCCAAATCTAAAGAAATCATTTGTCCTGGACCAACTCTACCCTTAAAAGAAATATTATTTTCTTCTACAGGGATCATGCCTGTCTCAGATCCGGCAAAAAAGAGTTTGTCTTTAGTAATGGTAAAGCGTAATGGACGTAATCCATTTCGATCAGAAGCTGCAACAACCCACTTTCCATCACAAGCAGCAATCGCAGCAGGTCCATCCCAAGGTTCAATAACAGAATTAAGATAATTATACATATCTCGATGAGCCTTAGGTATAATTTTATTTTTTTTAGACCACGCTTCTGGAATTAACATCATTTTAGCTACCGGTAATGTTCTTCCTGTGCGAACTAATAATTCAAAGGCAGCATCTAATGATGCGGTATCAGAATTTCCAGATTTAATAATTGGTTTCAAATCATCAATATTTTTTATAAAAGAACTTTCCATCCCAGCTTCATGAGTCTTCATCCAATTCACATTCCCTTTGAGAGTATTTATTTCTCCGTTATGAGCTATGATCCTAAATGGTTGTGCTAGCTCCCAAGAAGGAAAGGTATTAGTAGAAAATCTTTGATGAAAAATAGCAAATCTTGATATAAATCGTTCGTCGCTAAAATCAGGATAAAAATCAGATATATTTTGAGCTAAAAACATTCCTTTATAAATAATTGTTTTAGAACTCAAAGAACAAATGTAAAATTCTCGTAACTGATCTTCTGTTGCTCTCTTCTCAATTTTTTTTCGAACCGTGTATAAAACCGTTTCTAATTCTTGATCTGAATAATTTTTATTTGTGGCAAACAAAAGCTGCTCTATTTCGGGTCTTGTATCGTTTGCTTTTTGTCCTAATACTTTTGCATTGACAGGTACTTGTCTCCAACCAAATATATAAAAATCATTTTTTAATAATTCTTGTTCTACTAAAGTACGACAACGCTCTTGTTCTGTATAATTATTCCTTGGTAAAAAAATCATACCAACGCAAAGTGTTTGGTCTTCTTTTAATTCATGACCAGTTGATTCAATTTTATCTTTGAAAAATTCTTTACTAAACTCAAAATGCAAACCTGCTCCATCTCCTGTTTTGCCGTCTGCATCTACAGCTCCTCTGTGCCAAACGGCCTTTAAAGCATTGATTCCATTAAGAATTACCTCTCTTTTTGGCTTTCCATTCATAGAAACGACAAAACCAACTCCACAAGCGTCATGCTCATCTACGTTTACGTGATTTTTTTTTAATAAATCTAAATTTTGTAAAAATCTTTCTTTCATTATGCTGCTTCAGTTTCAGTTTGTTGTCTTTTAACTTTTAGATAATGATCAATTTCTTTTGCAACATCTCTGCCATCTCTTATAGCCCAAACCACTAGTGACGCCCCTCTCACAATATCACCAGCTGCAAATACTCCTCTGATATTTGTTCTCATGGTTTTTAAATCGATTTTAATCGTTCCCCATTTTGAAACTTCTAATTTAGGCTCTGAAAACAAAGTGGGTATCTCTTCAGGATCAAATCCAAGAGATTTAATTACTAGATCAGCAGGTAATTCTTCTGTTGCACCCTCAATAATCTTTGGAGATTGTCT
>Ga0233450_10004962_pt1 | contig 11738 bp, 10 predicted proteins | sample 011ome_30_FD_189956 | JGI IMG/M metagenome (GOLD analysis project Ga0233450, IMG submission 189956) | Coastal salt marsh microbial communities from the Groves Creek Marsh, Skidaway Island, Georgia - 011501CT (spades assembly) | ecosystem: Environmental > Aquatic > Marine > Intertidal zone >... | reverse complement strand
TATTCATCTTATTTTATGTATAATTAAATACGTGAACAATATTCCTGAGTATACCGTAACTCAACTTAATAGATCAATTAAAGAATTATTAGAAGAGAAATTTGATTATATAAAATTGATAGGAGAGTCTGGACCTATAACCATTGCTAATTCTGGACATGTATATTTTTCTATTAAAGAAAATGATGAGGTAATTTCTTGTATATGCTGGAAAGGAACTTATGAGAGATTAGAAATTAATCTTGAGGAAGGGACTGAATATAACTTTTTTGGAAGAGTCACCTCTTACTCTAAGTTTGGGCGATCAGTTTATCAGCTGATAATTGATCAGGTGGAATACAGCGGTGATGGATCTATTCTTAAATTAATTGAAAAAAGAAAAAAAGATTTAGAAAATTCAGGATATTTTAAAGAAGATCACAAATTAAAAATTCCAAAATATCCAGAAAAAATAGGTATTTTGACTTCAGCTACAGGATCTGTAATTCACGATATTATACATAGGATAGAAGATAGGTTTCCTTTAACGAATTTAGAAGTTTATCCAATCCCCGTTCAAGGGAAAAATACTCATTCAGAAATAATTGAATATTTGGATTTAATAGAAAAAAATAATCTTAAACCTGATTTAATTATTTTTGCAAGGGGAGGCGGTTCACTTGAAGAAATGATGCCATTCAATGAACCCGAATTGATTAAAAGAGTTTACGACTTAAAAATACCTTCAATTTCTGCAATAGGTCATGAAACAGATTACACGCTTTTAGATCTTGTTTGTGATTTAAGAGCTCCAACCCCTACAGCAGCAGCGGAACTATCTGTACCTGATAAAAGTGAAATTTTTAAAGACTTAAAAAATTTCCAAATAGACTATTTTTTTAATATAAAACAAAAAATCTCATTACCGGAAAAGATATTATTAAATTTTTCCAGCTCAATGAATTTTCTTTCAAGCAAAATTTATGAAACTGAAAACACACTTTCAAATTATATTTCTAATAATTTAGAGTCGATAAAAGAAAATTTAAATAATCTAAAAATTATTGTTAATGAAAATTATATGAAAATTACAGAATATAGTCCAAAACAAAAAATTGAAATTACTCAAAATAAAATAGTATCTTTAGCAAAAAATAATCAAATTTTTATAAAAAATAAAATTAATTCTATTCATCAAAATATTTCTTTATTAAAAAGAATAATTCAAAACTCATCTGTAGAAAAAAACTTAAAAAAAGGTTATTCCATTTTAAAATATAAAAAAAACCTAATTAAAGACCTAAAAACATTAAAAGGCATTGACGAATTTTCTGTCAAAATGCACGATGGTGAAATATTAATTAAAAAATAAAAATTATATTCTCCATCTTTGATGGACCCATAACCATTGAGTTGGATTTTCTCTAATCCATTTTTCGAAATAGTCAGCATGAACTTTTTCAACCAGGTTATATGCTGATAAATCCTTGTAGTCTTGAAAATAAAGAGGTTTTTCATATATAAATTTAAAATTCCCATTTTTTTGTCTAATTGAATAAACTGGGCAGATCAAAGTTTGATATTTTAAAGCAAGATTTGCAAAACCATCTGTTGCATATGCTTGTTTTCCAAAAAAGTTAATAATAGGACCACTGCTATCACGTTGATCAACCAATAATGCCAAGTCTTCATTATTTTTAAGCGCTTTAATCATATTTTTTGCGCTATCTGAACCTTTCTTATAAAAATATGCATTTTCTCTAATTCTATTTTTTTGAATATATTGATCAATTTTTTGATTATTTGCATGTCTATAAACTGAGTGCAATTTAAAACCAAGATTTAATAAATAATTTCTAGTAATTTCCCAGTTTCCTATATGAGCAGAGATAAAAATTTTTGAACCTTGATATTTTTTAATTTCTTGGAGGTATTTTTCATTTTCTACAGAAATAGCCTCCCAATTAAATTTATTTAAATTAAAAAATTCAAAAAAGACTCTGCCGGTTTGACTTAAATTTTGTTTTGAAATCGATGATATAAGTGATTTTTCACATTTTAAATTTTCTAAATTTTTAGAGATTATATTTGAATATTTTGTGAATGGACCAAATGTAGAAACAAGAAAACTACCTAGATTAGAAGTTGTATTGAAGCTAAGTAATTTCAAAGTTTTATTAAGAAAAACAAAAATTATAAACTCTATATTTTGAAATAATGTCTTAAATATATTTTTCAATTTCAGATGCCAAATCGGTTTGGTTATTGGATGCCATTTTTCCATAAATAATTCCCACTGAACTTTTAAATTCTTTTGGAATTCTAAGATGATCTTTTTCTGTAGTCACAAGAAATGAGTCATTTTTATTAGCCTCATCTAATAAAGTAAACATATCATCTTGGGAATAGTGGTGATGATCAGGAAATTCTTTTGTAAGAGCAATATCTAAACCTTCGTTATATAGCTGGTCAAAGAATTTTTTGTTAAATCCTAACCCAGCAAAGGGCATTAATTTTTTATCGCTTATTTCTGGTTTAATGAAAATTTCGTAATTAATACTTTGTTGAAATTGACCATGAGAAATTTCAGGACAATTATCCGTATTAACCAAAAAAACGATTTGAGATCGTTTTAAGACACTATTAATTGACTCCCTAAGTGGTCCAGAAGGTATGATTAATTTATTCCCAAAGGATTGAATAGAATCATAAACGTAAATATTAAGATTTTTGAATACATTGTATGATTGAAGTGCATCGTCCAAAACTATTATATTTGCCCCATCTTTTTCTGCCATCGAGAAAGCACTATATTTATTTTTGCTCACCCATGTTGGATAGTACTTTGACATCATGATTGCTTCATCTCCAACTAACGAATAGTTCATGTCTGGTGAAACTTTAATTACTTCATTAGCAGAGCCGCCATATCCTCTTGAAATTATATGAGGTTTGTATCCAATTTTTTCTAGTACTTCACAAACATAGATTACAGATGGAGTTTTACCAGAACCACCAATGATAGCGCTTCCAACAGCAATGACTGGAACTTTTGAACGAATAGGCTTTGCAAATTTTTTTTTAAATAACGTTCCTATTATCCAAAGCAAAGAAGCCGGGAGGAGCAGTATGGCGAGAATAGAAATTTTATTTTGATACCAAAATTTTGGAGCTTTTAGCATTCTTCAACCTTATTAATTACCAAACTTAATTGTTTAATATTTAAATTAAAATAATCTTTTATCTTAGCTTCATTATCTAACTTCATATCAATATATTTATTAATAGCAGATCCAATTTCTTGATTGTTTTTTTCATTAAATACTTTAGCTAGTGATAAATCTTCAAGATCTGTATAAATCTCTGAAAAATTATTTACATGCTGACCAGATAAAACAAAACAACCTTTTGATAGAGGTTCAATTGGGTTTTGACCACCATGCTCAAATAAAGAACCTCCCATAAATGTCAATTTGGAATTTTCATAAGCAACATCATTTTCTCCAAATTTTTCTATTATAAAAATTTTATTTGAGTAAAAACTTTTCATCATTGTTTTTAGCTTTGAACTAAAATGTATATGTCTTGGTATAATAATGATCTGTTCTATAGAATTTAAATCTAAATTTTTAATTATTTCTATGACCTTTTCAAATTCCTCTCTATGAACACTAGCAAAACAAATAATATTTTTTTTATCATTTTTTAGATTTAGTTTTTGGTAGAATTTCAAATTACCATGACACAACACCTCTCTATCAAAAATAATTTCAAATTTTTTTTTATCTTCTAAACCTTTTGCGAAAATTAAAGAATACTTGCTCCCAAGAAGTTTAGAAAATGAAGAGAAATTCTTCCATCTTGAGAATGACTTATTTGAAAGTCTGCCGTTAACTAATATATTTTTTATCTTTTTATTGTTTGAGATGGTAAGCCAGTTTGGCCAAATTTCTGAGTCGATCCAAATTATTTTCTTTATTTTAATATGATGTAAAAATTTATTGATATTCCATCTAAAATCTAAGGGTAAAAAAATAACTGAATAATTTTGGTACTTTTGTTTTGCTAAAGTATAAGAAGAAAGAGTAGAACATGTTAATAAAATTTTTTTGCTAGATAAATTTTCAATCAGATAGTTAATAGAATTTAGCTCACCAATGCTAGCAAAATGTATTAAATAATCAAAATCATCAAATTGAGAAAAATTATAGTTGCACAAAAACTTTTGACCAAATGATGTAAAATTTTCTTTATTAAAAATTATTCTAAAAGAAGCTATAAAAAAAATAATTGGAAAAAAAATTATCTGTAAAATATTATAACTAAAAATAATCATTGATCCTCTCAGAATTTTTATTGAGTTCATCTGAAATTTTTTTATTAAAGTCTATTTCGTTTTTAAATTCTTTTGATTGAATTATCTCATTTCCCCATAAATAAATTCCTTTACTAAAAGGAAGAGGTATTTTTAATTTATCCCAACTATTTATTCGAAAGTATCTATTGGTATGAAAAGATAAAATAGCAATATTTAAATCAAATTTTTGACATAATTTAAAAATGTTAGTGTTAATTTTTTTGGGGGGTCCATGGGGGGCGTCTGGAGTAATATAAATACAATCTTCATTTTGAACTGCTTTTGAAATATTTTTAATTAAAAAGGTCGGATTATCTTTTTTCCTCAAAAGTGGATCTAGGCCAAATTTTTTTTGAACCAAGGTGCTCAATTGACCATCTCTATGTGAAGTTGCTATTGGTCTTAATTTGGGTTTAAATTTCCAACTAAATGTTGAGCCCATCAATTGATGATGCCAAATTAAAACTATTAATGTCTTTTTTTTGGTGAGTTCCTTTTCGATTATTTGTTCATTCACACCCTTCCAATTACTTGTAGATTTGATAATCCAAAGAGATAAAAAAACTAAATTAGCAAATAAATTTAAAAAAAAATTATTCTTGCTTAGTCTTTTAAGCATTCTTTTTTAATTGTTTTTGATAAAGCTGATAATAAGAACCTTTTTTTGCCATTAAATTCTTATGTGATCCTCTCTCAGTTAATTTACCAGCCTCAAAAAAAAGTATTTCATCAAAATTTTTGATAGTACTTAGCCTATGAGCTACTACAACGAGAGTAATATTTTTGATTCCATTTAAATTTTCAAATAATTGCGACTCTGTTCTTAAATCTAAATTTGATGTAGGTTCATCAAGAAGAATAATTGATTTTTGTTGAGCAAGAGCTCTAGCAATAGCTATTCTTTGCCTTTGCCCTCCTGAAAGTTTGACACCATTTTCACCTATTTGAGAATTAAGACCTTTAGGTAGTTTTTCAATTACTTCTTCTAGGCAGGCTAGTTTGGCAAATTTTTCTATACTCTTAATGGATAACTTAGAGTTATATTTTATGTTTTCTGATATTGAGCCATCAAACAAAACAGTATCCTGACTGACTAAACTAAAAAAGCTTCGTAAATTGCTTAGACGAAGATCTTTGATATTTTCATTCCCAATTGTTATTTTACCTTTATCAAGATCAAATAAACGTATCATTAATCCCAATAAAGTTGATTTCCCAGAACCTGATGGTCCTACAATGGCTATCTTTTTATTTTTAACAAATTTAACATTAATTCCTTCAAGTACATTTTTTTCAGTATTAGGATACTTAAAAAAAACTTCATTAAGTTGAATTTCATCAAACTTCTTAATTGTTTTTTTTCCCTCAGGAATATCATTTTTCAAATCAATAAATTCAAATATTCTTGAAGCGGCCCCCAGGCCACTTTGTAGAAGCACATTTACATTTATAAGATTTTTTAGAGGAGCATAAGCTAGCATTAAGCTAACTAAAAAACTCATTAACTCACCAGCTGTCATATTATCATTTATGACAAATACTCCGCCACCAAATATAGCTAAACCCGCTGCAAGTGATCCAAGTGTTTCAGTAAAAGGTCTTGATCGAGCAGTGACTTTCTCTTGTTTAAAATTTAACTCCCTAGCGGTCGCTATTTCCTTATTAATTCTAGATATTTCAAATTGCTCAGCATTAAAAGATTTAACATTTTTAATTCCTTTGAAAATTTCTTCTAAATTAGATGCTAGGTTGCCTATTTGATGTTGAAGATTTTTGGTAATGTTTCTAATTTTTTTACCTAAAACTCTAACTGGTATAAGAGCCAGAGGGAAAACTACTATAGAAATTAATGCTAATTTCCAGTTTTGATAAAACATATTTCCAATTAAAACAATTAGCGTCAAAGAGTCTTTGATTAAAGCCGTATAAGTATTAGCCATGGCGCCACTTAGATAGTAAGTGTCAGTGGTTATTCTAGTGATTAACGATCCAGTTTTGTTCTGTACAAAAAATCCATAATGTAAGTTTATGAGATTATGAAAAACATCTTTTCTTAATTTCTCGATAATTCTATGACTCATAAATTGAAGTGATGTAACTTGGGTATAACTCGCTAATCCTTTAATGAGACCAGTTATTAAAATTGCTCCAGGTATAAAATATAAATAAAATTCATTTGCATTAACTAATACTTGATCAAGAGCAGGCTTAACTAGCCAAGCATGAAAACCAGTACAAAGAGCGGCAATAATCATGCAAAAGACTGCAATGATCATTTTCATTTTGTACTTTAAAAAAAGTTTAGAAATTCTTATAAAATGCGCTCTGCTTTCAGACATTAAATTGACTTCCAATTATAATACTTAAAAGTAAAAAAATACCGTAATAATTATTTCTTTTGAAATAGGAGCCTGATTTTAGAGGGTCATTTTTCCAAAAATAGTTGAGGTCAATTAAATTTAAAGCCAATAACAAAGAAAGAAAAATAAAATATATAAAATTAAATCCAAGATTTTTTCCAAAGAACATTAAAAATCCATACATGATCATGATCAAAGAATTCAGAATAATAATTTTATATTTACCAAATAAAATTGCGCTCGATTTTAGGGAAAGCTTCTTGTCATCCTCTTCGTCTTGAGTCGCATAAACAGTGTCATAAATTAAGGTCCATAAAATTAAGGAAATGAATAAAAGAAAAACATCCGAAAAGCTACCATGGGAATTTGATGATGACCAACCAATCATGCATCCCCAATTATAAGTAAAAGCTAAAATAAACTGGGGAAGAAAAAAGTACCTTTTGGCAAGTGGGTATAAAAAAATAAGAGGGGTTATCATTAGCGCTAGAATAATTGAGGGTAAATTTAATTGAGTCAAAACAATTAAACCAATACTCAATAATATGATCAGACAAATAATTGAATTTTTTATAGAAAGCGTATTGGAAACTAGTGGTCTGGTCTGTGTTCTTTCGACTTTAATATCAATATCGCGATCGAGAAGGTCATTGACGATACATCCAGCAGACCGCATAGCGATTGAGCCGATTAAAAATATTATTAATAAAATTGCGACTTCTTGATTAAAACTAGAAAATGCAAAAATAGAAAAGCATATTGGGTAAAACAACAATACATAACCAATAGGTCTGTCCAGTCTCATTATTGAAATATATGGATGGGTAAATATTGGAAAAATTCTAAAAATTAAATTATCTTGTCTGATATCGTTCATGAAGAGAATTTACAATAAATCAAATTTGGTTAAGGGTAACACTTATCATTTAGAAGAAAAGTACTATATCCACCTTATCAAAGTAATGCGATTAAATATTGGAGAACAAATATCTTTATTTAATGAAGAAAACGGTGAATGGCTGGCAAAAATTATTGAAGTAAAAAAAAACAGTCTTATAGCTGAGGTTTTAGAGCAAACATTGCCTCCCAAAATCACTGCTAATATTAATCTGCTCTTTTCTCCAATTAAGCATTTAAATAGTGAGTCTATTATTAGACAGTCTACAGAGATGGGAATAAAAAATCTTTACCCTACAAAATTCCAAAGAACTGTGGTGAGCAAGATAAATTTATTAAAATTTGAGGCTTATGGGGTTGGGGCTACTCAACAATCGGGTAGATTATCTCTTCCAAGTATCTTTCAAATGGAGAAACTCTCTCATCAAAAAGAACTTCTTAAAAAATCAAATGTTTTGATGTTTGATGAAAATCTCAAAGGCATCCATATTAATGAGGTACCAAAGGAAAATTTTAATGAAAATATTTTAGTTATCATTGGGCCTGAGGGTGGCTTTGAAGAAGAGGAGAGAGAGTTTGTGGAAGCTAACTCAAAAAACTTTTTCAATATAAAACTAGGAAGCCAAATTTTAAAGGCAGATACTGCAGTTATTGCCGCACTTAGTTTGACGTTTCATTTTTTTTCATAAAAACAAGGTTTTTAGCGACATCCTGTCAATATACTGCTCAAAATAGAATACTAATATAAAGATCATGAAATATTTATTTGGTTCAATTTTTGCTTTTTATTCATCTAATTTATTCGCCTCTGCGAATGATTGGCAGCTTAGTTTTCAAAACCCTGCAACAGATTTAATGCAAGAGGTCATTGATTTACACGATCTCATTTTAATTATGATGACTGTAATCACCTTGTTTGTATTATTCTTATTATTTTATGTTTCTTTTCGATTTAGCGCCAAGAGAAACCCTACACCTTCAACAACAACCCATAACACAATTTTAGAAGTTTTATGGACTGCATTACCTGTGGTCATATTGGTGGTAATGGCAGTTCCTTCATTCAAATTACTCTATAAACAAGAAAAATCTGATAGCTACGATATGACTGTCAAAGTTATAGGTCATCAGTGGTACTGGGAATACGAATATCCTGACCACGGGGATTTTTACTTTGAAAGCTACATGATTCAAGATGAAGATCTACAAGAAGGCGACTTAAGATTGCTGACAGTTGATAACCCACTTGTAATTCCAGCAAATAAAAATGTCCAAATTCTTATTACTGCTGGAGACGTGTTGCACAGTTGGGCTGTACCCTCCATGGGTATTAAAACAGATGCTGTTCCTGGAAGATTAAATGAAACTTGGGTTAACGTAAAAGAGCCAGGCACATACCGAGGTCAATGCTCTGAAATTTGTGGAACAGGCCACGGTTTTATGCCTGTCGTTGTAAAGGTTCTTCCAGAAAATGAATTTATGGCATGGGTGAATGAAGCCAAAAATAATTATGCAATTAATGAAGATATTCAGCCGATAACTAGCTCTGAAAATGAAGAACTAGTGCTATCAAAAAATGAAGTTATAAAATTAGAATTTGAGGAGAACAAACTATGAGCACAGCTGCTACATCACTAGACGATCATCACGATCATAAGCCAAATTTTTTTGTACGATGGTTTTTTTCAACGAACCATAAAGACATAGGAACTCTTTATTTTATTTATGCGATTATAGCTGGAGTCATTGGTGGAGCTTTATCTGTCATCATGAGAATGGAGCTAGCAGACCCGGGTATGCAAGTAGTAACTGACGGTCAGATGTGGAATGTTATCATCTCTGCTCATGGACTTTTGATGATTTTTTTCGTTGTTATGCCTGCTCTAATTGGTGGTTTTGGTAACTGGTTCGTTCCATTAATGATTGGCGCCCCTGATATGGCTTTCCCAAGACTTAACAATATTAGTTTTTGGTTGTTAATTCCTTCTTTACTTTTAATTGTAGGTTCAATGTTTGTTGGGAGTGGTGCTGGAACAGGATGGACTATTTATCCTCCTTTGAGTTCGATTACTGGCCATAGTTCTCCTGCAGTAGATATGGCTATTTTTTCCCTTCACTTAGCTGGAGCTTCTTCAATACTTGGTGCAGTAAACTTCATTACCACTATTCTTAATATGAGAGCTCCTGGAATGACACTTCATAAAATGCCATTATTTGCATGGGCTATGTTAGTTACTGCTTTTCTTCTTCTTTTAGCTGTTCCTGTTTTGGGCGGAGCTATCACTATGTTACTCACTGACCGAAACTTTGGAACTACATTTTTTGATCCAGCTGGTGGAGGTGACCCCGTTCTTTTCCAACACCTTTTCTGGTTCTTTGGACACCCTGAAGTTTACATTATGATCCTTCCTGCTTTTGGAATCATCTCTCATATTGTTTCTACTTTTTCTAAAAAGCCAGTTTTTGGTTACTTAGGTATGGCCTATGCTATGGTAGCGATTGGGTTTATCGGTTTTGTTGTATGGGCTCACCATATGTACACAGTTGGATTTAGCGCCAATGTGAGAGCTTACTTTATGCTTGCCACTATCGTAATTGCCGTTCCAACTGGTGTAAAAATCTTTAGTTGGATTGCTACAATGTGGGGTGGCTCAATAACTTTCACAACACCAATGTTATTCGCTCTTGGATTTATATTCCTATTTACCCTTGGTGGCGTAACTGGAGTTATCCTAGCAAATGCAGGTGTCGATGTGGTTCTACATGATACTTACTACGTTGTCGCTCACTTCCATTATGTTTTAAGTATGGGTGCTGTCTTTGGTATATTTGCTGGAATTTATTACTGGTTTAGTAAAATGACAGGAAAGCAATATTCAGAATTTTTCGGAAAATTACATTTCTGGTTATTTTTTGCTGGTGTAAACTTAACATTCTTCCCTCAACACTTTCTAGGATTAGCGGGTATGCCAAGAAGAATTCCAGATTACCCTGATGCCTATGCAGGATGGAATGCAATTTCTTCTTTAGGATCTTATATATCCTTTGGCTCATTCTTACTCTTCTTGGTTGTGATGATCATAGCTTTAATTAGTGGTAAGAAAGCAGAAGCAAATCCATGGGGTGAAGGAGCAAAAACATTAGAGTGGACTTTGCCTTCTCCACCACCTTATCACCAGTTTGAAACTTTACCTGAAGTTAAGAATTAATAAGTGGCTGTAAATAAAGACAGACAAGAACACTTACTTTCTTCAAGCGTAGGTTTTAATCTACCTTCGCTGTTGAATTTTTTAAAACAGGTATATGTTTTAATTAAACCGGGAGTTATTTCATTAGTTATATTTACTGCATTATGTGCGATGTTAGTTGCCCCATCTGAAAAATCAATTTTCATTAAGGGCGTCAGTCTTCTACTAATTGCAATGGGCGCCTCAGGATCGGCTATTTTAAATATGTGGCATGATCGAATAATTGACTCAAAAATGGACCGTACCAAGTTTAGGCCAATTCCTGCAGGTAACATCTCAGCTAATACAGCGTTAGCAATTGGCTTAGTATTTTCTTTTTTCTCTGTGGTAGCTTTATTCTTTTTTGCCAATATTCAAGCTGCTATTTTGCTAGCATTTACAATCCTTTATTATTCTGTCTTTTATACGATGTTTTTAAAATATCGAACTGCACAAAATATTGTTATTGGAGGTTTAGCTGGGGCGCTTCCCCCAGTTATAGCATGGATTAGTATTTCAAATGAGATGATCCTATACCCAATAATTTTATGTCTAATTATATTTTTGTGGACCCCGCCACATTCATGGGCTTTAGCAATTTATAGAAATCAAGATTATTCAAATGCTGATGTCCCAATGTATCCCGTCAAACATGGTATCAAGAATACCTTGAAAATGATGAACATTTATACTTTCTTGATGATTGTCTCCACTAACTTACTTTTTATATTTGGATTTACAGGAATGATATTTCTTGTTACTTCAAATTTACTAAACAGTTATTTTGCTTTTCAACTCATTAAACTAAATAAGTCCAAAAATTTAAAAAAGGACTCGATTAAATTATTTGGCTTTTCAATTATTTATTTATTTTTGATTTTTTTCCTTACTGTTATCGATCGTTTTTTTTAAATGAAT
>Ga0233450_10004921_pt1 | contig 11821 bp, 8 predicted proteins | sample 011ome_30_FD_189956 | JGI IMG/M metagenome (GOLD analysis project Ga0233450, IMG submission 189956) | Coastal salt marsh microbial communities from the Groves Creek Marsh, Skidaway Island, Georgia - 011501CT (spades assembly) | ecosystem: Environmental > Aquatic > Marine > Intertidal zone > Salt... | reverse complement strand
CTATTGGTGATAATGGGGTGATAACAGGAATAACATTAGTAAATGGGGGGACTGGTTATACTACTACTACTGAAGCTACTATTACTGAAGAAAGTGGTTCTCAAGGAAGTGGTTCTGGAGCAAAAGTTAGTATAACTGTCGTTAGTGGGGTGATAACAGGAATAACATTAGTAAATGGGGGGAGTGGTTATTTTGTTAATAACGGTATTGATCTTGGAAAACAAGATATAATATATACTACATCATCAACTAGTGTTTTTAGACCAATTTTGATAGATGTAGAGTATTATACATCAAAACCTCTTAACATACCAACTACAGATTACATTGTAAACGATACCATCGACATAAAATATAACGGGTACTTTTTAGAAAATACAACAACACCAATCATACCATCAGATCCTAGACAAGTATTTATATCAACAAATGCACAATATAAAAATATGTATTGGTCGTGGAATATCGGATCCGATGGAGAAACATTCATATTCAAGGATGTGACAAAATTATATAATGAGGTTTCAGCACTGACAAATAGAACAAACGAACTAACAATAACCCCATTGGCAGGAGTAGAGAAATTTATGAAAGAAAAGACATTTGCCAAAGGTTTACCTTTGACTAACTTAGATTTGATTCGAGCATTGGACCCTTCTAATTTGTCATCAACGGATCAAATAACTGCTTTTTCCGAAATCAGAGAGAATCGAAAACCTCTTGAACTGATGATAAATAAGAATAATGATTGTTCTTTATTCTTTAGCTTTAATCCATTTACCGACACCACTATACTAAGAGCTTATAATTTGGTAGAAACTATCGGAAGTGCAAATGCGACAGGAACTATCAGTATTACTCCGCCTACAGTAACAATTACTCCACCTGCAACAGGTTTTACAAATCCATCCGTAAATGTTTCGAGTGGAAATAATACAACAAAAGGAACTTTAGACACCGGAGGATCTACTGTAACAGATTTGGTATCTACAATAGGATTCAAAGATAACGATACTGTCGCTATTACAAGTATTGCTTCTCCTACAACAACAGCGTCAGGAACTATCAGTATTACTCCTCCTACAGTAGCAATTACTCCGACTGCAACAGGTTTTACAAATAATTCACCTGTAACTGTTTCGAATGGAAGTATTACAACAAAAGGAACTATAGATAAACTATCTGTAACAGATTTGGTATCTACAATAGGGTTTAAAAATAATGATAGTATTAGTATTTCTCAAAACACGCCATTATTACAGAATATAGAAGGAGTGGCAAACCAATTATTCGATCCAGCCACCTATGATTCAGAAAATACAGATCCTATAATCCCAGAATTGTTATTTGGATTCAAATATAGATTTAACCAATATCAAGAGAATATGAATGGTTCAACTGTTTTCACTGTAATAAAGGGCAATTCTAGTTTATTAGTATCTTACTTTGTAAACGACGAACAACAAGGAGGAACACAAGCTATAAGTCTTTCCACTGGTGTTTCTTCATCTTCATCTCCACCTTCCTCTTACCCTGGTTCTGATTCTGGGTTACTGCCATATATTATAGTCGAACCTCGCGCTAATACCTCAGAACCATTTGCTCAAAATCAAGATGTTATTGTGGCTTCCTCTACCACTTCAACTCCGGCCAGAATAACAACCGTTGGCCCCAATAATAAATTTACTATCACTGCTACTCAACCAGCCCCTTTGTTACATTTCACTATGAGTTATAACGGAACATTACTCGAAACCTTTACCTTGCCTTAGAAATCTGCTCTACAGAAGATATTATCATACAATTCTTTAGTTCCTTTATCTTTGGTTGAAACAAACCAAAAGGGAAATATTATAAGCAATACTGTTAGAACACCAAGAAAATAGGCTAAAATCGGATTCATTTTTAACAAAATAAAAATGAATTTTTTATAAAGAGAAACTCTAAAAAATGGAGAAACAACAATACGGTTATAAAGCATATGTTGTTTATTCAGAAGAGTCTATGGGACAGGAAATGATGTATTCGATGATAGCAAATTGTTGTGGTTCTCAAACACCAGAAACAGATATATTATTGCTTAGAAAATGTCAAGACAAGGACATAGAAGATACAAAAAGGTGGCATGTATGTATGAAGAAAGAATTATTTGAAGGATTTAAAACCAATAACAACTTTACTGGTCTTAAAATTTATACATATAGACCTAACCAAAAGTCAATAGGAAAAAATAACACATACGCTTACTATATTCCGTATAACAGCGAAGAAAGTAAACTTTCCTTCAAGAGATATTTTAAAACTCTAGAAGGAAAGTTTATTAGACCTGGGTCTTATACAATTCATGACCCTCTTCCAAGGGAAGGAGGAGAAGATCGTGGTTATTTTCTTGTTTCTTTTGAAAAGACAGGAGATTATTACCCCAGACCTTTTATTCGAACTCTCAGAGCATTATTAAACGACTCTCAAGTTGGAGAAGAACGTCTTGTCTTGAAATGGTGCAGTCATAGAGTTCTTGTTGACGTTTTGGAGGGTTCCTTGAAGTAAATTAATTTATCTTTACTAGATAAATTAATGATTTAAAATTTAATCGAACATATTTTTGATTTCGTCGAATACAAAGTTTTCGTTTATATATCCAGATTCTGTGTTAATTTTTCCTACGGTTTCTTCTAGATTAATAAATGTGAGATAATCGGTCCCGTCCTTTCGTGTTCGTCTAATCATCTTCGAAGAACCAAAACCAGCACCATAAGAAAACTGAAAAATATTTCCCGTTTGATTTCTCACACTACCATCATATTGAGCAACTAGATCTTCCTGAGATTTTACCATTTTGCGTTGCAAAAATCCAATATCAGCGGTTTTTACAGATGTATTACAAAGACCGATACGGGCTGCCATACTGTGAGCAAAAAATTCGTCTGGGTCTAGGCCTTCATAGAAAGAACTTGATATAAAACCACGGGAATAAATAGATTTATCGTCGATATGATAACTAGACAACCAACGTTTTCCTCTACTCATTACAAGATCCGGTCTTCTATCTGGTACATATTGCTGACCCAACAAAGCGATTATTTTTGCTGTATCGTTAATCTTTCCCTTTGCACCTGAAGCAGCCATAACAGCAATAGAATTATCAGAGGCGATTATCGGTTTGATTTTTATTTTCTTACCATCTTCTTCTACTTCCCCTCCTACAAGAGCCATCTTGATTCTATCAGTTCCCGTTGTAATAACTTCATCAATTTTTCTTTCTCTTTGAGTTCTGTCTAACTGTGTTGCATCTCTAGCAAGAGGCGGAAAGCTCAAAACTTCTTCATTTATTTCTTCGATAATCTGTCTTTTGCGAAGATTAAATTCTTCCTCAACATTTACAGGAGGTCGACAATCTTTAACACCGACAGTTAAACCGTAGATACTAAGATACCAGTTGAACAAAAATGTAGCATCTGTTATAAATCTCCTTGTCGCTTCTGTTCCATAATTCTTGTAGATAGATTGAACAATGGAGTTTGGGGAAGGACCCATATTTTTCTTCGACAATCTCCCTGCTATCAATATACCATTTCTAATCTTAACTTTACCGTTAGAGTACCAGAAATCGTCTGGAAATAAAAGAGAACATAAAGATTTTCCGCTAAGTTGTTTGAGTTTTTGGCCATGTTTAATGTTTAATTGAAACAATCTATCTATATAGGTATCTCGGTGTTCTTGTGCATATCTCATGCTTCTAAATCCTTCTTCAAATTCCTTATCTGTCAGTTCTATATCATCTGAAAGCAAATATCCTCCTGTTGCTCCGTTGTAGATAATTCCTCCAACTGGAGAAGAATTAATACCAGACATAATACACTGAGGAGAAGATACAAAGGTCTTTGCTTCTACTTGGGCTTGTGTAGATTGGAGCATATGGATATTTCCTTCATCTCCATCAAAATCGGCATTATGACCAGTTGTTGATGTTATATGAATACCGATAGAAAGTTTATTTTGAAATTTGCATTTATAACCACACATAGATTGTTTTTGAAGAGTAGGTGCTCGATTGAAGATAATAACATCTCCGTCTCTAGAATCTCGTTCGACTATATCCCCAATTTTTATCTCGTGTTTTTCTTTCTTAAATTTAAGTTTTCTTCCGGCAAGTTTTCCTCTTTTAGGAATTAAGCAACGAATTTCATCGTCTGCTGACAATTTTCGTATGAAGTCTATATTATATTTTGTAACATTTTCTGGGATTGTTAGAGTTGATTTCATAATAGCAGGAGGAGCTATCTCACCGAACTCCAAACCACCATTTGGACCAAGTACGGTTCTACCAGTAAATTCTGAGCGTTTACCCATAAGAGAACCACGTATAAGTTCCGTCTTACCAACAAGTCTATCCTTAAAAGATTTAATAACATCTGAAGCTGCTTTCTTGTAAGCTTTATCGCTGTTATCAATTATATGACTGTAATAAAATAAAATCTTCGCAAGATAATTTTCGTGACCTTCTCCTTCTCTAAAATACTTCTGTGTTTCTGTAATAACATCATCGTAAAATTTAGTGATAAAATCGTCTTTCCTTACTCCTTCTCTCTTGACATAAGGTCTCGCAGAAGGAGGTATAACAGGAATAAAATCGATAATATAATTTATAGGATGACTATTCCAAACCCATTGACTTCCTTTGAAATAACCTTCAAATCCCATCAATTTGATATCTCCATCACTAATATTGCTAAACATAGAATACACCATTTCGGGGGTTATAACATAATCTTGTAAGTTAACATTTCTCCCAGAACCCGTCTTAATTTGCGAAAAGATATCGACACTGTCTTTTGTCCCGGCTGTAGGTGTTCCTACAACTTTACCTTTTAATGTTCTAGGACCAGTTCCTGTTTTAAAGATAGGATTTTTAAAATAAGGATAAATCGATTCTTGATGTTTTTGACAAGTTCCTTGAGGATGGTCAATGGAAGTGGATTCCTTTGCTATATAAGTTAGTTTCTGGTAACCAGAAAGCTGAACATCTTTTATAATATCTCTATTCATTAATGGTTCAAAGCATCTCCAGCAAAAAGATTGACATACTCTAATAGCGGGTTCACGAAATAGAGGATGTATATATTTTTTAGGCAACTCGATCATAGAGTAATGTCCAGGACATTCATCGTTGGTTTTTCCACACGACCCGCATAGTGAATTGTTTTCAAGAGACCCTAATCTATGATCATCTGAAGTAAAATCTGTATCTGTAACTTTTCCTTTTGGTAATATTTTGGTAATCTTACAAACGCTAATTTTTTCCATTTTTTCTCTTGTCATTGCACCATAAGTAACAGAATCGAGAACAAGTTCAGGTAGTTCTGCGTCTCTGATGTCATTCTGAACCTTTACTTCAATAGCCTGTCTTTTACCCTGTATCTTCTCCTTGGATCTTTCGGGGTTCTTATTTCCGCCATCTTTCCTCCTCTGCTTCCCCCTCAGTTTCCCTTGGATTGAAGTTATATCGACAGGCATTTTAATTTTAAATATTTTTTTATAAACTCGTTTTTAAGTATAATAAGATGTGATTATAAAATGAGTATAATCCTTTTTTCACAGAACGACAAAACGGTGGCAGTTTTTGATGATATGAAGAAGTTTAAAACAAAAAGTTTTCATTTTATACTTGATAGTTTAATTAAACAAGACTATTTTAAAACAAAAAAACAGTGTGGGATGAAGATAAAAACAGAACTAAAAATGTTATTTGAAGAAGGCGATTATACCTTTATCTATAAGGATATGAAATTTAGTAAACAAATTTTCGATTTAAATGATTTGGAAATTGTTAAACAAGAGAAAACTAGTATAGAAAACAACATATACATCGTTTATACTCTTGAAGACATAAACAGTCCCATAGAGATGCTTGATGTCACAGAATTATACAATAAAAACGAATAATCATAGTTTTTTAAACTAATAAAATGGCGATCAATATCACCGAATTATTAAAGCTCGTGAGAGCGAACGAGGTGAGCTGTGTGGTAACAGAGTCTTTTGAGAACTCTGTTGATATTCCTAAAATATTATCTCAGAAAGATGGAACACGTATTTGGTGTTCTTTTCCGGATATTACTACGGTTATCAGTCTCTATACCAGATTGAAAAAAAATAAATCTATTTCTGTAGATTACGTCAAACAAGACGATACCTACAACGATTCTTCTATTGTCCTCTCAACTTCCTTATATCTTAAAAATAAATTGATGGGAAATTTTGACAATGGTAGATTTCAAAAGTCTAGTATAGATTTTTGTGATATTATTGTTCTCGGCGGAACTTCGCTCTGGACTTTGGATAATACAATAATAATGAATATGTGGAAATGTATACTAGACACAAAAAACGATATAAAAATTCCGAGATTAGTATTATCTGTGTTCAACTTAGAGTTAGATACGAATATCATTCCGTTTGATGTTTCTCAATCATATTTCTATATCGAATCAGAACAAAAAACAGATATAAAGTACCATTTAAAAGATTGGTATCCTGGAGACAAAGAACTACTAACTGGTATGTTAGATATTGTTGAGAAAAGGCACAAGGAAGACGACCTAGATATGAAGTATTTGATATATTGTCCTTCTTTCAAAGATGTTGTTATATTTTCCTCAAAATTAAAAACTCTGGACGATATACATATTATTTTCTTAACAAAAGACTTGGACGAGAAAACTGCAGGAAATTTGAATACACGGAAGAAAAAGGATAAACGCGTGGTTGTTATATCTACAAGCAGTTTGATTCCTGTTCAGGATGTTGATGTTGTCTTCGACTGTATGAGCGAAAGTCTTGAATACAAAACTGGTAATGATTCTATAAAAATAAAAAATGTATATATTGCCAAATCGATAGCAGAACAACGTTCCAATATCGCTTCTAAATACTGTTATCGTATGTGTTCACAAGAAAAGTTTAGAAGTTTAAAATCTCAACATTTAGCAGAGAGCAAAAGATTACCCTTGACTAGAACTTTTCTTAATATTATAGATAAAGGGTTTAATCCTTCGAAATTTTTCGGCACAAGTATAATGTATAATATTATCAGAGATGAGATGGGGTTATTAAAAGAAACGAAAATGATAGAAGAGAAGAATGGAAGAACAAAAATAACCAAACTCGGAGAATTTACGATCAATACCGGTCTTTCAAGATACACCACAATGTTACTTGAATTATGGACAAAAACTCAACAACTTTGGTTCCCTGGGATTATTCTGGCTTGTTTAATCGAAAAAGCAGACGCTATGTATTTCTTTCTACCAATGAAACAAAAAGACCAAACTATAGGAGAACACGATATTTCTGTGAAGAAACATTTTGAAAGTTATTTCAAGAAATGGTCTTCTGAAAGCATCTTAGAGTGCTACTTGAATATGTGGAATGCTTTTGCTGACGATATAGGTACACTGAAACCATCTATTGAAGTTTTGAAAAATTGGTGTTCGGAACATTCTATTAACTTTAAAACCATATATGAACTACTGGATTTAATACTACAAACATTCGATAAATTAGAATATATGAATAGGGTCCAAATTACAATCGGCAAGTTTTCTGCTAAGAAGCTATTGAATATAGCCAATCCAATGTTTGTGAAAGTATACGAAAGAAACATATGTCAACTTATAGATGGAGAGAAATACAAGTATATAGATGGAAAGCACGAAAACTTCTTTTTGGATACACGAAAACACTTTAACCCCTATGTACGGGTTCCTTACAAATTGTTCGCTTTCAGTAAGATTGTGATCAAAAAAGAACGTAGCGAAATTAGAAAGATAGTCTTTTTTCATCCTGTTGAAAACAAATTCTTAAAAGATAAACGTATCGAAACTCCTATTCGCAAAGAAGTACAAAGAACACAAGCATCCTCAGAACTTTTTCCAAGAAGCAAATTAACTGGATATAGTTCGCCGTATTACCCTCAGTCACCAGAATACAATCCTGATACTGAACCTTCTTATATTCCTCAATCTCCTGTATACAATCCCGTGTCACCAGCATACAATCCTGATACTGAACCTTCTTATATTCCAGAACCATTAAATATAGATAAAGTACAAATAGGGGGTGATATACAAGGTAAGAAAGTAATTGATATTCAAACATACTCTAATGAAGATAATTACTCTCCTTATTCTCCAGATTACCACCCAGATGGCACGTTCGGAAAAGAGCCAGAAGGCGAACGTTTTAGATACTACGATATCGACCCAGACGAGAATACCACAAAAATTATAACAGTTGAACAACCTGATTCTGTACCAGCAAGGAATGTTATAGAATCTTCTCAAGATATGGACGAATTTGATAAAGCATTTGACGAATTAGAAATATAATTTATATAAAAAGATTTTATATAAAATGCAGATATTTGTAAAAACTCTAACTGGAAAAACCATTACATTAGAGTTAGAAGCAAGCGATACTATTGAAAATATAAAAGAAAAAATTCAAGATAAAGAGGGGATTCCTCCAGACCAACAACGACTAATATTTGCTGGGAAACAACTTGAAGACGGAAGAACATTATCAGATTATAATATCCAAAAGGAAAGCACATTACACCTTGTTTTGAGATTAAGAGGAGGTTAGAGATTAAAAATTAAATATTTAGTTTAGTTTCTCTACATAGAGGACAAGATCTAATATTATGGTTATTTTTTATTTTTTTATCAAGATCTAAATTATATTGATATTCTTTTCTATCCCATTCTATACATGACGAATATAATTTCTTAATTTCTTCAGGCCATTCGTCGGGAGGATTATTTGGATATGGGAAGTCCATAATTATATGATTTGAGAATAAAAAATCGTCATAAATATCATAACCGTTAGGTTCTGGTTCCAAATTCCCAACGTCTATATTTCCATCCAAAAAACTTTGTTTAAAACAAGATAAACATATACAGTGAGTGTTGCAAGTAGGATGTTTTACCATCTTAACTGAATCTTGTAAACATATAGGACATTCTCTGTTTAAGTTTTCTATGTCTAATATTCCAGTAGAGTATCTTTTGTTTTCCAATTTTTCTCTTAAAAAATTTAAGTTTTCTATATCTATTGTTCTAGACTTGTGTTCCGTTACATTTTCTGGATATACATGGATGCTAGGAATATAGTGATGCATCAGCGACATGTGTTTTGAAAAATAACCATAGTAAGAATTGTCGCAAATATAACAGACAGAGTTATAAGAAGAGCTTTCTCCTGAACAAATGTCAAAGTTAGGACAAACCATTTAATTTTCTTTTTATTTAAGAGGAGGTTAGAGATTTAGTATATCCGGTATTTGGAGAGACCACTATTGCAAAAATTTCTTTATTAAGGAGAAATTCTTGACTATCAGTAAATCGCACAGCAATAAAATCTTCGTTGTTCCGCTCTAAAATACCTTGTACTACTTCGCTATGTATGATTTTCAGTTCATCTATTCTTCGTTGAATATGTTTCTCTAGATGTTGGATGACTTCTCCGGCATTAAATTCGTCTAACAGATACCATTTATTTTTTGTTTTCTCATCCAACAAATCTAATGGAAAACATATTTTTTTAGTTGTTCTCATATGTTTCAATTCTCTAAATCTATCATTGATATGTTCAATGATATTTTCAAACGCCACTTTGCTAGTAAGTAGGCTATGAATCTTGGTTATTCTAAATTTCTTATCAAATAGATAAGTTACCTTATCTGGTTCGTAATCTGTTCTGATAGAATTTAGTTCTTTTAAATCTATTACATGTTTTTTGGCCTTTTTAGCGCCTTCGGTTTCTATTAACAGAGAAAGTTTATCTAATCCTATATCGTAGATAGTTAACAAAGCATTTTGGAACGAAGTATAAACAGAATGTTCGTGGTATTCGTCGTGTTTCTTTATAGATAAGCAATATAGCGTTTCCATTTTAATTTTACTTTAAAAATGAATTTTTAAAAACATAAATAGAATTAAAAAATGTCTTATACAATTGAACAAATCGATTCTTCGGAGAAGGTGGAGGATGGAAAGTTTACGGGGTCTACAGGGTTAAAAAACCCTTCCTCGAGAGGTTTAATCTTTGAAGAAGAGAATGTTGTCTCTGTTTCATTTGGTTACTCTCCATCTTATACACCAACTGATGAACAACTTACGATGAACACCAATACCGGAACAGAAATAACAACGTGTTTTGAGGGACCTCTGGTTAAGTTATGGTGGGATAGCGAAGGAAATGAACATCTATCCACTACTAATAAGTTAGACTGTTATTTTAGTTATTGGGGTAACAAAGAAGAGAAGTTTGGAGAGTTATTTTACTGTAATGGCGGATTAAAGTTTTTTAAAGAATGTAAAGACCGAAATTTAACCCATCATTTCATGATTATGACTCCAGCTCTTATGGTAACAAGTGAACTTAATTTAAGAGACAACAAATGTATGGTTATTTATCTTGGTTCTATGTCGAAGGACGGATTTTTTTCAAATATAGATTTTACAGAAGATGTATTTTATAAACAAGTTTTCAATACCATCCCATTAAAAGAAGAATTGGGTGGTAAAGTTTTGTATCCTTATGTTTGGAAAGTAGATGATGTTCCTTATTATATTAATTTCATAAAACAGGTATTATCTTGTGGTTATGAACATAATCATGCTATTGTAGACGCATTAACGCAAGATGAAAAATTTAAGGGAGTAGACAAGAGAGTAATCGATTCGTACTTTGGTTCTCCTGTTATTATCAGATCAGATTCTGGTATTCTAAAGTATACTTCTTCTTCTTATGATAAGAAATGCAGTATATTGGGTAATTCTCCAAATATTAAACTTCAGGTATATAATCTTATGGACGACGCACGACCAAAGAAAGATATCGTTCTTGAGTATTTTGAAAAATACGATTTCTTATTTGTCCCAGACCAGGATTTCTTAAACAACCTCAAAAATAGCGAAACTGTCAAATCTGATATCATTTCCAAATATCGCGAACTTGGTACAGTTGGGTTTATGGATGCTAAAAATCCAAGAAATAACGATACAAGGGAACGCAACCTTTTATTAGTATTATTGCTCTGCTTACCTCAATGTAAAGCCAAAATCGCCATAGAATCATATCAGGACTATCTCGTTGCGAGAAATAATATTAAAAATTTTGTAAAATTAAATCTCAGAAAGATAATCGAAGGAAAATATGACGAACCATTTGGAGAAAACTCTAAGGCTATTCGTAGATTGAAAGATATAAGTTCTAGATCGTTGGATTATACACGAGAGAATGGAAAGGGACATGAAAGCTTTACTGAAAAATTAGAGTTTAGTTTAAAGGGTCTCACGGCAAATGAAAGAGGGGCATCTTTATACAAGATTAATAAAGTCCTAAATAAGTTTATCTAAAAATTTTATATTCTAATCAATATAAAATGGATACGCAAGTAAAGTATATTTTACTACTTATGGCCGCAACTATAATATGCGTCGGGGTAAGTGTTGGTATAAAGTATGATAAGAGCTCTATCAAAACTCATCCACAGATGCCACATGCTCATATACCAGACGATAATTATTCTGGTTTAAGTGAAGACATCCAAAACAGAATTACAATTTTACAAAGTCAATTAGATATTACAAACCCAGAAGTAGAAAGTTTAAATTCTAAATTAAACAATATTATTCCAATACTCAATTCGAACGGCGGTATAACTCTTGAAACCGGGGAACCAATATTGGCTGATATAAATAAACTCTTTATATCAGAGAGCATAAACGAGGGTACTCTTTATGGAATATATAAA
>Ga0233450_10004902_pt1 | contig 11867 bp, 6 predicted proteins | sample 011ome_30_FD_189956 | JGI IMG/M metagenome (GOLD analysis project Ga0233450, IMG submission 189956) | Coastal salt marsh microbial communities from the Groves Creek Marsh, Skidaway Island, Georgia - 011501CT (spades assembly) | ecosystem: Environmental > Aquatic > Marine > Intertidal zone > Salt... | reverse complement strand
GCAGCCACGCGCGCGCACCGCGAGCTCCACCTCCATGCGCGCGCGTCAGCGCTCGAACGCGTGCGCGCGCGCGCGCGAAAAATCCACGCACTTTTTCTCAATCGACATCGCGCGCGAACGGGCGCGAAGCCGCGTCGCGCGCGCGGTGGCGGCGCGACACCCGGGAGCCCATGAAGAGGCCCCTTTAAAAAAAACAAGATGGATAACGTCGGCACTTTGGGCGTCACTCGTGCGCGCGCGACGCTCGATCGAACCCCGGCGTTCGACCGCGAGTGTTCTACGTGCGCGTTCTCTTCGTTCTTTGCGGTATATATGTCCAGTCGCGCGTCGACGTGCGTGGTGCGGACGTTTTTGAGCGCGCGCGGAGGCGGTGCGGCGGCGGCATCGTCATCGGTGGTGCGACGATTATCTGTGTCGACGACGCGTGTGCGTGCGATTGGAGCGGCGGACGACGCGGTGACGATGACGACGGATGTGGTTGGTGTCGATGGCGCCACGGTGGCGTATGATTTCGGGGCGCATAAGCTTACGAACTTGGTGAGCCCGACGCCGAGCGACATTGACGTGGCGAGCGCGGCGGAGGCGTTGCCGATAAAGCTCGTGGCGGAAAAGATGTGTGGATTGGGTGAGGATGACTATGAATTGTATGGCAAGTACAAGGCAAAGGTGAGTGAGAAGTTGTCGACGACGTTGGCGGGGCGCAAGTCGACGACGGATGTGGGGTATTACGTCGTGACGGCGGGGATTACTCCGACGCCGTTGGGTGAAGGGAAATCGACGACGACGATTGGTTTGGTTCAAGCGCTTCAAGCGCACACGAACCAACGCGCGGTGGCGTGCATTCGTCAACCGTCGATGGGACCGACGTTCGGGATCAAGGGTGGCGCCGCTGGTGGTGGTTATTCGCAAGTGATTCCCATGGAGGAGATGAACTTGCACTTGACTGGGGACATTCACGCCATCGGCGTGGCGAACAACTTGCTCGCGGCTGCCGTCGATGCGCGTTGCTTCCACGAAGCGACGCAAAGCGATGATGCGCTATGGAAGCGTTTGATGCCGGCGAAGAAGGATGGCACCCGCGAGTTTTCTGCAATCATGTTTAAGCGTTTGAAGAAGCTCGGAATTACGAAAACCAACCCGGATGATTTGACGGAGGAGGAACGTTCCAAGTTTGTGCGTTTGGATATCGATGAGGATCGCATCACGTGGCGTCGCGTCGTGGATATGAATGATCGCTTTTTGCGTGAAATCACCGTCGGCGAAGCGGCGACTGAAAAGGGGCGCACGCGCAAGACGGGATTTGACATCACCGTGGCGTCTGAAATCATGGCTGTGTTGGCCATGACGACGTCGCTCGCGGATATGGAGGACCGCCTCGGAAAGATGGTCGTGGGTCCGAGCAAGTCTGGTGAACCCGTGACGTGCGACGACTTGGGATGCACCGGTGCGCTTATGGCGTTGATGCGCGACGCCATTAAGCCGACGTTGATGCAAACGCTTGAAGCCACGCCCGTGCTCGTGCACGCTGGTCCGTTCGCGAACATCGCGAGCGGTAACTCTTCCATCATCGCTGATCAAATCGGCCTCTCCATGGTTGGCAAGGGTGGTTTTGTCGTCACCGAAGCTGGTTTCGGCGCCGACATTGGCTTGGAAAAGTTTGTCAACTTGAAGTGCCGCAAGAGTGGCTTGAAGCCCAACTGCGCCGTCATTGTCGCCACGGTGCGCGCGTTGAAGTGCCACGGTGGTGGTCCGCCGGTTAAGGCTGGCACGCCGCTTGACCACGCGTACACGAACGAAAACGTCGATTTGGTGCGCGAAGGCATGTGCAACTTGGTGCGCCACATTGAAAACACCAAGGCGTTTGGCATTCCGGTCGTCATCGCCATCAACGCGTTCCCGACGGATACCGAAGCTGAACACGCCGTCATTCGCGAAGCGTGCATCGCCGCTGGCGCTGAAGACGCCGTGCTGTGTACCCACCACTCTCATGGTGGTAAGGGTGCTGTCGCACTCGCGGAAGCCGTCAAGAAGGCGTGCGAAGCTAACCAAGACTGCAAGGATTTCAAGTTCGGCTACGACACCGACCTCGACATCAAGAGCAAGATTGAAGCCATCGCAAAGAACGTCTACAAGGCTGACGGTATTGAATTGTCCGCAAAGGCGCAAGAAAAGATTGACTTGTACACCAAGCAAGGTTTCGGCAACTTGCCGATTTGCATGGCTAAGACGCAGTACTCTTTCTCGCACGACCAAAACATGAAGGGCGCGCCCAGTGGCTTCACGCTTCCGATTGGCGACTTGCGTTTGAGCGCGGGTGCTGGTTTCTTGGTGCCGCTTGTCGGCGCTTTCCCGACCATTCCGGGTTTGCCGACTCGACCGGCGTACTATGAAATCTCCGTCGACTTGGAATCCGAAAAGGTTCTCGGTCTCAGCTAGGCGGCATCGCACGCGGCCACGGCCAACGACGGCCAGCGCGCTTTACTTACTAATTAATCATCGCACGTGTAATAACTAACGATTCATTCTTTTTTGAGATGATGATAATAATATTATGTTCTTAATGATTAACAATTGGTTCGTCGTGCGTGCGCGCAGTTTATTTTTTCGCCTTTTTAGCGGCGCCGCCCTTCGCCGGCGGTGCCTTTGTTTTCCCAGTCGCGCTCGGCGGATCTTGGTCCGGACCGGGCGTGAACGTCGGTAGATCTTTTGCGTCTTCTTTATCGACCAAGAACAACGTGTAGCCGTTGCCGGCGGCAACGCGACGCGTCGTCTTGCCTTCGAGCGACGGCACCAAATCCGGATTCGCGCTCGACTTCTTCCCCTTGGGCCCGTATCCGAGTTCGCCGTACGCGCCACCGCCCCATGTGACGGCTGATTTTTCGGCGCATGCCGCAAAAGTCACGTTCCCGCACGCAAAGTCGCGCAACGTCCACCCTTGCAAGTCCATTAACGGCGACGGGTACATTTGGTTGTCGCCCGTCGTCTTGAGCTTGCCCCACGCGTACATCTGCCCCTGCAACGCGCTAACAAACGTCGATGTCGATCCAGCGCCGATGACCGCATCAGCAGGCACCAAGTTGCGATCACCACCCTGAATTTCAACCATTTTTGGCGCGAATTCATCCTTTTGCACCTTGTGTCCAAGTCGTCCATAACCGCCGTTGCCCCACGTCCAAATCTTCCCGAGCGAGTCAAAGCACACCACGTGGTTCACACCAGCCGCCATTTTCACAATCTTACGCTCACCGAACCCATTCGCCGTCACTCTCCGCGGATGCGGTTGTGGCTCGTACACAATCTTAATCGAACTCGCGCTCGCGTTGTATTCGTGATCCGTGCCGTGTCCGAGCTGTCCGTGTTGCGGCATCCCAAACGTAAACACTTCACCATCCTTTGTCAACACGCACGTAAAATCCGCCCCGCACGTCACACTCACGCCATTCGTCACCAATGCCTTCACCGGTGTCAACTTATCATCCTCAGTTTCGCCCTTTTTCATTTGCTTTTTCAATTTCCCGTCGCCGCATTGCCCGTGCTTATTCGAACCGAAACAATACACGTCGCCATTCTCCGCCACCACCGCCGTGTGCGACTTACCGCACGCAATCGCCACGCACTTGACATTCTTCAACGATTCAACAACCGTAGGCAATCCACGGGTTTTATAATCCCCCAATCCGAGCTGACCGCGCTCGTTTCGCCCCCAGACGTACGGCGCGCCCGCGTCGTCGATCGCTCCGCAGTGGCTCGCCGACGCGCCTCCGCCGATATATTTCCACGTCTTCGTCGCCAATGGCGCATACGCGTGCGGTTCATTCAAATCTGGGTATAATGGGTCGTTCCCGTTCGCGCCTTTGCGTCCGACGTTGGCGAAATCCGTGCAGCCGGCGAATAAAAGTTCGCACGACAGCGGTGCTTCAGCGCTCATCTTCAAATTCAAATCAATTTCCTTCGCTCTCTGTGCGACGCGCGATGCGATGGGCGGATGGCGATGGGTGAGATGACGCCGAGGTGTGACGCTGTGCGAGTGTTCGAGGCGCGGTCGTCGGCGATGCGCGGTGGCGATGCGCGGCGTCGAACTGTGACGTCGCCGTGGTGCGCGCGATCATCCGTGGCGGGTCGATTCTCGTATATTGTTAAAAATGTGTCTAATAGATCGCAGAATACCCAGTCGTGGCGTGGATGCAAGCCCTACTCATAAAAAGTAGCTCATATGGTACAAAACGGTACAGTACGCAACTGTTGCATTTTTTGTGTGGCGACTGTGCGCGTATCTGCGCGCGCTGTCGGTCGTCGGCGCGTCGCCAGTCGCCGTCGCGCGCCCCGATCGCCGCGTCACTCGCGCGCACGATCACCCGCACAGTCACGCGCACCCGTGATCGCCCGCACACGCCGCGCGAACGGTCGCGATGTCGTCGTTAAAGGAGGATTTGAGCGCATTCGCGCGCGAGGATCTGGTGTACCGCGCCAAACTCGCGGAACAAGCCGAACGGTGCGTGCTCGATGCGCGATGCGACGTTCGCGGTGCGATGCGGATGCGTGCGATGGTGGTGCATGCGTTCGCGCGCGAGAGAGAGAGGGCACGTGCACCCTAGGGTGCGCGCGATTGGTTTCGATGATGATGCTGGCGCTGACGACTCTGCGCGGGGAAAGAATCGTAGACTGACGCTCGCGCGTGTTTTGCGCGATGAATAGGTATGAAGAGATGATGGATTACATGAGTGAGGTGACCATGAAATCTACCGACGAAGAGTTGAGCGTTGAGGAGCGAAACTTGCTCAGTGTGGCTTTTAAGAATGTCGTCGGCGCCAGACGGGCGTCGTGGCGCATCGTGAGCTCGATCGAAACCAAGGAGGAAGCGAAGCATACCAAGGATAGCGATAAGTGCCAACTCATCGCGACGTACAAAGCGAATGTTGAGACGGAGCTTACGTCGATTTGCACGCGTATTCTAGACTTGCTCAAAAACCACCTTGAAGATCGTTGCGCCGCGGGCGAGTCAAAGGTGTTTTACAAAAAGATGAAGGGGGACTATTGGCGTTATTTAGCCGAGTTCAAGGGTGGTTCGGAGCGTAAGGAAGCGGCAGAGGAAACTTTGCTGGCGTACAAGAGCGCGGAGCAAACGGCGGAGGCGGAGTTGGCGCCGACGCACCCGATTCGACTCGGGTTGGCGCTCAACTTTTCCGTCTTCTACTATGAAATCTTAAACGCCCCAGAACGGGCGTGCCAAATGGCCAAGAAAGCGTTCGACGAAGCGATCAGCGAACTCGACACGCTCGGTGAAGAGTCATACAAAGACAGCACGTTGATCATGCAACTCTTACGCGACAACTTGACGTTGTGGACCTCCGACATGGATGAAAGCGCGCAGGCCGCTGAAGACGAAGACGAACAAGACTCTTAGACTTCCACAATTTTCCACGTCCCTTACATATATAAGAGTTTCGTCTTCTTTTCTCAATACGAGTTTACTGTGTGTTTCAAACTACCTTTTCATTCAGATAATATTGCATTCCTCGATAGACTACGCGTGACCGGGTCGCTTGGGCGCGTCGACGTACAACAACCCAAACCCGACGCACGCCAATAACGACAACGTCTTCAAGACGGAAAAATCACTCGGCCACACGATGATGGTAAACGTAATCGTCGCCATCTTGTTAAGCACGCCAACCAACGTAAACGTCGTGGCGGTGATCACCGAGCGACATTTCCACCCGCTGTACGAAATCGCCACGCCGACGACACACGAAAGCACTAAATAAAAAAACGCGCCGTCGCCATCCTTCATCTCCATCGTGTTCTCCCCGGTGACGAAATAAAACACAATCGTAGGTGGAATCGCTAACGCGTTGGTGTAAAACACTCGCTCCCATTGCGTCATTTGAATGTTATCCGTCAAATGTTTCCCGTACGTCATTTGCGCCGCCAACAACAGCCACCACGTCAACAACCAAAACATCCCAGCACCACCATCGACGCTCACACCCGTATCGTTCGTGATGTAAAAGCTCGCCGATAACACCACTCCAATTAAACTCGCAATTGAGCGCGTGTTGGGGAACATACGTCCCATGAAGGCCCATTCGATGACGCACACGATGAGCGGCAGGCAACACCGCGCGGCGATCACCGCCCCTACGTTTGTCAACATCAACGCCTTCATATTCGAAAACAACCCCGCAGCGAACATGGTGGTATACACAATGAAAGGCACGATTCGCTTGCGCTCGAATGGCCCGAGAACGCCCGCGCCGAACGCCTCCATGACCGCCACGACGGCGGCGCTCACGACGAGCTGCGCCCCGCTCACCACCGTCGGTAACCCATTCGATGACACCGCGAGCTTATTAATCACAAGCATCGAGCTCGAACACGCCGAGTAGATGAGAATCCATACCAATTTATCCTTCGCCGCCGCCGCCGTGGCTTTCGAGTCGCTCATCGCGTGCGTTTCACGCCAAAGACGCGTCGCTGCGCTATCCGCGGAGAGTTCCGCACCGCACGACTCGCGCGCTTCGCGTCTCGTTCACGCCCGTGCGCGTCGCGCCCGCACCGATAAAGCGCGAGATAACGTGTTTTCTACCCGTCGCGCGCGTGCGCGTCGTCGTCCGTCGCACGTCGCGCGCGTGGATGAGTGGAGCTCGGCGTCATCTGTCGGTCGCGCCTCACTCGCGCCCTCGCGCGGTTCCGCGACAGCCCTCGCGCGCCTCGCGCGATGGCGACCCTGCTCATCGACAATTACGATTCCTACGTGAACATTCTCGCGCATCTCATCGCGCGCGTGGACGGCGCGCCGCCGGTGGTGCTCAGGCACGACGCCGTGTGCTGGGAAGCGCTGCGCGCGAACTTGGGCCGCGACGAAGATGCGGTCGGTGCGTCGTTCGCGCGCGTCGTGATCGGGCCAGGGCCGGGCACACCGGCGCGGGATGGGGATTTAGGCGTCGTCGCGGATTTTCTGCGCGCGCGAGGCGCGCGCGAGGGGGATGTTCCGGTGTTTGGCGTGTGTTTGGGGCACCAGGCGTTGTGCGCGTTCGGCGGCGGTTCTGTGGATAAAAACGCGAGCGGACCGATGCACGGGCGCGTGGTCGGGGTGAGACACGACGAGAAAAGTGTGTTGTTTGATGGCGTGCCGAGTGGCGGCGCGAATGGGCTCATGGTGACGAGGTATCATTCATTGTCGACGACAAAATTGGACGCGCAGAGGCATCGAGCGACGGCATGGGCCGAGGACGACGGAGCCATCATGGCGCTCGAGAGCGTCAGTGGCGTGCCACATTTCGGCGTGCAGTTTCATCCCGAGAGCGTGTGTACGACGTTCGGCGAGCGAATGTATGCGAATTTTAAAAAGTGCGCCGACGCGTGGTGGGGAACTCGAGGCGGCGTTCCGGCGGCTCCGGATGCGTTTATTTCTCAAATTCCACGCGCGCTCGGTCGCGCTGGCGTTGTCCAGGCGCTTGGGGATGAACGTGATGATGACACACACGCGCGAGCGTCGTTGGTCGTGCGCGTAATGGATGCGTCGACGTCCAAGGTGACGACGGAGGATATTTTCTGGTCGTGCTTTGGGTCGAGCTCGAGCTCGAGCTCGAGCGTCGCCGACGACGTGTGGTGGCTTGACAGTGCGGATGAGAGCAAAGGGAGATTTAGTTACATGGGACATAGATCGGGGGAGTCTTGGAGACGGGTGACGTTTGCGCTCGATCCATCGCCGACGATTGAGCAGCCGACGAGCGAGAGCGCAAAAGTTTCGTGGCGAAGCGGCGGCGCGGACATCGCACCCAAGAGCGGCACACTCACTGTGACCGACGCCAGCGGCGCGACGCACAGCGACTATCTCAAGGGTGGTTTGCTGCCTTGGCTCGATGAAAAACTGAACGAACGCACGTTTACTCGCGAGGACGTCGCGGCGCTTCCGTTTGATTTTACCGGCGGCTTTGTGGGATACCTGGGGTACGAGATGCGGAACGAATGCGATTCGCTGCCACCCAAGTACGATTCGCCGCTTCCTGATGCCGCGTTCTTTTTGGTTGATACTTTCGTGGCGTTTGATCACGTGACACGCCGAGTGTTCGTCGTCGGTACGTCGCGGCTGAACTCCGCGTCGTCGGAGAGCCGGGAGGAAGTTGAGCGCTTGGCGAATGCGATTGAAGCTCTCATGAAAGATTGCGCGACACAGAATGCACAATTGTCTGGTACGTCGACGCGTTCCAACGCTGACGACGTGCGCGCGCTCGATGCGGCAGCGCTGCTGGAGAGGACCAAATTTTCATGGAGACGAAATCGCGACGAATACGTCGCCGATATTAAGGCCAGTAAAGATGCCATCGTCGACGGCGAAACGTACGAGGTGTGTTTGACGAACATGCTTCATCGTCGTGAACAGCCAGGTCTGTTTCGTTTAGGTTCTCGCGCGAGAACTTTATACACGGAATTACGTCAAAGTAATCCCGCGCCGTATGCCGCGCTCTTGTCATTCGGGGACGATGCCGCCGACGGCGAACCTCTCGTCATCTGTTGCTGCTCTCCCGAGCGCTTCTTACGGCATGATTCTCACGGCATACTCGAGGCTAAACCTATTAAAGGCACGGCGAAACGCATCGAGCCACTCGGATGTGAAGAAGACGGCGCGGCGGCGGCGGCGCTCGAAGCAAACGTCAAAGATCGCGCTGAGAATTTAATGATTGTGGATTTATTACGCAACGATCTCGCGCGCGTGTGCGACGTTGGATCCATCGAAGTTCCAGGATTAATGAAAATTGAGTCCTACGCCACCGTGCACCAACTCGTGAGCACTGTGCGTGGAAAGCGGAGCGCGGCGTTTTCGCCCATCGACGTCATCAAGTCAACGTTTCCGGGCGGCTCGATGACGGGCGCACCGAAAATCCGCACCATGGAAATCATCGACGCCTTAGAAACCGGTCCACGCATGGCATACAGTGGCTCGATTGGATTCTTCTCCCACTCCAAGGCGTTTGATTTAAACATTATCATTCGAAGCGTATTAATGCGGGGCGAGGACACGTGGATTGGCGCCGGAGGCGCGATTACAATCCTCTCCGATCCTCAGGGCGAATGGGAAGAGATCGAGCTCAAGGCGTGTGCGTTATTGCGTGCCATATCGCGCGTCGATGGCATGGTACCATAGAATATTCATAGTATTTGTTACAGTAGTCGGTAGACTTTTAGCGGGACGCGGCCAACGCGAGACGAGGCTATTCGCGGTCCTCACACCGCGGCGCTCATTCAACATCTTTCCTGTCGCACGCGAACCATGCCGCCATCGCGAGACCCACATGCATACGATTACGATTTCGACGCGCTGCTCCAGACGGTCGTCGAAGTCGAACGCGCGACGGAAAAGTCTGCGCTCTGCTCCGCGCTCGACGCGCTCAAGTCTGCAGCCTCATCCTTCGAGCTCACGCCGAGCCCAGCGTTTGTCGACGTGCTCTCGCGCATCGAGCACGCGGTAATTGATCACGCGTCGATTGATGTTCGTGCGCGCGCGATTACGGCGTTTCGGGTGCTGTGGAAACGAGCGCTCGACGCGGGAGCTGCGGTCAACGCCGAGAACGCGAACGGGCACGCCATCGTGCGTCGCGCGTTGAATGCTATAGCCAATCGCTTGCACATCGAGCGCGAAGAAGACATCGTGGTTAATCTTTCACATGCTCTTGTTGATTTGACGCCGCACATTGAGTCGTGTGAGGACGTATGCGCGGCGATGGAGGCTGTCGCAACGTTAGCGCGAGCCGACGACGTTCGGGCCATGGTGGACGTCGAATGCGTTCGCACCTTATGCAATCGCGCGATAGCTTTGAATGATTACACGGTGACGAAAAGTTGTGAAACTGCATACTATATGCTCCAAGGGTACGCGATGCGCCATCGTCGACAGGCTATGCGCGTGGCTGGGGTGATGGCGTGCGGCGCGTTGGCTTGTGTCCACGCCGTTCGATGTCCCGAAAGCGCCGTCCACGACGACTACGCGGATGCCATGCTTCGTCTGAGCGTTGATGCCAAGCCTGATGTCCGCGAAGCGTGCTGTGCATCGATTGCAGAGCATATGAAATCGCGCATGGCGATCGGATTGATGACGTTTCGGGCGGCGGATGCGAAATTGTTGTATGCAATATGCGTGTGTCAGGCTGCGGACGAGAAACTTAAGGGGTACTTGGATGACATCAATCGCGCGCATGCGCGTAATTTTGTAGAAAGCAATGCGAATGTGATGACATGCGTGCTAGATGAAATCCTCAAGTGCATGTCAGATGATAGTTTGCGCGCGTGTGAGGCTTTGGCGGCGCACGAACAATGCATTCAAGCGATGTCTGTGTGGATTGAAAACGTCGGCGCAACTGTCCGCGATGACGACACCCACCATGATGCAATCTTTAACGCAATCATGAATAACGTCGCCATGGTGTGGGACGGGACATTTTTTAATAGTGGAACGCAGTCGAGTTCGGAACTAACGTTGTCGATGCAGGTGTTGCATGATTTGCAACAAGAGGTGCCGGATTGTGATTGGCTTGACCTGATGACTCGAGACGTAGCGAACGCAGACATTGGCACGCGTAGGAATCTTTTTCTTCTTCTTCTTCGTGAGATCACAATAAGGCTTGACCAATTAAAGGGAAACGTAACTCTAGACAAGTTGAAACCTCTCGTGCAACATGCTTTTAACGTCTGCCAAAGTGCGTTGAAGCAGACGTCGCCGACGTTCAACTTGGCCGAAATCATGGACTTCGTCAAAACCTTCGTAGACACTTGCTTTGAGCAAGTGAGTCACGAAGTTCGCAAATGGACGAAAAAAATGGTGAAGACAATGAACGAAAACAAAATGTTTTACGCCCGATTACTCTCATTACGGCTTTTGTGTTTGGCTCAAACGGAGGACGTTTTGAACTTTACAGACATTGACGATGACGCGTTCTTCCAAAAAATAGTTGGCCACCAAGATGTTCTCAAGTGCATCCTCGACGAGCTTCCCAAGCTTTGCGAACAAATTCCGGTGACTGACTCGAATTGGTACACGGTCTTCGACGGCAATAATCCCGCACATCATTTTACCTTGAGAACACGAATGTACGCCGCATTGTTCAAGCGTATTAAAAACGACGTCATGAACAAAGAAGTCGTGGAGCGCTTCGTCCGTTGCATTAAGGTCGTTGACTCTCCAACGAACGCGATTAGAGCCATGACGTTTATGCGCGCATTTGAAGCGTTTCTTATGAGCCCTAAGCGCGAAAAATGGACAGGAAACAGACCAGTGGTGGAGAAGCTCAGCCCAATTCTGAATGCGCTCGTAGGACGTTTACGCTGGAGTCCCGGTGCAGCTGCGTCAACTCTCCGTTCGGTCGCCGCGCGAATATTTGCGAACGTCGCATCTGTACAAGAATCGGAATTGCTCTCACTTTGGCTGACGTCGCGTGGCCGCGTCGACAATGTGGCAGATGTGGCGCTCAACATTCTAGCCGAAGACGACGTGTGCTCGCACGATGTTCTCTACGCCGCGCTCACATTCGTGCGCGAAATTCTTGGCGTCCGCGGCTCATTGGAGCAAACACTCGCCTTGGCGGCGGGTAGAGGCGATTTACAACCAACCTTGGAGAAGCGTAAAATACTTGTCAACGCACTTATTAAACGCTTGTCTTGTTCAGGTGATGAGGACGACATTCGACCGGACATTGCCAGCGTAGTCGTTCAAACCATGTCGACGTCGATGATTAAGCTTTCGCGAGAGGACGTGATTGAATTGATACGCAAAGTCTTCCCGCACATTGACGACTACAATCCAGAAGTACGGAAACGAATGTTCATGATGTACAGCGCTCCAACCATTGATCGTGTCTACCGTGAGGAGA
>Ga0233450_10004898_pt1 | contig 11879 bp, 5 predicted proteins | sample 011ome_30_FD_189956 | JGI IMG/M metagenome (GOLD analysis project Ga0233450, IMG submission 189956) | Coastal salt marsh microbial communities from the Groves Creek Marsh, Skidaway Island, Georgia - 011501CT (spades assembly) | ecosystem: Environmental > Aquatic > Marine > Intertidal zone > Salt... | reverse complement strand
TTCGATTTCTTTTCGACAAAGTGAACCCTTCGCGAGAGACGGAACTGGAAGCGGTAATACAAGTATCATGCGGTGGTTATGTGGAGATCTTGAAATATCTCGTTGAAGAAAGAAAGATATCTGAGGAGGTAAAGCGTGTGTGCATATACAACGCTGCATCGTATGGCCGCCTCGATTGTCTCAAATACTTAGTCGAAGAGGCGAAAGCGCCTCTTAACACCTGGGGATACGTCGCTTACGCTCGGTATAACGAGCAAACCGACTGCCTAAACTACTTGCTCGAAAGAGGCTCTCCAGAACCAACGGACGAAAAATACGCTGAATTTCGTATTGGTGCGTTGTCCGAACGTATGGGAGAAGCATGAAAACGACAGCAGAAGATAGATATCGATAGATAGAAATAGACTTAATCTTAGCGCTCGCGAAAGAACAAACAAAACTCATCAAATCTTCACGTTTTCTCTCTTCAATCAAAGTCCGAGCTACAGAACGGCGACTGAGAGAATATATTGAGCGATAGAAATAGACTTATCAAACTTAATTTTAAAACCGCGCGCAGTTGCTCTTCGCGAAAGAAACAACAAAACTCTTCAAATCTTCACTTTTTCTCTCTTCAATTCTGTTCTAAAAATACACGAAGACGACGCACCTCAATTTGCGAACACCATCATGTCTCGCACACCGCTTCGATATTCCCCTACACGTCGTCGTCAAAACGAGCGCAAAGCGAGCGAAAGGCAACTTTTGGAAATCTCCTCGGACGAGGAGCGTTTGATTGAATGTTTCTTGCGCGCGAGAAGCATTCGCGAGACGAGCGGAGACGAAGACGACGAGAAGCGGCTGCCCCGCAAAGAACAACGAGAACACGATGAGCAAAAGCTTCGCGACAACAACATTAAACAGTTTTCATTCATTCACAACGCGCTCGAAGGCATCGCGGCGTTCGATTCCGTCCGGGACGAAGAAGATCGCATGCGATTGTTTGAAGCGTTCGTGCCTTTGAGATACGAGAGAAACGAGTGCGTGGTGAGACAAGGCGATGTTGGGAGGAATTTTTACGTCATCGCGGATGGAACGTGCGAGGTTATCGTGAGACGAAGAGAAGGAGAGGAAGAGAGGGGGAGCGAGTACGACGATTCAGAGGACGAGGAAGATGTGTATGCGAGCACAGAAGGAGAAGAAAAAGAGAAGGAGGATGATTTAAAAATAGACGAAGCCGCTGCGATCGACCAATCGACGAGAGGAGAAAGGAAAGTAAAAGTAATAAAGAGGAAAGAAATCGGCAGCGGACAAACGTTTGGTGAAGTCGCGTTGTTGAACCCAAACGAACCGATTCGGTCAGCGTCTGTGTTTGCGAAATCGAACAGAGTGACGCTGTGGGCGATCGACTCGAAGACGTTTGGTGACATCTTGCGTGCGACGGCGTTCGAGAAGAGAGCGAGAAACGCGAGGACGTTGGAGAACGTGAAGATTTTCGCGAAGATGTTGGACGATTACGAAATGTCTCTGTTAGCGGACGCGTTGAGTGAAGAAACTGTGTTTGAGAAAGGCGAGATGCTTTTGAATCGAGACGACGAAACGGCCGCGAAGAGGATGTATTTTCTTTGTCGAGGGGAGTGCGAGGTGAGAGTTTTTAACGCTCCTCCTGAACGGCAAGACATACATTGCGCGAGGACGGTAAGAAAAGTGCTCAAACCTGGCTCGTATTTCGGCGAGTTGAGCTTACTGAGAGGCACCCCACCAACCGCGGATGTCGTCGCCACGAGTGATATCGTCAAAGTTCAATGGCTCGATCGAGGCGCATTTCGTAGGTATGTGCGAGCCGATATCGTAGAGGCGTTGGAGAAACACGCGAGCGGATATTGTATGGAATCAAATAATGACGACAAGGATGATGATGATAAGAACTCCGCAATACATTTCAAGAAAATGGCGAGCGTTGAGGACTATCGCTCGATACAGAATTTGACGGCAGCGCCGGAGTCGTCGATTCGCGATGAACGCAACAACAACGTTATCGCTACTACGCTCAGTCCTGCTCATAATCGTCATCGGCATTTAACCGTAACGAATTCGGTCAAATTGGCATTGAAATCACTCTCAAGACGTCTGAGAGGAGAGAGAAAGTCCTCTTCTTCGTCGTCGTCCTCTTCGGCGACTATCGTTCAAGCGCGCGGTGGCGAAACCTTTCTTTCTTCGCGAATCGAAGATACGCGGAGGCGAGGAGGAAAAGATTTTGAAGCCACGTGCGAAACATCATCGTCGCACCTGCCGAAAGTTTCGAAGCGCAAGCACCTCACATTCCACAAACAACTCGGCGTCGGAATGACCGCTACCGTCTTTCTCTGCAAAACATCCGACCAAAATAAACTTCCGTGTTGCGTCAAAGTCATGCGCAAAAAGACGCTCCGAGATCTCGATCAAATCGCCAACGTCACTCGCGAACGAGAGTTACTGAGATCCTTCCCGAATCAGCAGTTTGTGATGCAAGCGTTGTGTTCGTTTCAAGACGATCACTTCGCGTATTTAGTGATGGAACACATGAGCGGTGGAGATTTGTTTCAGTTATTGGTGAAAGGACCGTTTTCATCGAGCGGTGCGCAGAAGACTGGCGTTGGTGAAGATGATGCAAAGATGATACAAGCTGTGTCTATCGATCCGCATTGCAACACCATTGCAAAGAATAGCCATTTTGGTGGAGAGGCGTCATCAGGTGGTGTTTCAGGTGGGCTCCCACTTCCGCTCGCTAAATTCTACGTCGCCGAAGTCTCGTGCGCGCTTCAATTCCTCCACCAGCGCAACTACATCTACCGAGATTTGAAACCAGAAAACGTGTTAATCGACCGTTTTGGTCACTGTAAACTGTGTGATTTAGGCTTTACTAAGCAAATCAATCCGTCGTACGATAGGTGTTATACCACGTGCGGCACAGCAGATTACATGGCGCCGGAAGTCACTCTGCGCAAAGGCTACGCGTTCGCCGTGGACGTCTGGGCCGTAGGGGTTTTGTTGTACGAGTTATTGACTGGGAAAGCGCCGTTTGCGGCGAAAACGGACGGAGAAAGGCACCAGAGGATCACGAGAGGCGACGTCCGGTTCCCAAAAACGTTTAATCTGGAGGCTAAAGATATCGTCTCGAAGCTGTTGATTGTCGATCCGAGTCGGCGGATGACGTTTGATAACGACGGTGGTGCGAATCGTCGAAACGACGCGAAAGAGGAAGATGACGAGGAGACCAACGACGAATATTACCAACGGACGACGTTCGAGAACCATCCGTTCTGGGCACCGCTCGATTGGGAGGAAGTTAAAACGAAGAAAATGAAACCGCCGTTTCGACCGAGAGCGAGGCCGGAAAAAGAGCTCTTTCGCAAGTATCCTCCGTTGAGAGAGCATTGCGTGGAAGGTTTGAAACCAACAACAGCTTCGACGTCGTCGTCGTTGTCCTCCTCCTCCTGTAAGTTTACGATCGAGAATTTCTGAAATGCGCTAGATGCTTGCTTGATAAATAGACATCTTTCTATAACTGGACGCGCCAGGGTAAGTCGTCGTCATCAAAAACGCTCATCATTTTCGTCTTCTCTTTTTCCAAGTCTTCTTCGATCGAGGCGTACTCATCGACGAAGAACTGCGTGTAATTAGTATCACTATTGTTGCCGTCTGATGGCGGTGGTGGCTTAGTACTCGTCGTCGTCGTCGTTTTACCCGTCGTCGAAGACATATCACCAACAGACGACCCGCCGTTTTGTGAAATCTTTCGAATCAACCTGGACCAGTTCGGAAACAACCGCAACTTGGGATGCCCGACGATGATATTCAAAGCTTTCGCTCGGCTGGTGGCAACGTTGAATCGTTTCGGGTCGCTCAAAATCGTATGCTTCGCTTCTTCTTCGCCAAATCCCTCTTCACCGTTCCGTCGTCGACGGAATTCGGACGGTCCCGTACTCGCTACGGTTGAAATTATAATCACTTTAGCCTCTTGACCTTGGTAATCGTCAATCGTCCCGACGCGAATGGCGCCTAAATTGATTTGTCTTAATACTTGACGCAACGCTAGAACTTGTCGTCGATATACCGCAATGACTTCGATGTCAGAAGGAGCGATTCTGTTTTTTGCATCGTTTGTATCAGTCGCTGACAACAGCGCGGAAATTATCTCGCACACTTTCTCGCACTCTAAAGCGTTGCTGAAACTTTTCGTTTCGACCTGCGATTGCGATTTGGTTACCTCGACTTTTTCCAAACCTTCGACGGCGACGAAAATGTTTCGATAGCGGCGAGGACACTGGTGATTGGTCGCGCCATCTTCTTCATTGCTGTTCTTGTTCTGTTGCATCGTCTTCAACTTTAAATGTTCAAAGATTTCGTCCTCGGGTATGCGAACGTCTTTTTTCGACGCGAATGTTTCGAGTTTCCCATCGTAGAAGGATTCGCTCGCGATTGCTAAAATGTCTGGATGCGATCGATAATTTTTCGTCAGCGTGATCAAATTCTCGTTTTCGTTGGTGTCGTTGTTCGCCGTGCTTCTTTTCATCATATCCACGCAAGTTTCCAACAAGGATTTTTCGAGTCCACCTCGAATGGCCACTTTCGAATGCACTAAAGGTCCCAGTTGTTTTGAATCGCCGCTCATGACCACCAACGTCTGTTCATTCACCAATGACATCGGAATCAATACTTCTGGAATCGTTGCCTGCGCGGCTTCGTCGATGAACAAATGCGTCAGTCCCGGTCTCCTTCTCCGACCTTCGCGCTCGTACGACTCGGAAACTTCAAAGAAGGATCGAAATGCGAAATTAACTTCTTGATAGAGCGGACCGTCAATTTCATAATTTATATTCGCTCTCGCTTTATACATCGTTTTCAAGGCTTCGTATAAAATGCCCGCGGAGACGCACGAACAGACGAGCACTCGAGCAGAGTGTTCCAACTCACCGTACTTCACTGTTTTTGATGCGAACCAGTCCCTCACGTCAACCGAAAATGGAGTAATCGAACCCATCTTTTCGCTCATTGCACGTCTCGGGTCGTCGATGCGACAGTACACGTTCGTGCTCGCGGTGGTGTTGCGAAAGTATTTCGGATGTTCGCGGACTATGCGGTCTAAAATGACATCGGCTGCAAACGGTGCAGGTGCACAGACTAATATCCGCGCATCTGGATTTATCGATAACGCGTCGAGGACAGCGTGCGCGATCGTCAACGTCTTACCAGTACCGGGAGGGCCGAAACACACGAGCGGCGCTACTGTTCGTTCTTTTATATTATTGTTTGCATTGTTTGCATTGTTGTTGCTGTTGATTCCCTCCAACGAGAGTTGTTCTCTCTTTCGTCGACAACGCATCACAAATTCATACTGTTCCTCGTTGATGCCGCGCTGGAGACGTTCGATTTCGTTCCCGTTGTATCGTTGTTGTTGTTGTTGTTGTTGTTGTTGTTGTTGTTGTTGTCCATTCTGCGCATACTTCACTTTCAAATATGCACACGCTCGCAACGCCGCACGACATCTCGAGAAGAAGTTCTCGTCCATGGCAAACCGCACGTGTACTTTCAACGTCCTAGGCATCCCATTTTTCGCAGTTAATTGAGGCGACGTGTTTAACGTTCCGTCGGTCCATGGTGCTTGCAAGTGCACGGTTTGCGTTTTTGAGACGATGGCGATGATGCGGAATGCGTATTCAAGGAACGGACTGAGTTCTTTCTGATGCGCCTTCGCATTGACTCGACACCGAACGACGTCTCCGACGACTATGGGAGGGTAACCGTTCTGTAAACCAGGCACTTCCAACGAGTATACGAGTAATTCATTCTGCTCGCTTATCGCTCCTACTCGACGTATTGTCCGATTGAACATATCGTATCTTTTCACGTCCTTGTTTTGTTGCGCTTCTTCGATGTAGAGTAAACGCGCGGACTTGAGCCGAATTTTCTCGAAGGACTCCTTCTCTGACGACGAGGACGACGAATACGAAGAAAAGTCGCGAAAGACGCTCGCCCACTCTAACGATTTCGTCCACGGCGCGTGGTTCTTTGACTCAAAAAAGAACTTAAAACTCGGATCCAAAATCATCGTTCGATTAAATTGGTACGTGAAAAGCCACGTAGGTAATTTCGAGTCGTAGTAATCCGCGGGCGCCGGTAAGATATTTCTATTCTCAATCGAGAGAAAATATCGGCCAACGCCACCCCAGATGACGTCCAAGTAGCTCCTCGGTGGTGGATAATATTCTTGAGCTTTACGATCGAATGCGCGTCGCATCGATTCTGGGATGAACGGCGTCGCTTCTTCGCTCAATAAAGAAACGTGCGTTGGTTCGTTAAAAACGTTAGAGCTTGTGATTAACACAGAACACTGCGTAGCGCACGCGCGCAGCTCGTTTCTTTTGGTACCAAAGATGGCGATAATCCACGACGTTACGTGCGCGCGTTTCGTCTCCGAATCAATCGTACAATCAACCGTGGCTTGGTACACGCCGCCCGCCGGTATGCGCACGATTGGTCTTTTTCTACTTTTACTATTATTCTTCTCTCTTCGTGTCGTCCGATGGTGGTATTTCGGAGATGAAACGTTGTAATCGTCGCGCAACGAGAACACGGAAGATGAAAAAGAAGAGCTTTGCGGATCTTTGTTTTTATCGCTGCTGCTGTTACTATTAATGGTCGTGATGTTTTCGGGTTCGTCGTCGTTGATGTTCTTTGCGTCTACGATTCGCAAGGCGACCAGAGTAATATCTTCTGATCCAGTGTTCGTTACGTAGACACTTCTCGAGCGCTTCTTGAACGATGATGATTCATTTTTTGTATTCCGCAGCGGTTCTGCTGTTTGCGTCGTCGCTTCTTTCCTAATTTCTTTGGAAGCCGCCTTTGGGGAGACGAAGGAGATGATGGATTGAAGACCGAGCGCAGCAAACGCGCCTTGGATATTGACGCGCTGCTTTTTCTCCTCGTTGGTATTTTCTTCTTCGTCGGCGTCGCTCCTCGCGCTGTTACTACTTCTATCGCTGTCACTGTCGTCAGCATCATCGATATCATCGTTCTCGTTTATGATGGGAAAATTCCCAAACGACGGACGCGGCGTTTCAATGCGCGCGCCGTTTTTTCCGGAATGTTCCAAATCTTTCAATACCGCCGTTCCGCCGCCGTGCGCGTAAAACGAGTCTTTAATGCGCCTCGAGGCAATATCAAAGAGATAGTTCTCGTCGAAATCATCTCTTGGAAAAGAAAGATACTCGACTCTCGCTATTCCTATTCGCGCAGTTAAACCGCTCGCCTTTCTCGTACCGTTCTCCATCGCGCGAATACGCTTCAATTTTTCTCGTTCGAATTGATCCAGTAAACCTCCCGCGTCGATATCAAACTGCAACGCCACTACAATCGATTCCGTGATATCATCGTCGTCGCCTTCGATAAACCGCTTTCTCAACAGTCTCAACTCCTCCTTCGCGAATATGAACGCTTCGTTGTTCGTTTTGCCCTCCTTCTCGTCGTTCTCGCCGCGCGTGGAAAAAATCGACTCTTTCTTCTCCTCGAGCGCCCTTTTACGCACGTATTCTCGCAAAGGCGCGTGCTGGTTTAAAATATCTTGCCACTCGGCGCCTAAATCTGCGTTCGTCGTATCGCCTTCTTCCGATGTGGTGGTAAAGGTAGTGGTTCTAATAGTTTCTGTTTTCATTTTCGTCGGTGTCGTCTTCCATGATGACGATTGCGACGCCGTCGTCGCTACAGACGACGATTGGTCTCGCTGTTGTTCTCGTCGGCGTTCCGTTCGTTCTCGCCGCGAACCTTCCGGGTTTCTTGGTTTCTTCTCTCGAAAAACTTCCTCTCCGCTCCTAAACGCAGCATTATGACGCGGTTTTGGAACTTGCGCAGATGTTCCAGGTGGGAACGGATGTTTCTTTTCCGCGTTCGATGGAGCGCTTTGTTGTTGTTGTTGGTATTGGTGGTGTTCTTTCCTCGTCGTGTCGTCAATCCATCCTCTCTCTCTCGTCCTCGTTTTCGTCGTGACATTTTCGCTCGTCTCCGTGTCGTGGTGTAACAGATTTCTCATGAACTCGTTCTTCTTTTCTCGACTTTGTTGTTGTTGTCATCTTTCGTGTGCGACGGCGACGACGTAAAGTTGTTCTTCTTCATGTCTCTTTCCAAACAATTAATGCGATGATGGGTTTACGGAACAAAACGTGAGATTGAATGCCGTAAATACGCGTACATGCGCCTGTTTTACACCCGAATTCTCATGCAAAAGTGATTCTGGAGAGAGAGAAAGGTACTCGCGTCGTCGAGTGGTCTTCTCATATGTGTTCTTCGTTTCCGTCGTCGTTTTTGTCGAGCGTAGTCGCGCTTTCGTTGAGACATTCCCCTACCATGAGAGTTTAGGGTTTATTGTATTGCTTGGTCAAGTTCTTTCTACGTAAGCTATTTAATACTATTACACCGCTCTACTACGAAAGCGACGACATCTCTCTCTCATATCTTCTTCTTCCTTTTCACTACACCACGTGCATCCACTTGCTCCAAGACTCCCCGAAGTCTTTTTCCGCCGACACCGGATCCTTTTTCTTTTCTTTCATCTGAAGGTAATCGTCGCGGTGTATAAAACCACCCCCGTCCAAGGAAACGTACGGCGCGGTGGTACCGAGTCGTCCGGAGATCAAGTAATACGCGGCGCGAGTGAAATGCGAGTGGAAGCCGCCGATGAGCGCGTATCCCTTCGATATGTGATCGAGTTCTGCCAAGGATAAGTCGGAAACGACCTCTCCTTTCCTTTTGTCGTCCAAATCTATTCTATTTTCGATCCAGTTTACGTTTTTCCGATACGTCTTCTCGGTGCCGTACGCGTCTCGCGCTCTCGGCGTCGAGGGGTCAATCCAACAGTAGTTCATTTCGTCGTCTGAATCGTCGAGTTCATTAGTATTCCATCCTGTTTCTTCTCGTATCATATCTTGTATGAACTCCGCGGAGTCGCTGGCGAGTAAAACTGTGACACTTTTGAACGCGCCGCGACCTCCTCGGTCGTAGTATTTATGGATCAACATCCGCAGCGCTTTCTTGTACTCGAGAGAATCGAAGCACGCGCGACCAAGATTTCTGTCATCCGGATCATTCCATATATCTTTGCCGTATTTTTTGATCGAGGAGTAAAGATTACAAGAATCGCTTCTCCGACCGTGTACGGACACGAAGAACACCTCCCCGCTTTTGCGTCCACTCTCGATGTCGTTCGTCCTCGTACACTTTACGCGAGAAAATTTCTCGTCGACGTATATATTAGGTGCCATGTAATTTATAATCGCCCCGGTTAACACGGCATGCGCGTTAGAATTTTTTCCAGCTTGGCGCGAGAAGTAAGAATGATTGCTATCATCTTCCTCCTCGATGCTCCCCTTCTTGCCGCCATCATCATCTTTTTTTGAAGAAATACTTCTTGAAATGGTCCATTTTGTACAAAGCTCGTTGTTTTCCTCTTCGTTCTCCGAACGCTTTCCAAAAAGACACGAATATACGTTCTCGCGGTTCGGGCAGTCAGAAATTTTGCTAAACTTAAACTGGTCCGCCGGGATTTGTGCCGGTACCATCTCGAACGTAAACGGGTCGTCGTCGACTTCTTCACTTTTACTCTTGTTGTACAGACTCCTTACTTTTGACTCGGCAATGACGGCGCTCCCTTCGATAAGCTTACCTAATGTGGGCCACGTATGTCGATTGAAAAAATCCACGTCTGGAAATTGAATAACGTTTCGTTTGGCGCGATGCGGCGACGCTTCTTTTGCAGAGCTGATAAACTTTTTACACAGAGTTTCCGCATCTGCAGTTGGCAAAAATTCAGGAAAGTACGCGTTACTCGCTAACGGTTCCTCTGGAAACTCGTTCATGCCGAGTTTGTCTATCCACATGTTTTCGTACTCGTCTAATCTTCGCGAAAATACTTCTTTCGCATCCGTCGTCGTCATCGTCGCGTTGTTCACTTTCCTCGCATTCTCCTCAGACGCCTCAAAGTATTCTCTCGTCGCGTTATGATATGCCTCGCCCAATCTGTTCAATTTTTCTAAACTCGCCGCGTTTGCCCTTTCCCGAAACTCTCGCATCGCCTCGGCGTACCCGGTTTCCAGTTCTACCAACATTCGCTCCGTCATTAAAGTCTTCGTCGTTTCAAAGGCGCCTTTTCCTCCTCGCGGCTCTTTTTCTTCCTCCTCTCTTCTGACATCTTCGATACCGATTAAATCGTCGTCTTCCTTCTTCTCCTTTTCCTCCTCCTCCTCCTCCGTATTATTAGTATTCTTTGCTCTCTTCATCATACTTTCCCTATTAAGGTGTTGTTGTTTCTCTTCGTGTTCAAGTATCCGCTCGTAAATATCCGCTCTTCGATGTTCCAACGACACCGCGTTATTCTCTTCTTCTGTTCTGACGTCTTTTTTGTCGTCGTCGGGATCGTACAAACTTCGATGCCGTCTCGATGACGCGCTCGTGCGGCTGCGTCCATCATCGCCGTTAACGATATCGAACTTTGACGATGATATCGCTTCGAAACAACAACTACAACACCACCAAGAAAAGAATAACACGAAGTAGAAGCAGTAGTAACGATGGTGCGAAAACGAGGAACGACGACGCGTGTGAGAGGTGTTGGTCATACCGTGTTGTCGTGCATATGTGTTTTTAATTGTGTGCAGTATTAGGGAAATTCGTCGGTTTATTAAAAATTCGTTTTTGTCTCTCTTTGTTTTTCTAAAACATCCATCCGCGTAAAAGTGATTACTCTGTTTCTGTTTCTGTTTCTGATTCTATTTCTGATTCTGATTCTGAATCTGAATCTGAATATAACTCTCCGTCCTCGTATCGCCAACCGCGTGGGAGAGGACAATTATTGTCGAGAAGGTATTGTACACATTCGGGGTGTTTGTTCTTGTGAGCGTCTCGTACGGCCTGAGAGTTCCACGGCGCTTTGGCGGTTTCGTGTAAGTACTTCAAACAGTCTAAGTGACCTTTCTCGGCCGCAAACTGACATTCAAATCCGCTATATTGATCATACTTACGCTCAACAAGATATTCGAGTATATGAAGATGACCATTTCCAGCCGCACAATTGGCAGTCGTCCAACCCCAAGGCGCTTTCACTTCTTCGTGTAAGTATTTGAGGCACGCGAGATGACCGTTTTCGGCAGCATTTGCACACGCAAACGCACCGATAGGACACTCATTTGCAACGCAATACTTTACCATTTCCAGATTACCTTGGTTTGCGGCCATATCAATCGTCCTTGAATTCCACTCACACTGTTTCTCCTCTCGTATCCACTTGAGCAACTCGAGTTTATTCGTTTTAGCAACTTGAAAGCAGAACCATGTTTCGTTCCACCAAATTGGCCACAACGATTTCTCCCACGCAACTTCCAAAGTCGATATCGACGACATCTCTTGAACTTTAAACTTCTCTTTCAAATCACCCTTGCGAGATGATCTCTCAATCAACTTTCTCGTTTCACTATTCACTCCATACAAGAATTTCACATCATTCGAATTCAATCTCGGAAGAATGTGATTGAAACAAATATCGTCGTTATTCACGATCAAATCCCACACATCTCTCACCCCAATCCGTCTTTTCTGCGCTCTCGTCGTCATCGCTCCAGAAGACGTGACGACGTTTGTATCAGTATCGCGACAAAACCAACTTCTCTTCTTCGTCTTTCTCTTTCAAAGTCTTTTAAATGCCAATGAGATTTGGTTTTCTTTTTCGTCAAAGAAGAAAAATTGGCGTTTTTTTTATCAGCATAGAGGAAAAAGACAAGACATTTTCTTTACAATTTACGCACTCAAAACACATTAAAGAGATACTCATGAAGCGGAAAGAATCCCCGAGAACAACCCGCTCCGTGTCTTCA
>Ga0233450_10004884_pt1 | contig 11910 bp, 2 predicted proteins | sample 011ome_30_FD_189956 | JGI IMG/M metagenome (GOLD analysis project Ga0233450, IMG submission 189956) | Coastal salt marsh microbial communities from the Groves Creek Marsh, Skidaway Island, Georgia - 011501CT (spades assembly) | ecosystem: Environmental > Aquatic > Marine > Intertidal zone > Salt... | reverse complement strand
TTTCATCTCAGAGGTGCGCTTTTTATGAGAATCTGCAAAAATCTGCAGTTGATTGTCTATATCCGCCTCTCGTTTGTCGTAGGCATTGATTTCGTCTACCAATGTTGCTATCTCGGGATGTTGATTCGCAATTTCGTCGAATTTTTCATTCTTTGATATTGTTTTCCCGCATTCATGTTTGAGTGTATAATACATCCCATCTTTGAACTTGGATAATTCTTCTGGGTTCGCATCAATTCTCTCTTTTAATTCCTTTAATGCCTCTTTGCGATACAAATTTTTATTCTTAATTTCTTCGCGTATTGATTTAACCGTATCTTTAATGTGTTTTGTCTGTGCCCGAGCCTCTTTGACTAATTCACGTATTTTACCAGTTGCTATTTTAACACACCCTTTTTTTACCACGCCATCATATTCGTCACATATATCACGCAACGCATAAAATCGTGTTGAATCCAAGTCTTTTAACTCATCATCAATTTTGGTGTTTTCCTCGGTTATCTTAGATTTTAAATCTTGGACATCACTAGATAATATTGAGCGTAAATATTGTTTATCCAAAGATTTTACTTCGTTCATGTCCTTTACCATGGGGACAATAACCCGTTTTAAATGAGGTTGAGCAAATTGTCTAGCATCCTTTTCACGATTTAAATAACTGATATGACCTGCTATATTGTCCAAATATTCGCGTCGACCGGTTGATGTAAAACCTCCTTCTTCATTCAAATATTTATCTGAGAATGTCGTAAATTCATCGGGTATCTGGTCGTCAATCGGTTTACATAAATTTACCAATTTAACTAATTCCATCGGATTCTCGGTTATTGGTGTAGCAGTCATCAATAATAGCCTGACTGAATCGCGTCCAGAAATAGAATAAGATTTCATAATAGCATTGTGAAGGGATTTCATATCAGGACGTTCCAAGGAAGACAAATCACCACCACCGTATAATTTATGTGCTTCGTCAATTACCAATAATGTTTTGCGTAGAGGGTCTGCTTCTCCGTTGATATCAGTCAATCGTTTGTAATAATTATTCTCCTTGGACACTAAATTCGTGAATTGTTTGTAAGATATTGGTCGTATCTTCCAAGCCTTGGACAACATGCGCAATCGTTTTGCGTGTTCTTCGGGTAATACAATACCGTCTGCAATCATCGTCCGTATTTGTTCATTACATATTTGGTCGAACATATTTTTCCAAATATCATTTTTTAAAGTGGCTCGTGTAACCCATAGAATCGTGTATCCTTGGGGGTCAAAAGTTGATGTAGCGGATGCTATTGCAGAACATGTTTTACCTGTTCCGGTGCTATGCCATAATAGCATACCTTTTACAGGACTTTGTGGGGTAAAATACTGTTTTACAAACCGTTGTGTTGGTGTGTATGTTATTTGTGTAGCACCGCCTTTTTTCACATCATCGCACATATTTTCCATTTTTACATCTGTCCACTTACAATCTGAGAAAAAACGCTGAATATAATCACGCATATTTTTAAAATCCATTTGTTTCAATTCCACACCACTAACCTGTTCGCCCGATGGTAATTGTATATTTAAAGACGATTTACTCATATCAATCGCCAAGGGTGGTTTGTTATCTACAATTAGCTTCCGTTTTGGTCCTCCCCCTTCTTGGACACCTTCTATTTTAAATGTATGAACTTCGCGATTTAATTCATAATCAACCGCACCATATATACTCGTCTCCTCTAAATCTGATGCGAACCGTGCTAGACGAATATCCAAATCTAACGATTTTAAATACAGGTCGAATGTGGTTTCAGAATCCAAGAATGTTTTACGCAGTGGTTCGGGAATAGACATATCATACACAAACACATGTAATGGCCACCCACGCGTTGGGTGAAACGTCAAACCCTTTTGTCCGCATGTTCTGGTTCCCCGACCAATAACCTGCTTTTGGTCTGCTGTATTTACACTGGGTTCAAATATATGAACATATTTAATATCAAATAAATCGACACCTTCTTTGAAACCGCTATCCATAATAATAATTCGTACATCTTCGCCGTGAACATTCGATGGACGGCTGTTGAAATTTGCGAACATTTCCTTTTTAATTTTCACACTTATCGGTTGGTCATATACATCAACCGACGACAGTAAGTAAAAATTATTATTTTTGGTATTTTTCAAATCAACCATGTCGTGTAATTGGATTTTCTTGAAGCGATTTTCTTTCTTTTTTTTCGACGGGTCCCCTCCGCCTTCGATAGAATCGTCTCCTTCTTCGATTTTTTCCATACGAGTAAATATTTTAGAAGAGGGGTTCAGAGATAAGACATCGGACGGACGTGGAGTATCTTGCCGAACCTTCTCTAACGCAATTTTGTCCGGAGAAACATTCACACTTTTATTGGGACTTCCCTTTTTTTCCGCAGTATATCCCATGTGAAAACCGTTTGCGATTAATGCGGAGGCTAGCATACGCGCTCCTTGGCTACCAGACTTTACATCACAAAATATGAAATGTTTATACATATGTCCGTCACGTTTCATATCAGTTTCATCTAACGACGCAATATTCTTAAGTAACGAATCTAATTTAGGTGACCTTTCTGGAATATTATTTAGTAACTCCTCGGGATCAAACGTATCTGAATCGAATTTAAAATTTTTGCTTGATTTACTAAAGTTGGATTTTTTTCGAATACATTCGGCATTATATGAGACGATACCATTTTTCATTAATAACTCATCCAAATATTCTCCCATTGTTTATTATAATATAGTGATACATTTAGTCGATGATTCAATGCACAATTCAATAAAAATGTATAGGAATAGTATATAAAATGACGACATTAGGTGGACCATATCAGGGATTTTCCCCCCAACAAACTGTTCTAAATTACAAACACGGTGCACAATCGCTAACACGTAGTATATTGCGCAGAGGTTGGAATACTGCGTTTGCTACTGGTACATACAACGGTCAAAAGCGTGTAATCACACCATTTCGCGCCGTGAATAATTCTGGAGATTTTCTTGCTCGCAAGGAGTATAAATGTGGAGGACCTACCGGTATGAGTAGAAGCTCTATCGGGTGGGCTGGAAGCACAATATACCTTGGTTCTAAAATAGACAACTGTGACGACAGTGGTGTTCCGGGGGCTTCAGGTAATGTGAAATATGTATACGACTCGTCTGACTACGTTACGTTTAGGCGTCAGCAAGCTGTTAATCGTAATTACAACGACCTTAAAAATGGAGGAGACGATTCAAATGGGTCTTACGTCACAATCATGCGCAACTTTTAAATTATCATGGTGAAGTAATTTATTACAAATAATACGGCGAATCGGTATCAATATATATATTATTATTGTATAAGTTAATAATAATATGGTATTTACAGCTACTAATGCAACATTACAAACCGCCGTAAATGGTTGGTGTGATGGTTCAATTACAGCATCAACACCATTAGATGTATTTACAGTACTCGGAGGCACATATGGTGCTATTGGGGATTGGGATGTAAGTGCTGTAACGAATATGCAGGAAATTTTCAAATACAAGGGTGAATTCAACGATGATATTAGTGGTTGGGATGTATCGAATGTGACCAATATGAGTCAGATGTTCGCTGGTGCCGATGCCTTTAATCAACCGATAGGCAATTGGGACGTCTCCAAGGTGACTGATACGAGTTATATGTTTTATGTAACTAGAGCATTTAACCAACCGATAGGCAATTGGAACGTCTCTTCAGTTACCGATATGAGTGGAATGTTCTTCTATGGTTACGTATTTAACCAACCCATCGGCAATTGGGACGTCTCTTCAGTTACCGATATGAATGGAATGTTTTATTTTAGTGAGTTCAACCAACCCATCAGCGATTGGGACGTCTCTTCAGTTACCGATATGAGTAAAATGTTCAACAAGGCTAAACAATTTAACCAATATATACGCAATTGGGACGCATCGAATGTAACCAGTCTGGACGATATGTTCTCTGGTGCCGATGCATTACATGAATCTTACGATGGAACAACTGGGTTTTATGATACACCAACACATGATTTTTTTAACAAAACGCCAATCACACAAGCAAATATTCAAACCGCCGTTGATGCTTGGTGCACTGACCCTACCACTGCCGAAGCCACGTATGGAAACATCAAGAACTGGGACGTAAGTGCGGTTACTAACATGTCCAGATTATTTCTTGAAAAGACAACATTTAACGACGACATAAGTGGATGGGACGTCTCGAATGTGACCGATATGAAGCAGATGTTCTATCAAGCTGTAGTCTTTAACCAAGACATCGGGAATTGGGACGTTTCGAATGTGACCAATATGTATTATATGTTCTATCAAGCTGCAGTCTTTAACCAAGACATCGGGAATTGGGACGTTTCGAATGTGACCAATATGAGTTTTATGTTCACCAATGCTAAAGCGTTTAACCAAGACATTAATGGTTGGATTGTCTCGAATGTGACCGATATGAGTTTTATGTTTTATGATGCTCAAGCCTTTAACCAACCGATAGGCGATTGGGACGTTTCGAATGTGACCAATATGTATTATACGTTCACCGGTGCTTATGCCTTTAACCAACCGATAGGCAGTTGGAACGTATCTAAAGTCAATAATATGGAGGGTATGTTCCAAGCTGCTCTAGCATTTAACCAACCGATAGGCAATTGGATTGTCTCTTCTGTTACCGATATGAAATGGATGTTTTATAATGCTCCAGTATTTAACCAAGATATTAGTGATTGGAACGTCTCTTCGTCGACCAATATGAAAGGTATGTTCCAAAGTGCTCAAGCCTTTAACCAACCGATAGGCGATTGGGACGTCTCGAATGTGACCGATATGAGTGAGATGTTCAAAGGTGCTGTAGCCTTCAACCAACCGATAGGCGATTGGAACGTCTCTTCTGTGACCACTATGGATAGTATGTTCAGAGGTGCTACAGTCTTTAATCAACCGATAGGCGATTGGGATGTATCGAATGTGTGGGATCTAGAGGGTTTGTTATGGAGTGCCATAGCATTTAACCAACCTATAGGCGATTGGGACGTATCAAATGTAGTCAATATGAGTACTATGTTTTATGGTGCTGAAGCCTTTAACCAACCGATAGGCAATTGGAACGTTTCGAATGTGACCAATATGTATTATACGTTCGCCGGTGCTAAAGCGTTTAACCAAGACATTAGTGGTTGGATTGTCTCGAATGTAACCTATATGCACAATATGTTTGCCTATACTCAATCATTTAACCAACCGATAGGAGATTGGGACGTCTCTTCTGCGAAAAATATGAGTGCTATGTTCTCTAATAGTGCGTTCAACCAATCTATCAACGATTGGGATGTTTCTAATGTAACTGATTTTACACATATGTTTGATACCAATGCCGCATTTTATCAATCCATCAGGGTATGGGCTGTCGGCAATAGCGCAAATACGACAAATATGTTTTATAAGGCTACCGGGTTACAAAAATATTATGAAGGAACCGATTTGTATACAGCCACTCCATCTCCTTCGGGATTCTTTAACTTGGGATATACTCCACCAGAAATAACAATAATTGGCGCTAATCCTGTAACAATCCAAGCAAAATCAACATATACTGATCAAGGTGCAACAGCAACTGATTCCGTCGGTAATATTGTTACCGTTGTATCAGATACAAGTAATGTAAATATAAATTTAATCGGAACATATACCGTAACGTATAATGCAACCGATAGTAACGGGAATGCTGCGATACAAAGAACCAGGACTGTAAATGTAGTAGATACACAAAGACCAATTATAACATTAGTCGGCGATGAGACGGTAACTTTTGTAGTAAATACACCAGGGGGATACGTTGATGCTGGTGCAACGGCAACTGATAATTATTATGGAGATATAACAAGCGAAATTGTTACTGCAAGTGATGTAATTACAACTGCACTTGGTTCATATACAGTAACATATAATTTGACCGATGATTCGGGAAATAAAGCGTATGAAGTAACAAGAACGGTAAATGTAGTAGATACTGCACCAACAATAACCATAACGGGTGATAGTATAGTGCATGTTAATCTAGGTGATACATACGTTGAGTCTGGTGCAACTGCAACGGACAAGTTAGATGGGACATTAACCGTTACAACTTATTCGGGCGATGTGGATACCAATAAAATGGGAACATATAAAGTAAGTTATACTGCTACTAATAGTGTTGGACTTTCTACAACGGTATACAGACAGGTTGTTGTGGTTGATCTGCATAAACCAATAATAACATTGATAGGCGGTGGTAACTTACAGGTCGAAGGCGAATTACCAGTAACCATTAATATAAATTCTGATTACGTTGATGCCGGAGCAATTGCGATGGACTATGTAGATGGAAATATATCAAGTGAAATTGTTACAGGTGGTCTTCCTCTAGATACATCTATACTCGGAACCCATACAGTAACCTTTAATGTAACAGATACGAATGGTCTTGCTGCACCAGAGGTAACCAGAACTGTAAATGTAATTGATACTACACCAACAATCACACTAAACGGAAGTAGTAAAGTAACAGTTGATATAGGCATTACATATGTTGACCCGGGTGCAACCGCAACCGATGCCGCGGAGGGGGATATAACAAGTAAAATTGTTACAGTTGGTCTTCCTGTAGATACAAATATATTAGGAACACATACAATATCATATACTGTAACTAATAATGCAGGACTTTCTGCAACGGAACACAGAAAAGTTACAGTTGCTGACCCATATTTCCCAACTATATTATTGAAAGGAACCACTCCAACAACAGTAGAAAAATATTCCCACTATAAAGATGCCGGAGTAACCGCAACGGACCCGATAGACGGGACTATACCCGCAGACCAAATTACAACCACAAGTAATGTAAATACAAGCATTGTAGGAACATATACAGTAATATACAAAGCAACCGATGTGGAAGGTAATACATCGAAGGCAATCCGAAGCGTAATTGTAGTAGATGATCCCCCGTTAATAACATTAAACGGACTTCCACCGTATGAAAAAACAGTTCAACAGGGTCAACTGTATACAGATTCGATTGATGAAGGAGGTGGAGCAACTGCCGGCGATTCGGTAGATGGCGATTTAACGCATGCAATTACAACAAATATTGACGACCTTGATACTACAAAACCAGGGTTATTCACTCTTAGATATAATGTGAGCAATATAGACGGGCTTGCCGCCAAAGAAGTAACACGAATCATTAATGTTCACGACCCAAATTATCCAATAATACTAATAGCCTCCTCAATCGACGGACTTATTACGGATACAGGGACAATTGAAAAAGGGTCTGTTTATACAGACCCGGGTGCAACTGCAACAGACGTTTATTATGATAATGATACTTTAACCAGCAACATCGTAACGGTAAATAGTGTAGACCCATCTACACTCGGAACATACACAGTAACATATAATGTAAGCAATCCTGCAGGCAATGCTGCTATAGAGAGAATCAGAACTATAACGGTAGTACCTGGTAACCCAACAATCACATTACACCCTAGCAGTCCGGAAACAGTTGCTTATGGTAAAACTTATATAGAACCCGGTTATACCGCAATCGATTTTAGAGGCACAGATATATCAGCTGATGTTCAAACAAATGTTGCTGACCTTGATACTAAAGTAATGGGTGATTTCATACTTACCTATAATGTGAAAGATGAGTTCCAGGTTGCTGCTACGGAACAAACAAGAACCGTTCATATATATGACCCGTATCCTCCAACTATAACAATGACCTCGTCAACAGACGGAACAATTACGAATACAGGGACAATTGAAAAAGGTTCTGTTTATACAGACCCTGGTGCAACAGCAATCGACCATGTAGATGGGATTATAACAGACAAAATTAAAACAGTAAATAATGTAGATCCAACTAAAGTCGGAACATACACAGTAACCTATAATGTAACCGATGCTGAAGGTAATACTGCTCAGGAAAGAACCAGAACCATAAAGGTCGTCGATATACCGCCAACAATCACACTAGTCGGCGAATCTACTGTAACAGTTGATTATGGTAAAACTTATACAGATGCTGGCGCAACCGCCACCGATTATCTAGGCAGGGATTTAACATCTAATATTAAAACAAATGCTACCGATTTAGATACTAAAATAGTCGGAACGTTCACAGTTACATATAATGTGGTCGATGAATATCTTCTTGCTGCTACAGAAGTCACAAGAAGCGTTATTGTGGTTGACCCGTATTTTCCAACAATATCACTGATAGGACAAACTCCGATAACAGTTGAAAAAAATTCCATATATAACCTAACTGTAGATGCTGGAGCAACAGCATGGGATAAAATAGATGGTGATATTACATCTAAGATTATAACAAATATTTCCGATGTAAATACAAGTATCGTTGGTTCATACACCGTAACATATAATGTGACTGATGCCGAAGGTAATTCTGCTACAGAGGTAACCAGAACTGTAAAAGTAATCGATTCTCCCCCAGTAATAACAATAACCGAGCCGAATCCCATATCATATCAAGCTAAGTCTACTATACCATATAAAGACCCTGGAGCATCAGCAAGTGATATTATAGATGGTGATTTGACCACATCGATTACATCAAATATTGGCGATTTAGATACAACGAAACCAAACCAATTTTCCCTTAAATATCATGTCGTTGATAGTGCCGGAAATACTGATACAAAAACAAGAATTATTAATGTAGTAGACCAAGTAACACCCGGAATAATAATAAATGGAACGTATCCGGTAACAATTGAACTAAATTCCGTTTATAATGATGAGGGTGCGACATCATATGATATTGTATGGGGCGATTTAACACCTTTTATTAAAACTACTAATACCGTAAACACAAAAATAGTAGGAACATACACAGTAACATATAGTGCAACAGATTATAGTGAAAACACGTATACTGCACAACGAATTGTATACGTAAAAGATGTAATTCCCGTAATTACATTAGTCGGTGGTGATAATATAACAATTGATATAAATGAAAAATACAACGATAAAGGTGCAACCGCAGCCGACTCAATCGATGGTGATTTAACACCTAGGATTATTACTTATAATCCTTTACTCACAAATACCAGTATACCAGGAACATATACAGTAACATATAATGTGAGTAATATAGCAGGAAATAATGCGGAAGAAGTTACTAGAACCGTGATTGTTCATGACCCACACATTCCAGTCATATCATTAAACGGAGTGACTCCGGTAACGATTGAAAGACATACCCATTATAACGACCTACATGCTACAGCAAGCGATTTTATCGATGGGGATATTACAAACGATATAAAGGTTGTAAACAATGTAAATTCAAATAAAGTGGGAACATACTATGTAACATATAATGTAACAGATAAGGCAGGAAACAAAGCGAAAACAGTAACAAGAACCGTGAATGTAGTTGATGTTATCCCTGTAATAAAACTCATAGGAACGACTCCTATATCAATTGATATGAATGATACCTATGTAGACTTACATGCAACAGCAGACGATTATGTAGACGGAGATATATCGAGTCGTATTATTGTACACAATCCTGTAATTACTAGTAAACCTGGAACGTATTATGTAACATATAATGTGAGTAATATAGCTGGAATTGCTGCGGTAGAAGTTACTAGAACTGTAACTGTTCACGACCCGTATATTCCGGTCATAGTAAGAAATGGCGACGACCCGATAACAGTTGAAATGAATTCTACTTATGTTGATGCCGGAGCAACAGCAACGGATAAAGTCGATGGCGGTATAACATCAGAAATTGTTACCGTTAATCCTGTAAATACTAGTATAGTAGGGAGATATATTGTAACGTATAATGTAGTCGATTCTGTAGGTAATAAAGCAAAGACAGTAACAAGAACCGTGAATGTAGTACACGTCATACCTGTAATAAAATTAAATGGAGAAAATCCCGAAACAATCGATTTGGGTGTTACTTATTATGACGCTGGAGCAACAGCTGGTGATGAAATAGATGGTAATTTAACATCTAGAATTCAGATTTATAATCCTGTAAACACAAATGTAGCAGGAATATATCAAGTATTGTATAACGTGAAAAACGAGTCGGGAATAGTTGCGGAAGAAGTCACTAGAACTGTAATAGTTCATGACCCATATATTCCGACCATCATTATGAAAGGTGTTACTCCGATAACAATTGAACAAAGCGCACACCCTAGTTATGTAGATGCTGGAGCAAAAGCAAACGATAAAGTTGACGGAGATATATCGGGTCGTATTATAACTGTGAATAATGTAAATCAAAAGAAGGTGGGAACATATACTGTTACATATAATGTAACCGATTCGGAAGGTAATAAAGCACATACCGTAACCCGAACAGTGAATGTAGTAAACGTTGCACCCGTGATAACACTAACCGGGAGTAATCCAGTTATGGTTGACTTAAATGAAATTTATGTTGATGCTGGAGCAAGAGCAAGTGACCCAATCGATGGCGATTTAACATCTGATATTAAAATTGTGAATCCGGTTGATACAAGTAAACCGGGAATATATACAGTAACATATAATGTGATAGATTATAGCGGAAAAGCTGCGAAGGAGGTGACCAGAAGCGTTATTGTTCATGACCCATATATTCCAACCATATTAAGACTAGGTATTACCCCAGTAACAATTGATAGGGGTGAAACTTATATTGATGCAGGAGCGATTGCAACGGATAAGCTAGATGGTGATATAACAGCTGCTATCACTACTCATAGTAATGTAAATACAGATAAAGCAGGGACATATATAGTATCATATAATGTAACTGACTACGAGGGTAATAATGCGAATACAGTAACTAGGATAGTCATTGTCCAAGATGCACATATACCATATGTGCATCCAAAGGATTCCTATTATGTTGGCGATAGCGACGAAGCAATAACAAATAGTATATTAACTAGAGGTTGGAATACTGCGTTTGCTAGAGATACCTATAATGGTAAAGCACGTGTAATTACTCCATTTCGTGCTGTAAATAATGCCGGTGATTATCTTGCTCGTCAGGATTATAAATGCGGAGGACCTACCGGAATGAGTAAAAGTTCGATTGGGTGGGCTTCAAGCACAATATACCTTGGTTCTCAAATCAACAATTGTGACGATAGTGGAGTCCCGGGAGCATCGGGAAATGTGAAATATGTATATGACTCATCGGATTATGTAACGTTCAGGCGCCAACAGGCAATAAACCGAGATATCGTCCGGCGTTAAAAATTGTCTTGATATAATAATTTAATATGCTTTAGAAATAATAAAATCCATTTTTATTATTTCTTACACAAGTTATAACATATCTTTATTATACAAATAGAATGATATCGTCAAATATATTCAATAAAGTTGATTTGAATGCAATAAATCTATATAATTACTATATAGATTTACAATGCCTGAACCAGATGAAACAGTCGGAGGAGAAGTAGTCGGAGGAGAAGTAGTCGGAGGAGAAGTAGTAGGAGTCGGAGAAGTAGAAGGAGTCGTAGGAGAAGAAGGAGTCGGAGAAGTAGTAGGAGTCGGAGAAGTAGGAGTCGGAGAAGTAGAAGGAGTCGGAGAAGTAGAAGGAGTCGGAGGAGAAGCAGTCGGAGGAGAAGCAGCCGGAGGAGAAGCAGCCGGAGGAGAAGCAGCCGGAGGAGAAGCAGGAGGAGGAGAAGCAGAAGGAGTCGTAGGAGAAGAAGGAGTCGTAGGAGAAGAAGGAGTCGTAGGAGAAGAAGGAGTCGTAGGAGAAGAAGGAGTCGGAGAAGTAGTAGGAGTCGTAGGAGAAGAAGGAGTCGTAGGAGAAGAAGGAGTCGT
>Ga0233450_10004862_pt1 | contig 11947 bp, 12 predicted proteins | sample 011ome_30_FD_189956 | JGI IMG/M metagenome (GOLD analysis project Ga0233450, IMG submission 189956) | Coastal salt marsh microbial communities from the Groves Creek Marsh, Skidaway Island, Georgia - 011501CT (spades assembly) | ecosystem: Environmental > Aquatic > Marine > Intertidal zone >... | reverse complement strand
TTCAGCCATTCCTGTAGATGCGTGGCAATGAACTCGGGTCCGTTGTCAGAGCGAATAAACTCTGGCTTACCATGTTTAATCAGCAGCGGGTGCAGTGTCTCCAAAACGTCGTTCGCATTCATTTTGGATCGCACTGCCAAAACGAGCAGCAATGGGTTGTTTCATAGATGGTGGCTATGATTTCCAAAGAACAGACATTGTGTTGCCACATCCTGTTTATGGCTGGATGGGATGGATCTGTGTTTTAAACCCGAGTGAAGAAAAGTTTGAAAAGTACAAAGACTTTCTTGATGACGCCTATAAATAAGCCATGAAAGCAACTATGAAGAAACTTTCAAAGTTACAATGACGGGGTTAAACTGGCGCAAATTCAGGTCAAATAGTTTAAAAGCAGAAAGCTAATTTTGAGGATGAAAACTCAAGTGAATATGGAAGAAAAGTTTGAAACTATGCTTAGCGGAGGGCATCCTAACTCGTTAGGAAGCACATTAGAGGTTGTTGACATTATCCTAAATGACGAAGGATCCTTAAATTATTTATTCGAATGCTATTCAAGTAATGACGCCACTGTAAGACTTAGAGTTTCCAACGCCTTTAAGCGAATATTTAGACAAAAACCAAATTGGTTTGTTGGATATGTTAACAAATTTCAGTCTTTAATTCCGACCCTTAACCAACCATCTGCTGAATGGACACTTGCTCAACTTCATTTGGAGTTTTGTTATTTGTTAACTGAGGAACAAAAAACGACAGCAATTAGTATTTCAAAAGAACAGTTAGAAAATAGTAAAGATTGGATTGTGATTATTCAGACTATGAATTTTTTAGAGAGGATGGCAGAGGAAGATAATGGCTTAAGAAATTGGCTTTTGATTAAATTGGCTTTAATATCCAAGGATAAGCGAAAGGCAGTAAGTAAAAAGGCAACGGAAATCCTAAAATCATTGAGAAAGTAATTATATCTCAATCATTTTATGATAAACTAAAAAGTAAGTACGAGATTTCTTCTGGTTGGAGAATTAACGAATGGATGATGGAGTATTTTGGTTCTTCTACGTCATTGTTGAAGCAGTACGAAACTTCTTAGTGTACACACCTTTTAAATTTATGCTGTTTGCGTTGCTGGTTATTGGTGGATTGCTGTATTTTTTTGTATTTTGAGTGAAGGTAACTCTCAATGAAATCTGAGGATATCATTTTTTATTTAATTAAATGTGGAGATTTACTATTTAAAAAGTATTGGGTCTACACCTACATTTTTGGATTTATAATATTACTGAGCGTAGTTTTGATGCACTTATTAGACGCTCTATAAATTAAACGGTTTACGTGCATGATTTTACGAGATGATGGCAGGAATAGTAAAAATACCTGCCATTTATTTTCAAAATCCAATGAATATAGGCGGTGCTGATGGGTGTTGATGCTCATTTATGTCAGCGACAATCTTATAAAGCATCTCTTTTACTTTTTGATTAGCGAGATTGGCTTTCATTGAGCGGTTGGCAACTTCTTCTGCTATTTCATTAGCAATCTTTTGATATTCCATCGCAGCATTTATAAGAACTGGATGATTTGTTCTCGTTTCTAATGCCTGTTCGTGGTCAGTGATTTTATTCATCAGTTTCACAAGTGCTGAATTACTTGCTTCAAGTCCTCTTGCTTTATTTGATGAGTAATAACTCCTACTTTGTCCTAGCCATTCAGTACTAAACTCATCAGTGCTTATATGGGTAAGTGTGCTTATCTTTTGATATATATTCTCAGTAAATGTCATTATTTTTGATATCCTTTTCTTATGTGTAATCTGCTTACTGCTTCGCAGTCAGCATCCAACTGCGTGATGTTCATACTTTGCTCCGCAAAGCATTCACTACACTTGTTGGTGTTCTTCTTTTGGCAATCACTATTACAAATCTCATTACTACTATTTACACCCTTCTTATTTGTTCCTTCGTCTCTTTTTCCAGTTAGCAATGCCATACCAACGCCCATTTCGGCGTCAGTATGACTGAAACTTTCCATATGAGTTTCTGCCATCCACATAAGCATACGCCATTACTGACTGGGCAGGTTTTGCTATCATCCCATTTTCAGTATGCCACCACGCAAGCCAATCAACGATGTATGTGAGCATCATTTGTTGATGTGCTTTGAAGGGTACTTGTTACCAAGCGTTGTAATCCTTCTCACTTTAGCCAAAATCATTTGAAACACGTCACCTTTCAAATGAATAAAATAGTTATATTAGGGTACCGTTCAGTCCTGTCTCTGTTTACACATCCTTTAGACTTACAACCATTACGACAACAGAAACGACGATTACGCATTGCGTCATTTAAGGCATCCCACCTACGAGGATGGGGTAGTCTGTTGAAGCGAGATAACGTGCCATCTCAAAAGCCTACCGTCACACAGCAGAACGGGTTTAGCAGTACTATAACAACTGGCGTACCAACCTTTTATTCACGTTTATGATTGGTGTCGTCAGCGACACCTTCTTGTTCTTTCTTTCCTAGTCTCTCTCTTTGTACCTGTCTTTTTCGCCAAATATTTTGTTCTACACCGTAGTGAAGTCCTGCGAGTTCCATCATACGAGCAATCTTGTCTCTTGCTTCGAGTACTCTTCTATCCGCAATAATCTTTGAAATGATTTCAAATGATTTCTTATCCCAAGCATCAAACGTTTCTTTTGGAATATCTTTTTGAGCCTGTTGAATAGCGGCGTATAGTTTTTCAAGTTCTTCCGTCTTTACTCTTTGCCAAGCCTTACGTTTTTCATGCGAAGCATTTTGAAGCGTGTACATACTAACTCGCTCACATAGAACGCTGTTGATTTGCGTTCTAAGTTGCTCAAGTAGTTGTTGCTGTTTGCTCATAAGTTGTTTCTCACTTTCAAAGTTATTTATCTCTTTCGCTACAAAGACAGCGAAAAACAGTTCAAAACAGCGATTTTGGAGATGTAACACCAAGTACAGTAAGAAGTGAGTGTTACTACTGTTACACTTTTCTGAGGAAAAACGCCTGTTTAGGTTGTCCTTTTGATGTGAAACCATTATGTTTAGAGATAAATGTTACACAGGAGTTTGTTATGCGTGTTGGATATCGTCGTGTAAGTACAGTTGAGCAGAACTTAGACAGGCAAGACTTAGGTGCTGTTGAGCGTGTATTTGAAGACAAAGCCAGTGGCAAAGACGCAGATAGAGAGCAACTACAGGAAATGATTTCGTTTGTACGAGAGGGTGACGAAGTCGTTGTTTATAGCATTGATAGACTTGCTAGAGACTTACGAGACTTACAAAGCATTATTACTCAGTTGAATGACAAAGGGGTAGCGATAGAGTTTTTGAGCGAACGTTTGGTGTTCAGCGGCAATAGCGATGATGCTTTTGCTAAGTTACAACTTCAAATGATGGGTGCTTTTGCTGAGTTTGAGAGAAATATCATTCGTAAGCGTCAAGCAGAAGGTATCGCAAAAGCAAAACAGCGTGGAGTTTATGAAAACAGAAAGCGTAAACGTAAAGTAAGCGACAAGCGTATTACGGATTTGAAACAAGAAGGTTTGAATAACACTGAAATCGCAGAGTATTTGGGTGTTACAAGGATGACTGTTTATCGTGCTTTGAAGCGTGTTGCTTAGTCTATCGTTTCATCAAGTATGTTTACTAAAGGAACAGCAATACCATCTGTAACAGTGTAACGAGCAACTGCTGTTCTCTTCATCATTTCTTCGTTTAGGTGATAGTAGGTGCTTTCTATCTGTTTGATGGAAGTGCCGCACATAAAAGCAACATCTTCAAATCTACACCCAGCCATTACACGCTGGGTGATACAAAAATGTCTAAGGCTATATGGAACTAGTTCTTTCTGTCTCTGCTTATCAATCTTTGAGATAGCCATTACTTTTCTAAAGTGTTTGTTGATTATTGAGTTGGATATTTCTGTTTCGCCATCTCTGCTAAAAATGAAGCCTTTTTTGTGTTTAGCAAACTGTTTTCCCCATCGCTCTAAGTACACAGCTCCTACACAGTAAAACTTTCTAAACTTGCGTACTTTGGTGTTTAGAGCAGGGATTTTGACTTTTGCTAACTTTTGCTCTGGCGTATTGCCTCCGCCAATAACTTCAATCTCTACATCTTCCCACTTTAATTTACGCAACTCTCCGCTTCGCATACCTGAGTTTGCCGCAAACAAGAAATAATGACGTACTAACTGCCTATCAAACCACTCTTTCTCTGTGATATTATTTTTGACTGAGACAGGAGCGACATAGGTTTTTGAAAGTGCTGTAGTAAACAGCCTATATTCGTCACGTGTAAACGTCTGCCTAGTAACTAACTCTCCATCATTCTCGCTAATATTTTTAGTAGGTTTTGGAAATTTTAGTTTTCTTATGCTGTGATGTCCTTCATCAAAAAGGTAGTTGAAACAAGCGCCTATAGAACTTATTTCATTCTTTATTGTGTTGTCACTCGCACCTTCTGCTTTTCTAAACAGTTGATAGTTTGTCTGCTCACCATCAACATAATGTCTATTCAAAAAGTTACTGTCTAAATCAGTGATTTTTGTTTTTCTGCCAATATATCTAACGAAGTGACGTAAGTGCGTTTCAATCGTTTGATATCTACCTTTTACAATGGTTGTTCCGTCACCAACACCTATCTGTGCTTTTTTGTGCTGTAGGAATGGCTGGATTGCTTCTTCTATTGGTTTGCCAAATATCTTTTCATTATTACGAACACGCACTGCGATGCCGTAGAACATTTCTTCTGCCAACTGTGTTGCTAGATGCTCATCTTTAGTTTTCAGAGATTTGCGAACGTAGGCTTTCTCTTCGCTAATCCAGCACCTGAACTGCCATATCTCAAAGTCGTTTTGAAATATGATTGCTTTTCCGCCTAATATTTCGCGTTCGTTCAGTGCCATCTTTATGATTTGTAATAGTTACGCAGCTTTGTAACTAACTTTGTAAATATTGAAGAAAAAGTCAATAAAAACAATGCCTGAGTCACCAAGTTTGAAACCACTTTGTAACTGTAAAATATAATAAAAACAATACTTTATGCTAAAATATTACTCCCACTCAATTGTTCCTGGTGGCTTTGATGTGATATCATAGGTCACGCGATTGATACCTTCCACTTCATTGATAATTCGCGTGGCGGTTTCGCCGAGAAACTCATGAGAAAATGGATAATAATCGGCCGTCATCCCATCAACTGAGGTGACAGCACGCAGCGCGCAGGCATAATCATAGGTGCGCCCATCCCCCATCACGCCAACCGTGCGCACCGGCAAAATCGCCACGAAGGCCTGCCATATGTGGTCATATAGGCCGTGTTTGCGAATTTGATCAATATAAACCGCGTCTGCCTCCCTTAGAATATCTAGTTTGGCGCGGGTGATCTCACCAGGGCAGCGAATGGCTAGGCCGGGCCCTGGGAAGGGATGTCGCCCAATAAAGTTGTCGGGCAATCCAAGTTCGCGGCCCAAGGTGCGCACCTCATCCTTAAACAGCTCTCTAAGCGGTTCCACAAGTTTCAAGCCCATTTTATCGGGAAGCCCGCCAACATTATGGTGCGATTTTATCGTTACTGATGGGCCACCGCTAAAGGATACAGATTCGATCACATCCGGATAAAGCGTGCCCTGCGCCAGAAATTCCGCATCCTCAATTTGATCTGCATATTTTTGAAATACGTCGATAAACAAGCCACCGATGATTTTACGTTTGGTTTCGGGGTCTGATTGCCCGTCTAAGGCGCCAAGAAACAGCTCGGATTCTTGGGCGTGGATGAAGGGCATATTGTAGTGATCTCTAAACATCTCAACCACTTCCGACGCTTCCTCTTTTCGTAGCAAGCCGTGGTCTACGAACACGCAGGTAAGCTGATCGCCAATTGCCTCATGAATCAAAACGGCGGCCACGGAACTGTCGACACCCCCGGATAATCCGCAAATCACTTTTTTATCGCCAACTTGCTTTCTGATCGCCTCCAAAGCCTGTTCGCGATATGCGCCCATCGTCCAATCGCCTGAAAATCCTGCAATTTTTACGAAATTTTCGTAAATCATGGCGCCGTTTGGCGTATGGTGTACCTCTGGGTGAAACTGGACAGCGTAAAATTGTTTCTCGAGATTTGCGGTGATCGCAAAGGGCGCGTTTGGCGAGGTTCCATAGGCGCTAAACCCCGGAGCGATCGCGCTGACATGATCCCCATGCGACATCCAGACTTGTTCGCGCTCTTGCGCAAACCATCCCTGTAACAGATCCAGAGTATCGCCCGTTTTGGACACATAAGCGCGGCCAAATTCTGCCGTTTTATGACCACGCTCGACCTTGCCACCCAACATATCCATCATGACCTGCTGGCCATAACATATTCCTAGAATGGGTACTCCCAGTTCAAACACAGAATATGGCGGGCGCGGAGCCCCCGCATCAAAGACAGAGGCAGGGCCCCCTGAAAATATGATGGCCTGCGGCGCAAAGGCGCTTAAAAAAGCGTCTGAGATATTCTGATATGGGTGAATTTCACAATAGACCTTTAACTCGCGCAAGCGGCGGGCAATCAATTGCGTTACCTGACTGCCAAAGTCGATGATTAACAGACGTTCATGATGCTGGTGTTTCATGTCTGACTGGTAAAACGCCACGCCGTCAGGCGCAAGTGGTTGCGGTGCTGAAATCAGGTCAAATGTCGGTTTCAAGAAAGAAAGCAATCTCCATGTCGCTTTTCATGCTTAAGAGCCGTTATTTGGCGAAGGCAAACTGGGGATGCAACATAGATCATACCCAGAAAAACGCGGTATTCGAAGTTTCAAGAAAGGTCGAAACATGGCAGAACTCTCTACAGGTCGGCGTTCTCGAGGAGGCGGGGGAGCAGCCCGCCGCGCAGAGCGCACATCCATCAAGATCGAGACTGCAAAATATATTGAACGCAATATCCCGAATTTCGATCTGTTAAGCGAAGAGGCTTTGGAAATCATTGAAGCCAATGCCGAGCTTATGCTGGAAGAGGTTGGGGTGAATTTTGTTAACAACCCTGCTGCCCTAGAGCGTTGGCGTGCGGCGGGCGCGAGCGTAGAAGAAGAGCGGGTGCGGATCCCGCGTGGTTTGGCAAAAAATCTCTGCGCAACGGCTCCAAGCCGGTTCACCCAACATGCTCGAAATTCTGAGCGCAATGTTGAGATTGGTGGTAAGTCTTTGGTTTGCGCGCCGGTATACGGGCCGCCTTTTGTGCGCGATTTAGAAGGTGGCCGCCGCTATGCAACGATTGATGACTTTCAGAAATTCGTAAAGTTGGGCTATATGTCCAAGTGGCTGCATCACTCGGGAGGAACGCTGTGCGAGCCAACCGATATTCCCGTCAATAAACGCCATTTAGATATGCTTCTGGCGCATATGACACTATCGGATAAACCGTTTATGGGATCGGTCACTGAGCCCAGCCGCGCGCAAGATAGCGTGGATATGTGCAGCATCCTGTTTGGGGATGAGTTTGTGCAGAAAAACACGGTGATGACATCGTTGATTAACATCAATTCTCCGATGACATTTGATGATGTGATGATGGGGGCGTTAGAGGTTTATGCGCGCAACAATCAAGCCTGCATTATTTCGCCTTTTATTGTTGGCGGCGCGATGGCACCGGTTTCGGTGGCGGGAACCTTGACGCAGGTCTTGGCTGAAGTCTTGGCTGGTATTGCGTATTCTCAGCTGCTGAAGCCCGGCGCTCCGGTGATTTTTGGCGCGTTTGTGGCCTCAATTGACATGAATTCCGGCGCTCCCACCTTTGGAACCCCAGAGGCTAGCCATATCCTTTATGGGGCAGGGCAATTGGCGCGGCGCCTTGGGTTGCCTTTTCGCTCCGGCGGGGGGCTCTGCGGATCGAAACTGCCCGATGCTCAAGCGGCTTATGAAAGCGCAAATACTTTAAACGCGGCCTTGATGGGTGGGGTGAATTTTATGCTTCATTCCTGCGGCTGGTTAGAAGGCGGGCTGGTATCGTCTTTTGAGAAATTTGTTATGGATGCAGATCAATTGGGCGTTTTGCATCATTTGGCGCGGGGCGTGCAAATTGACGAAGACTCGCAAGCGTTAGACGCAATCCGGGAAGTGGGCCCTGGCGGTCATTACCTTGGATGCGCGCATACGCAGCGAAACTTTAAAGAATCATTCTGGCGCAGCGAAGCCTTTGATTATAAGCCGTTTGAAACATGGGAAGAAGAAGGCGCCAAAGACACGATGCAGCTGGCCTCAACGCGCGTGGCAACCCTGTTAAACAATTACCGAGAGCCCGAAATGGACATCGCGGTAAAGCAGGCTCTTGAGGCGTTTGTGGTGAAGCGTAAATCAGAAATGCCAGATAGTTTCGTCTAAAGAGGTCGCTTTTCGGCGCCTTCAATTTTCATTGTTTCCGCGATCAAGGCGGTTAGAATGGTAACGTGCAAAGCGATGTTATACTGAACATGCTGCTGCAGTCGCATTTGGTTTAACTGGTCTTCTTTAGCGATCAAAGATCGTAAAATTTGTGCAGAGTGTTGGTTCATGTTCAGCGCAAGAAATGACCCCAAGCATGTGGCCCGGTTGTAGGTTTTAAGGCCAAGCTTCGCTGCACTGATTAGTATTTTTGGCCGTTTAAAGCTGTTTAAGTGGACTGTCATATCCGCGGCTGCCTAGATTTTAATTTTAGTTTGGATCAGAAAGCTGGCGGTAATGTCTTAATTAAACCCTGCGCCCCCGTTCTCTATTTTGGGGAAGCCTTTATCATTTTGCTACAAACTCGGCTCGTTGAAGCTTTTAAGAAGTCTTTAATAAGTGCAACTTTAAAGTGATATTTTTGTTGTTTAAGATTTGAATTAAATTTTTTGGATTGTGAAAAATGTCCAATAAACATCAAACGAGCAGGGGTAAATTAAGCCAAATCTGGCTGGATAAAGCCGCGTTTCACTATGATGCACATGTCCATCTGGGATTATCCATTCGCGAATTGGCGCGACAATCTGCTGGTCATGCTTCCACAATTCTAAGGCAGATAAGGCGTATCGAAGCTTTGCAAGGTGATCCACAGGTGAAAGCCGCACTGGCTAAGCTAAAATCATCGCGGGGCGAGGGGGCTGAACCTGCTTCATCCTGCCCACCGGATCAAAGTCTTAATAAGAATGTTATAAATCTTTTAGAGCCCAAAAATGCGGTTTTGGTGATGTCCGAAAACGTTGAAATGGCAGGTATTTTCTTGATTTCATCAGAATCTGAGCCTCAGAAATTGGGGCTTGTATCGCGCGCACACGCGCAATCAATGATCGCAAGCGGAGCGCTGCATTGTGTTTCCGCGGATCGTTTATCGCGTTATGTTTTAGCATCAAATCTGCAGCCCCAAAACGAATGCGCCGAAGCGCCCCAAGCCTTTCAAACACGCCCGAATCCCGCGATCGAAACAGAGCCGGTTTTCAAAGGATCACCGGAAACCCCGTTGATGACATTGGCCAGACGCCGCAATAAAGATGGTACGTATTTTTTAACGCGCGCATTGGTGGCTGCAGGCAACCGGTTTCATGATGATTTTGAAATTGCACAGACCGTGCGCCCTGACGGGTTTTCCCACGAGGATTGGTTGCGCTGCGCATCCGGTGCTGCGCTTTCAGGGGGCAGTGAAAAGCAACAATTGTTGATTGAACGGGTGGCAGCCACCTTGCGCGACCTTGGGCCAGAATTGTCAGATATTTCGCTACGCTGCTGTTGTTACCTGGATGGTCTTGAGTTGAGTGAGCAATCTTTAGGCTGGTCGGCGCGTTCGGGTAAAGTCGTGTTGCGTATCGCTTTGCAGCGGCTCAAGCGTTACTATGAAAGCCATATTGGCGTTGAGAATGGTCGCATAGGTTAATATTATTTTGGTTTTGCTTTGAAAATGTTGCGCGCGTTCAGTTTGCATTGTGGCAAAGTGTTTCGTCCAGATCATAGCGGAAATGCGTAAGCGCCCCTTGGAGCTTGAGCCAGTTCTGCTATATTGCGCTAAATAAGAGGGTGAATACCAGTGCGTGATCTAAAACTGCCTCAAGAGCGGCATCCAGAAAAAGCTCATAAACCAGACAACCGGCAGCCCAAGAAACCCGATTGGATTAGGGTGAAGGCACCGGTCTCCGAAGGTTATAAGGCCACGCGCGATATTATGCGCGAGCATAATTTGGTAACGGTATGCGAAGAAGCAGGTTGTCCAAATGTTGGCGAATGTTGGAGCCAAGGCCACGCCACCATGATGATCATGGGCGAAGTGTGCACACGGGCCTGCAGCTTTTGCAATATAGCCACCGGAAAGCCTCCTGAAGCTTTGGATGTGTTTGAGCCTGGCAGGGTTGCCGATGCCGTCTTTAAATTGGGGTTGAACCATGTGGTGATCACGTCGGTTGATCGCGATGATGTAGAAGATGGTGGGGCGGAACATTTTGCGCAAACCATTCGCGCGATCCGGCGCAAAAGCCCTCAAACGACGATTGAAATTCTGACGCCAGATTTTTTAAAATGCGACCCGGCCGTGCTTGAGTTGGTGGTGGAGGCGCGCCCGGATGTGTTTAATCACAATTTGGAGACCGTACCCGGATTGTACCCAGAAGTACGCCCCGGCGCGCGCTATTTTCATTCTTTGCGGCTTTTGCAAAGGGTCAAAGAACTGGATCCGTCGATGTTCACAAAATCCGGCATCATGGTTGGGCTTGGAGAAAATCGCCAAGCTGTTTCGCAAGTGATGGATGATTTGCGCGCCGCCGATGTGGATTTTTTGACCATTGGACAATATCTGCAACCCACGCCAAAACATCATGCGGTGGATCGATTTGTGCACCCGGATGAATTTGCGGCCTATGAAAAAGCGGCGTATGGCAAAGGGTTTTTAATGGTTTCTGCAACCCCTTTGACCCGCTCTTCATATCACGCAGGAGATGATTTTCAACGTTTGCGCGCGGCGCGTTTGGCGCGTTTGGCCAAGTAAAAAAACCTTTTGAGGTGCCGCCCTGCAAAAAGGGAAATTAAGAAATCGCAATACGGTCAATGGCGAGTTTTGGGGTAAGCGTTAAATGTTACTTTAGCCGTCGCTCAGTTTTTGGATCAAAGAACAGAAGCTGATTGGGGTCAAAGCGAACGGCAACATCGCTGCCCATGGGCAGGGCAACATCCCCCCTGCTTTCAACGATAATACGCTCGCCCGTTGGCGCCATTAAATAGCTGTAATTTACACCGCCTAACCGCTCATGCACGCTGACGGATAGACCATTGCCGACTTTGTCAATAGAAAGGTTTTGCGGGCGGATGCCAACAAGAATTTCGCGCAGATCAGATGGTAAAGCCACGCTAGGCTCAATCGGGGTTGGTGATAAAGCGGAAAGGAAAATTTTGCTGTCTTCAACGCGGCCTTTTAAAAAATTCATTGCCGGAGAGCCAATAAAACCAGCTACAAATTTATTCGCTGGATCGTGGTAAAGCTCCATGGGGGCGCCTACTTGTTCGATTACGCCCGCCCGCAACACAACGATTTTATCCGCCAAGGTCATAGCCTCAACTTGATCATGCGTCACATAGATCATCGTGGATCCAATCTCTTTGTGCAATCGCGCGATTTCGACGCGCATATCAACGCGCAATTCAGCGTCGAGATTTGACAAGGGCTCGTCAAACAAAAACACTTCAGGGCCACGCACGATGGCTCGGCCAATCGCCACGCGTTGCCGTTGACCGCCCGATAATGCTTTGGGTTTGCGATCCAAGTAATCGTTCAGCTTCAAAATTCGGCTGGCTTCGGCAACTTTTGCTATGATTTCCGCCTTTGGGTGACCGGTCATCTTTAACCCAAAGCCCATATTTTCGGCGACCGTCATGTGAGGATAAAGCGCGTAGCTTTGAAATACCATAGCGACGCCGCGCGCGGCTGGATCGCTTTTGGTGACATCGCGT
>Ga0233450_10004857_pt1 | contig 11953 bp, 9 predicted proteins | sample 011ome_30_FD_189956 | JGI IMG/M metagenome (GOLD analysis project Ga0233450, IMG submission 189956) | Coastal salt marsh microbial communities from the Groves Creek Marsh, Skidaway Island, Georgia - 011501CT (spades assembly) | ecosystem: Environmental > Aquatic > Marine > Intertidal zone > Salt... | reverse complement strand
TCATCGTCGTCGTCGTCGTCGTCGTCGTCCGCACACGCGCGCGCGCCATGCACGACGACGACCTGCTCGCGCACATCGACACGCGCGGCGTCGAAGTCCTCAACGCCACCGACGACAAGGCCTGGACGAAGATCTTAGCCGCGGGCGAACGCGATCAGGACACGTTGGAGCTCATCACCGATGACGACGAGACGTGCATCGTCAGCGTGCCATTCACGACGAACGTGAAACCCACGCACGTGGTCATCATCGGTGGTGGCGCGAATGACGGCGATATTTCCGTGTCCGCGTGCGCGGTGGTGAAGGTGTTCGTGAACAAGCCGTCGTTGGGGTTTGAGGAGTGCGCGAAGAAGACGCCGGCGCAGACGCTGGACGCGCGCGTCGGCGCGCGGGACGGCGGCGTATTCGAGCTCGATAAGACGGCGTTCGATAACGTGCGGACGTTGACGTTTTATTTTGAAAGTAATGTGGGCGATACTGAACGGACGAGCGTGAGGAGATTGGAGATTCGTGGACGGACGATGGATGCGGCGGATGTGAATCAGTTGAAAAAGTGCTGAGGCGCGTAAGAGCTCGCGTTTTGGGAGCGCGTTTTGGCGCGCGGGGTGTGTGCGCGTCGTCGTGGTCGTCGTGGTCGTGGTCGTCGTCGCGTATGCGATGATGATGATGATGACGACGATGGACGATGGAAACCCCGAGGAGGAAAACGCTCCCGCGAGCTCGAAGATTTAAACAAAAAAACATAGCCGCGAGCGGATGGATTTGAGAGTCGCGTTTTGACCGCCACGAAGCGACCTCGTGCGTGCGCGCCCATGGCGCGCGCGCGCGATGTGTGCGCGATGATGTGTGACGATGCGATGCGTAAATTGGTGGTGCTTGTGCACCACCGCGCATCGTGTCTGATTAAAAAATCGTGGTTCAAAAGCGCGTACGATGACCGAATGCAAACATTCGCGGCGCTTGAAGAATGTACATAGATGATGCGTCCACCGGACGCGATGACAAGTTTTCAAGGCGCGATGCATGCATGCATGCGATTGAATATTAATGCTTAGCTAAATTAGAGCCATGCTGACGAATGCGCTAAACGCCATACATCTACGCGCGCGCGATTATCGCGCGCGTTTGCGCTTTGCTCGACGCCATTGCGCGCCTCTCGCGATGACCACGGCGAACCCCATGCCCGCGCTCGCCCCAGACGTGGGCTACGCCTTGAGCGGGATCTTCATCGTCAACGTGCGCGGGGACGTGCTCATCTCGCGCGCGTATCGCGACAACGTTGAGCGGCACTTACTCGATGCATTTAGAAGTGAGATCATCGATGCGCGCGGACAGGCGAGAAACACTCGCTCCGCGCGCCGTAACGGCATTCTGGACGCACCGATGCGAACGATAGGATCAGTGACGTACATGTTCAAGCGCTGTAACGACGTCTACGTCGTTGGCGTCACGAGAGGCGCGTCGAATGCGATGTTGGGGTTTACTTTTCTCTCGCATGTGTCGCGCCTGTGCGCGCACTACTTTGGCGCGTGCACAGAAAACGCCATCCGAAGCAATTTCGTGCTGTTGTACGAGTTGTTGGATGAGATTTGCGACAATGGGTACCCGCAAATCACCGCAGCGGAGGTGTTGAAGACGTACATTACGCAGAGAAGTTCAACGAGAGACGCGACGCGCGAGCAAATCGCGAAACAAGAGCTCGCGGACCAGCGCGCGGCGGTTGCTGCGGCGAAACAAGTCACCGGTGCGGTGCAGTGGCGCCAGGAAGGGTTGGTATATAAAAAGAATCAGGTGTATTTAGACATTGTGGAGAGCGTGAATATGATGATGAGCGTAGAGGGAACGGTGTTGCGGGCGAGCGTTTCAGGAGCTATTTACATGAAAACCTTCTTGACGGGTATGCCAAACATTAAAGTCGGGTTGAACGACCGATTAAGCGAAGAGACGCGTGCGAGTGCGCGTGGGGTGGATATCAACGCCAGCGCGGCGACATCGAAGAGATTTATCGAACTCGATGACTTGCAGTTTCATCAGTGCGTTCGGTTAAATAAATTTAGCAGCGAGAAGACCATCGAATTCACGCCACCTGATGGTGAATTCGAGCTCGTGCGCTATCGCGTGAGTGACGGCATAACGCTTCCGTTCAAGCTGATGCCGGCAGTGAAAGAACTCGGACGTACGCGCTTGGCGGTGACGGTAAACTTGAAGTCGCTGTACAGCGACAAAACCGTCGCCACCGAGGTACGCGTACGTATTCCCGTTCCCAAGCACACCGCTCGAGCCATCGTCAACGCAACGGGTGGCAAAGCAAAGTATGTGCCCGAAGAAAACTGCTTGCGCTGGAAAATCAAGCGTTGCGCCGGTCATGAAGAATTCCAACTCGACGCCGAAGTCATCCTGGCCAACACGTTGGAGGAGCGCAAGCCGTGGATACAGCCCCCGATTAACGTCGAGTTCCAAGTCCCCATGTTCACCGCATCTGGCTTACGCGTGCGTTTCTTAGAGGTCACGGACACGAGCGGGTACGACGTCGTAAAGTGGGTGAGGTACTTGTGTACGTCGGGCGGCCGAGGCGAACGCTCCGGCTCTTACGAGATTCGCTGCGCGTAATAACATCAAAGTAGTGCGCTGTTGCTGGCGCCGCTATAGAGCGAGGCATATATCGATACCTCGATACCTCGCATATTGTAAAATAACACCAAATCTATATAGCACACGAGAACACAACGCACGCGTGCGTACGCGAGTGCCGCTTTGAGACCGCCCGCGGTCAGCGCTTCCTCAGACGTGGGCGCACCACTATCGCGCACACCGACGCCGTTTGCAAGACCATCACCGCACACAGCCGTCACTCAAACGCACATGTTCGCCACACGCGTGTCGTCGTTCGCCGTCGGCTTCTCTGCCGCCTCGGCTGCGGGGTTTTACATCATTAAACAGGATATTCAAAAGAATCACGAAGCGCTCGCGAAGGAGTGCTCCTCCTTAGTCGCGCGCGTCAAAGCCCTCGAACAGGCATCGAAGGCGTGATCATACATAAGCGAGGTGAGAAGTAGTAGTAGTAGCGCGCGACGGCGGCGGCGATAATGTCAAATACAGAGCTATAGGAATAGAAACGATTAGCGCGAACGTTCGCGCGTCAGGCGCGCGCCCTCAGCGAGCGCGTCTTTCACCGTCGGCGCGGGAAGGCACACGACTTTATGCGCGGACCAGTCTCGTTTTTGACACTCTGGGGTGCAGTAGTATGTTGTTTTGCATTGACTGCATCGGCGCGCGCGGTCGGTGTACGCGAAGCACGCTCTGCACGTGCGAAGTTTCATTTTGCGCCGGCCTTCTCCATCCTCTCCGTCTTCGGCGAACGCCTTTGCGTACTTTGCCCGAGCAGCGACGATAGATGCCATGATGTCGTCGTTCTCGGCGAAATCCGGAAAGACGTACTCTTTCGTGATGCGCGGTGCCCAGTGTCGGTGCTTGCGCGGGACGTGGACGGCGTCGCGGAGCAATTCGGCTCCGGTGCGACCAGTGTCGTCGAGCATTTCGGTGATATCAGATGTGAGCAAGTCATACCTTTTCAATATCTCGATCGCACCGGTCGCTTGGCGCTCGCACGCCCAATGATAGGCTGTGCGACGGCGGCTATCGCGCACGGCCATGAGATTCTTCATGGATGGCACCGAGAGCAAAATGATTTCTACATACTTTTTCATGTCGTGCAAACATGCAATCATGAGCGCTGTCGTCGACGCCCCTTGTAGAGACGTGTCCCCGAGTTCCGTATGACGTTGTAGTACGTACTTGACGCACGTTTCGTGTTCATTCGCGAGATCGCCGCGACCAGGCTGGCGCGCCTCGTCGCGAGCGACGCCGTCCAAGAGATAGAAGAGCGGAATCCACCCCAGCCGACACCGACTGAAGAAATTGGCTCCCGCGGCATCCAACGCCTTAATCGCCTCGAGCTCGATGCAATTTCCAAGCGCGGTATGCAATGGTGTACGCATATCTTCTGCGTCCACAGCGTTGCAATCCACCCCATACGTGTCGAGGAGAAGTTTAATGACGCCTATGCGATTTCTACGTCTGCACGCGAAATGCAGCGGCGCGCCGTAATTCTCCAACGCGATGACTGAGAACGGCTTCGCCGTTTCGAATTCTGGATACTTTAACATGAGAAGCGAGATGAAATCGATATCATGTCCTTTTTCACCATCGATGGCGTACATGAGCACGCTTCGGTTTTTCTCATCCAGTAAAAAATTTGGCGACGCCAAATCACGAAACGGTGCCAAATTACCTCGAAAAGCCGCCGCGTGCCACGGGCTCACGAATCTCACTCCACCCGTGTCCACCATGAAATAGTCCATATACACGCTCATGTACCGCTCTGCACTCCAGTGACTGACGTCTAGTTTGTGAAAACATTGCGCAAAGGCGATTAACTTGCGGAGTTCGTGATTGTCTTCGCGCTCGGCGATGTCTTCGAGTCGCGTCAGCGCAAAGGCGTTCCCAAACTGCGCGGCGTAACACGCGACGTGCATCGTCGTCTCATACGACTCGAATGCATACTCCAGAATGACGTCTAAAATATCTTCAGGGAGAGAAATGGCAAACGCGAGCGCCGCGGGCGATGGTTTCGTTCGAGAATCGGATACAAAAGCGTCGCTCCCAGAGTCTAGAACGAACTCAACCATCTCAGCCTTGGGCTTTGGCGCGAGTATGGCCACGCGCGACGGCTCGAAATCGGCGTCTCGCCAGACGTTCAACACAGGTTCGCACTCTTCACACACTGTTTTCGCATCGTCGAGGCGACCGCGGTAGATGGCGGTCAATAAAGCGCGTCTGACGGTTGACATTCGGCGAGTCGCGAAATGAAGCGTTGACCAACGGGCGCGACGCGTTGAACACCATCGATTGAGTATATACGCGAAAATCGTCGCGATAGGTGTTAGAAGCACACACACACACACGCAGAGAGAAAGAGAGAAATACGCTGGAGTTGTAACTAACGATGTCGTAACGATTGCAAATTCTAAAAACTGAGTACATGTGATGTCGCGCTCGCGTCTCGAGCGCCGCGCGCGCAATCCCATTCCATGTGGCGTGCTACTTCCTTAATTTTAAGCGCTCATTAGCGTCATATTTGATCGTTTCGACGCCATTTTTGTCTACAATCTTCACCAAGTAATCTTTCGGCGCCGTGACGAGACGCTCGCATACTTCGCCGACGCACAAGTCAATCAAATCCATCGCTTGCCCGCGAGACATGTTCGGCACCCAATGCTTATCAAACAGCGACAAGCAAAACATCCCACCGTATCCATGTCCACCAGTATTCACTTTGTGACTCGTGGCGAGGTAATCCATGAAGTACAACTCTGGACCGATGCCTTCGTCGTACCCAGCCAACAAACAGTTGACCTGGTACGGGCCCGATCGCAACGCCGTCGCCAACTCATTCCTCGCATAGTGCGCACACGCCGCCGTGTCCAACGAGTGTTGATATTTCAACCGGTACAGCCGTATGTTCGCCTTCAAATACTCTCCGTACGCCACGCAATCGCCGCGCGGACCGCTGATCGCGAGCACCTTGGTCGCGTCCAGCTCCACCGTCTTGTCCACGTCGTGGCTCTGCACGATGATTTGCTGCGCCGCCGTGCAGTCAGTGACGACGACGGCGAAGTCATACCCCACGAAACCAAACACGACGTCCATCGCGCGCGCGTTCGCGGCGTGTTCTCACTCGATGGTTGTGAATTCGTGCGCTCGAACGAGATCGAATCCAATCAATCTGCGCAACGTCTCGCGGCGCGGCGCGGTGCGGCGGCGATGCGCGGTGCGACGAACGGGGCGATGCTTGTCGCGTCGTGTGCGGCGGGACGGTGAACGATCGCGCGCGAGGACGTGCGTCGCGCGCGACGAGTTTTGGCGTTGGCTTTGCACCGTGTGGGCCTCAGAACATCGCACGCCGGTGATCCGCGTGCCGCGGTCGCGACGCACGCGCCGATACCGACGGTTGCTTGATACCACGCGCCTGTCGCCGCGCCGTCTCTTCGCGCGATGTCGGAACCGAAGAGGTACGCGATGGTGTGCGCGGCAAACTTTAATCGCTCGATGCAGGCGCACAGCGTGCTCGCCGGGGCCAACTTAAACGTGAAATCTTACGGCGCCGGGCGCGCGGTGAAACTTCCCGGGGCGACGAAGGATGATCCAAACGTGTATCCATTCGATGAGATCACGTACGAGGACATCGCGGCGGATTTGCGCGCACAAGGGGCTGAGCACGTGAAGGAGTTTGAGCGGCTCGGGATGTTTGAAATGCTTTCGAGAAACGCTGAGATTAAACCAAAGCCCGAACGATGGCAGACGCATAGTGGTAAGGAGCAATTTGATGTCGTCGTGTGTTTTGAAGAGCGCGTGTTTGATTTGGTGATTGCGGATTTGAAGAGTAAGGGTGGGAACTCAGAGGCGGTGCTCGTGGTAAACTTGGACGTGCGGGACAGTCATCGAGATAGTTTAGAAGCGGCTCCGCAAGCGCTGCGATTGTGCCAGGCACTCGAGGCGAGTGAAGACTGGGAGTGCGAGGTTGATGAGATTTTAGATGCGTTCGAGACGCAGGAAGGCATGCGACCGTTGTACTCTGTGTGTTACTTTTAGAGGGAGACTCGTGAAAATAGAATTTTGTTTTATACAGCGTAGTAGATACATTATTATCGTAGCAAGGCATTGATGACGCGGTCGCACACTAACTGGCGACGCGTGGCATCCGAAATGGGCTCGCCCGAGGATTCGGTGAGCAAGAATCTATGCACTTCCTCTTGAATGGGCTGGTCCACGGTGCGCGGGTCGATTAAAATGTCAGCCTTAAACACCATGATCGCTAAGTCTTGCAAAGCCTCAGTGACATTGAGCAGCACGCGCGGTCGCGTGTGCCCACCAATGTCTAAAGGTGCGAACACTCGCAGTTCGCTCGTCAAGTTATCCGTTGGTGTGGCGAGCATTTGCACCACAATCGGTCTGTCGACATGCTCCTTGTATCTCGAACACAAATAATCCGTCTGCGCCTCGCTGGCAATATTTCGAGTGAATAGCGCGACTTCGCATATACCACCTTCGATAATTTCAATCTTGGCGTAGCTCACGGACACCTTGAGGTCTTTCGACACGCGCAAGCAATCGTATAGTAAACCTTGACGGTCCCGCGTTCTGATTTGGAAAACCGTGTGCGCGGGCGACATCAAGTTGTCCACTTCCACAGTGGTTTCAAAGCTAAACTCCGGGCTTTCACCGATGATCACCTCCATGTCTTCCGTCCCGCGCAACGCTTTCGCGCGCCCTTGGCGCGTGACAAATCCTGGCGCTGGATGGACTAAAATGTTGACCCGTCGCGCCGCCGACGGCGTCGCCGCCGCGATAGCCTTTACGCGCCGAGAAATATCCCCCACGCGCGCGGGATTAGGAAGCTCGTGTAAATCATCCGTGACGTAGAATAAATCCACCGCCATACCACTCGGTGAGGTCGTGACGTGCGCTCTATGCACCGTGAGCTGCAATTCCCACAACGCCAACGTCACGTCGTGCAACAAACCCACGCGGTCATCCACCTCAACCTGCAAAATATACAACGACTGCTGCTGATTCTGCATCTCTAACAAATGCAACGAGTCACTCGATGGAATGGTGGAGATCGTGCTCTTGTGCGGACACAGTAACTCGAGACGCTGCCGCAATAACTCCCAGTCGACGACGCACGTTCGCGTCTCCAGCATCGCCGCCGCCGCGAACCCACCGTGCGAGCTGCTCTCAAACATGCGAATTTTCGAAGAACTCGCCATCTCTGATGCGCGAGATCGCTCCAACACGTCTTCCCCGCGTCGCCAGAACCTTGTTTTACTCCCCAACGCCGTCCACGCGCGCTTCACGCTCTCCGCCGCCGCGACGGCGACTCGTCTCGTTCTCCACCCTTGTCCCTCCTCATCTTCCTCTCTGCCGTGCCCATCGTCGTCCCCGGCTAAATCATCACTCACTTCCGCGTGCCCAGCGCGCACGGTGAGCAACACGAGCGCCCATACGCCATCCGTAGTAAAGTCCCCGCGCGTCACGACGAGCCCAAACTCAAACACCACTCGACAAATATCCGCCCCTAACCCAGTCTTATCCGGACACGTCAGCCGAAATTCCGCCGTGGGCACGTCCTCCGACGTCAGTTCTTCGTAACTCACGTACTTTTCGTCGTCCGCATCGCCGTCGACAACGGCTTCCAGGCTTGAGCCGCGCGCGCGAGAACGCTCGTTCATCGTCAAATGCCCAGCTCACGCGTCTCCGAGCGTCGCCTCGCCTCGCGTTCGGCGCCAACGATGCGCGCAATCGCGTGCGGTGGTGACGTTCTCGCGCGCACGCGTCGTGCGCGGTCGATCGATGTCGCGCGCGCGCGTCGAGCGAGGCGAAATGGCGAAATGGCTGTGCATGCATTTCAACAACACGATGATGCGATCACGTGTCGCCAGAACACCGCACGGCGAGTTCGCGACGGCGATGCGCGCGTCGCTCGTCGCGCTCGTCTTCGCGTCTCTCGCGCACGTCGCGCGCGCTGCGGTGCACGAGTACGACGATGCGTCGCTGTACGCCGTGAGCAACGCGGCGATCTTCGTCGCTGGACGCGAAGGATTATTTGCATCTCGCGTAGATTTAAACACCTCTACGACGCGCGCCAAAGCTTGGGTGGGCGCGAATCCGCACGTGAGTGATGGTCGGGCGTATATACGTTTTGATAACGTCGCGTTCGTGCGTTCGGAGGCGGTGGCGAAGGCGGGAGGGGCGAATCAAGGGGCGAATGGATTGATTGAGGCGGTGACGTTTGACGCGCGAGCGTACGACGCGATTGGTCTGTACGACACCGATGGGTCATCTGGGCGTAAATTTTGTTGCGATGATGATATGGTTCAGCGTGGGGTGTGTGCGCGCGCGGGGCGGGCGATTGTGGATAGGTCAGAGAGGAGCGACGGGGCGGCGGCGCCGTGGACGAGCGAGATATGGTTCGACGATGATAACGTCGAGGCGCGAGCGTTCGAAGAGGCGATGAGCGTGGAGGTGACGGGGATGTATTACGTGTGGTTTGTAGTGTGTGATCCTGAGCACGCTGGGGTGAGGGTGCGCGGGAAGACGATATGGAAGAATCCGGATGGATATTTGCCCGGGATGAAGGCGCCGAATTTGAAGTTTTTCGGCTTTTTGGCCATGGCGTACTTGGCGCTCGGTTTTTCCTGGGCCGTGGCGTACGTCGCGCATTGGAAGGAGTTGCTAGAATTGCAGAATTGTATCACTGCGGTAGTGGCGCTCGGAATGTGCGAGACGGCGGTGTGGTATTTTGACTACGCAAACTTCAACGCCACTGGATTTCGACCGTATTTAGCCACCATTTTCGCAGTCTTACTCGGGTCGATGCGCACGACGTTGAGTCGAGCGCTCGTGCTCGTGGTTAGCATGGGGTACGGCGTGGTTCGCCCAACTCTCGGTGGGGTGCGTACCAAGGTGATTGCGTTGAGCGTGTGTTATTTTTTCTCCGCCGCCGTGAAGGATGTCGTCGAACACGTCGGCACGGTTGATGACTTGAAACCCGGCGCAAAAATGTTCTTAATCCTCCCCGTGTCTGTATTCGACGCGATATTCTTAATTTGGACGTTTACGTCATTGTCGAAAACGCTCACGCAGCTTTTGTTGCGTCGTCAATCACAGAAGTTGGCGCTGTATCGCGTCTTCACCAACGCCTTGGCGCTCGCCGCAGCCTTTTCCTTGTTCTGGCTCGGCTTTGAGGTGTGGTTTAAATCGACGGATATGATTGACCAAAAGTGGGAATCAGTGTGGTTAGTCGGGGCGTTTTGGCACATTCTATCGTTTGCGGTGCTGTGTGTGATTTGTATGTTGTGGCGACCTACGGATGCGGCGTCGCGCTATGCCTACAGCGACATGGCGAACGATAACATCTCCGAAGAGTCTTGGTGGAATCAGCTCATCGATGACGAAGAAAATAAAATGGCGAAAGGAGCGTCGACGCCCGGTGAGCGCGTGATGTCGTCGGCAAAGAAAAATCGAGCATTGCACGATTTTAGCCTAGATGAGGATGACGCCGAACAACTCGAGATGGAAATCGGCAAGATGGAGTAGGCCATCTTCGACTACATTAGCTTTCATTTTAATTATCGTGATAACAAACATTATAACGCCACGTGAGTGCTATGGTTCTAGTGTGCTACTAACTTGCGAGACGCGCCGCGAGCGTCGGATTTCTTTTGCAGCTCTTCATCAAAGTCCCAGAGCGCTTCCTCGCGCCTCACCGGCGGCGGAGACTCGTCGCGTTTCTGCTGACTCACGGCCGCGCCTTTGGTTTTATTTTTTGCGATGACTTTCTCAGCCTTGACTTGCGCTTTTGCTACCTTTTTCTCCTCCGCGGTGGCTTTCTTACTCTCGCTCGCCGTTCCCGGCGCCGCCGCGCGCGACGCCGGCTTTTCCGGCGCGTACGCCTCATCTAAATAACACAACCGACACACATTCGTGCGCACGACGATGTCATTCGGATCTTCCCCTCGTTCCACCGCCACCGCGCGTAAATCAGCGGCAATCGTGCGCTCAGCGATGATGTACTCATACGTCGACAGTCCTTTATGACACAACGCCACGTGAAACGTAAACAACTCCCCGACGATGTACAGCAACACCCCTCCGAGCGCAATGTACGCGCACAATCCCCCAATAAGCGACGCATACGTCACCCCTCGTCCTACATACGTCGCATTCGTCGCAATATACGCCCTCGCGCGGTCCTCATCGCTCGCCAACCACCCGAGCAAATACGTCCCGGCGACCACTTGTCCGCTCACTTGCGTAAACGTCGCACTCACGAGCACAAAAAAGCTCCTATAATTCCTCACCCCGACGCAATTATTCAACCACTTACAATGGTGATCGAACCCATCCACGCACTTGTCACAATCTCGACAGTGTTTCGCCCCGGCGTACACTGTCGCTTCGCAAAACCGACAGTACAACATCTTCTCCTTCGCGTCGTCATCCTCACCGCCCACGACGCGCGCCTTTGGATCCGTCGCCGCCGCCGCGAAGAACGTCACCGTGGCCGTCGCCGCGAGCGCGCCGTAGGCAATCATCGCCCCCACGCGCGCGCTGGCATCGTCCACGCTCGGCGCGAACAGGAAATAAAACCCGAGCACTTCGCACGCCCACACCGTCGCGCCCGAGAGCTGGTACGCGTTGAGCGCGACGCGACCGGCGTGGTCGATCAACCCGTTTCGTCGTCGCGGCGGCATCGGCGTCGGGCGCGCACGCACCGCGCGGTCGGCCCGGCCTGCGCGCGCGAATGAATGGCGCGTGACATTCGCGTTACGCATTCGGCATTCATCGCCGCACGTACGCCGACGATGGGCATCGAACCGTCGCTCGCGGTGAGCGCAGGGCACGCGCATAATGCGCTCGTCGTGTCACGCGGCGCTGAGGACGCCGACGCGGGGCTGACAGCGCAGGAACGACGCGTTCGCGACGCGGACATCTTGGAAGCGAAACTCAAGCGCGTCATGGCAGAGGGCCCTGGCGCGGGGCGTGGACACGATATTCAAGGCTCGCAAGCGGGAGCGGGGAGCGGAGAGTTTCATAAGTACCGCGCGGCGCGCTTGAAGGAGCGCGCGAGGTTGGATGCGATGGAGAAGGAGGAGGAGGCGCGAGAGGCGGAGGAGGCGTTCGCAAAACGCAAGGCGGAACGCGAGGCGGCGTGCGATGCAAAGACAGCAAAGAATCGCGCAAAGAGGATGAAGAAGAAGGCAAAGAAAGGCGGGGGTGTGGCGAAGGAAGCAATCGCCGCGGATGGGGCGGGGGCGACGGTGGAGAATGATGATGTAGCTGGCGACGACTTAGACTAGAAGCAACAACATGTTTTACATACCTACATGTA
>Ga0233450_10004853_pt1 | contig 11966 bp, 15 predicted proteins | sample 011ome_30_FD_189956 | JGI IMG/M metagenome (GOLD analysis project Ga0233450, IMG submission 189956) | Coastal salt marsh microbial communities from the Groves Creek Marsh, Skidaway Island, Georgia - 011501CT (spades assembly) | ecosystem: Environmental > Aquatic > Marine > Intertidal zone >... | reverse complement strand
GGTTGCTGGTTGCTGGTTGATGTTCTCTTCCATTCCTCGGATAATTCAATTTTTTGAGGGTAAATTCCCATAATCTTTTCTGTCTATATTCATATTATGAACTTGGACGCATCGAATATAGAACATGTAAATACGAATACAAATACGAATACAAATACGAATACAAATATGTCATCCGTTACATTTCATAAAACCAATTTATACGCCAACTACAACGATACCTATAGTAGTTCTGATGGTAGTAGTAGCACCGACCTAAAAGACGCAGAACAACCTATTATGATTAAGGTTAACAGCGACATTCCCTTACAAACAGAAAATATCCAAGAAGAAGTTTCTATTGATGATTACACAGATAACCATTTCCTTACGTTAACCAACAGAGACTTGGATAATTTACATGATACAACTTCGGGACTTCCCCATCAGTTTTCCAACTCGGGAAGTAATAGTCCGATTATGTCAGATAGTAATCCAAATAGTAATTGCAATAGTGATGGTGATAGTGACGAGGAAACTCAATATAATACAACAACGAATGTTACGCAAAAAACATCTAAAGGGAAATATGCTAAGCTAAATACCAATGATGTTGAAAAATACGTAAAGAAATACTATTCTAGTTCGCTGATTGATAGTTACGCAAACGAACTGGATATACTCACTACCTTTGTACGAGGGCAAAAAAATCTCTACGCACAGTCTAAAAATATTACCCAACAAAAACTCTATCTGTTAATGTTTCCCGCGCTTTTACTCGCAGCAACAATTACCTTTATTTCTCCATTCCTTAAATGCGACGAGGTGAATACAAATGTCGTTGCTGGATTAAATGGCATTGTTACATTGTTTATCTCTATGGTTGGATTCTTCAAACTTGAAACGTTGACTGAAAAATACCTTATTTTAGCCTCGCTATTTGATAATTCAGAAACAGATCTGGAATTAGCATCTACTAAGATTATGATTATGAAAAAAGAAAAGGAGATTTCAGAACTAATCATTGCCAAATTCAATGAAACCGAAGATAAAATATCGGAATATAAACTCATTACACAGGTTCTCATTTTGCCTGAAATAAAACAACTGTTTCCTATTATCTCCCATGTCAACATATTTTCGTTTATTAAAAAGACAGAACTTTTAAAACGAGGGATGATTGAAAAATTACGAAATGTTAAAAACGAGATTTCCTATATCAACTATAAAACCGAACAACGGAAACAAGTACAACACATTTCCAATGCACTATCACACAAGCTCGCCCGGAACGAAGTAGAACAACAACAGAAAGAACATGGCAGATTGAATAAATTGTATGATTTGAAAAATACAATCACGAATGAAATCATTGAACTACAAAACGCTTATTCTATTATGGATACTATCTTTTACAGAGAAATATCAGTGGCTGAAAAAAAACAAAACAGATGGTGGTTTTGTTTGTTATGTTTTTATTGGAATAAAACAGACGACAATCAGGATTATATAGGCGACTTAGTACAACAACTTCCACACGCACTTAGAGACCTTCTATTACCAATGAACTAATGGAGGTTATCTAGCAGGTAGAACCTTCCAATACCAAGGCATATCATAAACCAGATTTACAGAACCATTGTCCTTCATACCCGTCAGGATTTGTTTCGTTTTAATGTTGTTCGTATTCCATCTCATTTTTATAAGTACTCTCTTATGAGCTGTATCCTTATGTAATGGGAATTCCTTTATTGTTTGAACCGAACCGACTTTCATATTACCTAGAATGTCCTCGATATAATTACGTGACATGGTAGCATCTACGCGAGGAATACATATTGTTGTAATTGGCATTTATCTATTGTTACTATTGGTACTATTATTACTATTTTATAAAGTTGAAAAATCAATTTTATAAAAGACTCCAACACCCAGAAAACCCACATTGTAGGTTGCTGTTTCGGGTAACATTCTTAGTAACAAGTGTCATAAAATGTTTATGTATCCATCATTGTGGAATTTATTTTTTGCTGTTCCGAAACATATTTAATAGCGGGGACTCTTTAACTCATTTACAATACTTATATACTCAAGTTCTTGAATTGGTTTGAGTTGTTGAATTTTTTTATTATTGTATTAAAATAATGTCATCGAACGACCTTTTAGACGAAACATGGGTTCACGAACTACAGAAAATACAAGATGTCAAACAAAATTATTGTAAGGAGTCTATGGATTCTATTTCAATTCATTCCATCTTTATTAATAACACCAAGCACATTGATAAAATCGTTAATTCCGAACTCCCACTTTCACGTCATTCTACTCTAGAAAATAACAGGTATATACCAAAAAACGCAATTATGTCAATTATTCAACAAAATAAAGAACATGCAAGAGAACTATCCAAACGACAGTATAAACTTATGGATATTGCTTCGTTCTTTGTTACCTTGGAACCAGAACACATACAATCCTATTCTAAAACGGGTTCACAACACTCTACACGCGACTTCTTCACCATACATCCGTATCTTGAGGATATTCAAGTCCCGATGTCGATATTCATCTTTCATAAACTCAATTCCATTTTCCTTCTTTTTCAAGAATCTGCGTCTTTCTCTACTGGACGGACCATGAAATCGATTCTCAAAAAGGCTTCCAATAAAAACGCAAAAACGTCACATACAAAAAAGGTCAAAATCAATACCGAACTCAATGAATCCTATCGCAATGTATGTAAAAAACGAACAAGAACTCGCAGAAATCGCATACAAATCTAGTTTATGTCTATGTTCTCTAACTAATGATTTGGAAATGATATAAATGTTTTGGTTTAATCTACTTATCTATAGGACTTATCATTATGGACCATAACGACTTCCCTTCTATACAAGTCGCTACGGATTACACTTCCTTTTTTCACGACGAACTTGTGTTTTTCTATTTCCATTCACTGCGGTTTCAACATTACAAAGACGTCAGTTCTTTTTCCAATCGGTATGACACTCTACTTTCCGTTCTCAAAAAACAACTCAGCCTCGATAAAGACTCGACGATACCCTACGTAATGTTAGTCTATAAACTCATCGCGAATACAAGAGACATACGGTACGGAAAGGGACAACATGACACCGCCTATATGATGATTTGGAAATTATACAACTACTTTCCCACACTTGCCATTTATATGGTACACCGGTTTGTCAATAATGTGGATAAGCAACCATACGCATACGGTTCCTGGAGAGATATTAAATATTTATGCGGGTTTGTTAAACAGCATAGTCGTCATGGAGAAAATGACCCTCTCATTGAGGTTTGCGTCGAACTGGTTACTACACAACTTAAAAAAGACCTTGCCACCTGGAAATATTCGACGAATGCTATGAATGGACGATTTATATCTCATGTTGCAAAATGGATTCCACGAGAAAATAAACAGTTCGGGTGGTTGTTTGATTTGTTAGCGAATCATTGGGGCGAAACACAGTATCCATACATCATCAATACGGCGTCCAGTTATAACTCGAAGATTAAAGCACGCAATAAGTACAAACAACTATATAGAAAAAGTGTCTCCTATTTAAACAAAGCGCTGGATACACTTGAAATCAAACTATGTAACAACAGAAGATCACTCATCGAACCACACACAATTCCATTATGCGCTCATTCTAAATACAAACATGTTTCTTTCTATGACTCCGATGACAATGACAAACTTGTATGTAGCCAACGGATTATCGAACATCTTGAATCGAAATATTCAGTTTACAATGACGGAGACAATAGTGGCAAGTACAATACCTCATCGTCCTTGCCGATTTCATATTACGTAAAACAAGCGGTTTCCCTTAATCAACAATCCAATTGCGATACCCAACCTCAATTTCATATTGTCAATAAACAATGGGAGTATTTGAACCATACGAACAACTTCACACAAACCGAACCGATAATACCGATTGTTGATATTTCGTCTTCTATGAGAAAACATGACGACGAACCATTGTACGCAGCCATCGGGTATGCCATTCTACTTTCTCAACTAAGCTCTATACAAAATAGAGTTATGGTTATAGATAGCAATCCTATATGGGTCCAATTTGAAGATGATATGTCGTTCGTTCATAAAGTAAAACACATCCTTACTATTATTTCGTCCTTGTACTCCACCAGAACATCCTACGTGAATACATTCCGTCTCCTAGGAAATACATTTTTACAAAATTCTACCCCGGTGAATGACATACAAAATCTACAATTTGTCCTCTTCTCGACATTCGCCGACCATCAAACCGAAAACACTCTTCTGTATGACACTATTACTCAAACTCTTTCCTCCTATACCAGCGCAATCCCACATATCTCTTTCTGGAACCTATCCAAATACGAAAATACGGCACTTCCATGTCTTCCAACACAACCCAAAACCAAATTGTTGTCGGGATATTCTCCACATCTGGTTTATCAATTACATAACCAGAAACAATATTATCCCTACACGCCCTATACCACGATTGTCAATGCTCTGGAATCGTATCAATACGATATACTTGATGATTACATAACGACTCTTGTTTACCACATGTAACTCGGTTCACCAATGATACTAACATCATGTTGTTATCATTTTCTTTACTAGTACTCTCTTATTTTGGATTACTTTATCTTCTCGTATATTTTGGTCTCTCGATGTAAATTGTTTTGAATCGTTCTTAACATGTTGGTGCGAATGTTTACTTTCTTTTCCTTGCTTACGACTATATTATCCAGTATCTTTCTCATTTTCTTACTCTCCGCATTGCCTATATTCTTAAACAGTTTCTCCATTTTCTCTAGCATCTCTTTACTGCTTGGACGATTGTCAGGAGACGAAAGAATCGCATCTTCTAATGTTTTTCGGTAAGAGGTCCACGATGGAACCGTTGTGTCAACTTTGTTTAATTCCAAATCACGGATTATGTAAGAATACATCACGGACACGGCATAACAATCCCAGGTCGATGCGTTATTTACCAATGCTTCGGCTACGTCGTTCCACGTATTTCCTACGAATTTTCCAAAATATTCATGTAAGGTGCTTTTGTATGTGGTTCGTTGAGATTCGTTTACTAGTTCTAACATGGTTGTATTTTTCGTCATGAAGTCGTTGATTACCTTGCTTAGCTTCTCTTTTGTTACCATGCCGTCCATCCAGGTGGTTGCCTTCTTTTCTTCAAATCCTATAAAACCTAACATACCCGGCGGGATTATCTCATTCTCTAATTCATTTGACATGTATGCCAACATGCAAATGTCTATACACCATGGGGAGTAATCCGGTCCGTAGACAAAAAATACATCGCGATATTTGTTTGTCGTTATGGTTTTCATCTCCGCGGATAATCCAAAATCAATTATTCTTGGAGACCCCGTTGTATCTTCTATCATTATGTTGTTCTCCTTTACATCCATATGAACTATACCAGACAACCATAACTTATTAAATCCGGTCAATATGCTCTTATGTGTATCTAACAATATGCGAAATAACCGTTGGGGATTGTTCTCAATTACATTTAGTATATGCTTTGCCAATGTATTTTTTCCTACATATCTTAATTTGTTTGACTCGTAGGTCTTTCCATCCTCTTCTATAAAGTCGCAACGCTTTATTTTATCATCATTCATCCTTGCCAACGAAATTTCACACGTTTTTAAAATTGGGGCGAAATAATCGGCGTAGTTCTCTATCTGTTTGATTCTTTTTCCTATCCTTGTTTCTTTCTTCGATGTACTCGCACTCTTTTGGATCTTTGATATATATTTTTTGGTATTTGTTGGTACTCCCTTACATGTAAATCCTGGACGAAATATACAACCATAACTTCCTTGGTTTATTAAATCTACACCGGATTCTTCCATTATATACAATCCTTACAATAAAAAAGAACAACCCGTTCCTTTTTATTTTGTTTATGCGATTTATCATTTATCTATCTATCTATCTATCTATACCCTTATACCTCCTCTGTCTTGTTTCTTGTTTCTTGTTCCTTGTTTCTTGTCCGTTTCTAAGTTCACCTTGATTTTGTAAAAACGATTCTTATACGTCTTCTTTAACCGTTTCATTATCTGGTCTGTCTCGGCACGACGCTCTTCCGCACTCGATGAATCACCTGACAATAATTCACTCACGCTATCAGGATTTTCTCCCATGTATATCTCAAAACTCTTCGCAGGCATAAATCTACTTACGAATTTATCATCGTCGGTCATATCAATACTTCCGTTTATTTCACGGATTATTTGGGCGTCCATCCTACGAAGCACGTCGGATGACAATCCTTCATACTTCTTACGCTCTTTCGGCTTCTTATCCAATGTATTGACCTTTTTACGGTAATAATAACGCGAGCTATTATACAAACGAATCATCACATCATCCATCATTCCCGCCTTGATTAAACGACACTTCTCCTCTTCCAACTTATGTTCCACCTCGTCTTCCTTTATCCAATTCTTCCAAGCCGCTTTATAATCCTTGCTTCCTTCATATTGATGAAGCTTCGCAAAGTCGGACAGCATACCCGAAATTTCTTTGGTGAACTTATAACGGTTTGTTTGTAGTTTTAAAGAATTATATTGTTCCTTCGTTTCTACAATCAAATCCCCCTTTGTCGCCTTGGTCGAATCAGTACCCTTCACTACAGAACTCATTGTCTTCTCCATTTTATTACCGCTGTTATTTTAGTATTACTATTTACTTATAGGCAGCATCGTAATAAAGTTTTCAATTTTTTATATTTCATTTTGATTATGAAAGTATTTTGAATAAACATAATAACAAGTAAAACTTATTATGTTTATAATACGCTCTCGGAGTGTTTCGATCACTCGACATCACGATTAACAGTCGTACGCTCTACCAACTGAGCTACGAGAGCTTTTTGCGGATGACAGTATTGTGGTGGACTGTCTTCCAATATATTACATTGGGTTCTCTTTATATTTATTTTCAAACTATCTATTAGTTTACTCTATATGGAAAGTCCGTTTGATAATTACAATACGCATTGTATTCTTTATTTAGAACCTTTTCTTAACACCTTTCATAAGACTTACCAGAATATTATTACTCTCAGTTCCATGCCCGATGGACCGCTTGCCGACCTTGTCGCGACCACATCCACCTCCAAACTTTCTCCGTTTCAACAATTGAATTCTATCTCATCCAATCCATCCAACTGTTTATATGTGCTTTCGCGATACCCTACTTCGGGGTCTTCTATCAAAAACGCAGAACATTTCATGGGGAACGATGACATACCTTCGATTTTCTCCTATTTACATAGTAACGGCTACGAAGTTGATACGCAACTTACTAAGATGCTATTTAAAAGTGATGTCCTTGGAGGCACTTCTCAACACAGACACTCGGGCAATAAAAAAATGATATGTATGATACGTTATACCAATTGAATTTTTTTGTAATCGATGTATATTATAGTATAGTATATAATATAATATGAGTTCCTACAGCAAATCGCTATTTACGAACAACACCGTGTTCTCCAATACTCGGTCTCTACTTAATCCCATTTCGTTCGCAATCGACCTTCAAACTGTCACTACGGGCACTTCGCAAGAACTTGACTTCTTAACACAGTCGTATATGGATATTCTCAGAATTATACAAACGCAATACAGTAGTCAAATCGCGAATCAAACCTACGAAAATATACCTACCGACTTTTCACAATATACCACGCTTGTCAATGAGGTACAAACTATGCTGACTAAGACGTCTAATCCATCTGTATTGTTATTATTACAAATCGCTGAGGATACCCTACGAGGAACCTTTAATTCATTGTCATTGTATGGAGACAATATTTTGCTACAACTCGACAAGGCAGATTTACAGAAACAAGTCGCTGATATCTTATCCAATAAAAATGTTACTACAACACAACAGTCCATATCGAATAACAACATGACAATTACACAGAGCTTTAAATTGGCACCCGTATTTAATTATTATATACGTATCTATGGAGCTCCCATACAAGGGCAAGGGTTTGACCCCGTTAAAATCGCCTTTCTTATTTACACGTTACAGGAAAATGGCATTGACCCATATTCGTAAATATCGCCTACTCTCCATTGAACTGGGGGAAAATTGATTATCGTACATCTTCATTCCATTATTCTAGTTACCCATGTCAAGCACACCGTATTGCAAAACTTGTCATAAGGCAGGTAAATCCTACCGCGAATATACCAATCATTGGACTAGAGATAAACCGGGCAAGGATGGGAATATTATCTGCCCCGTTATTTTAAATACCGTTTGTAATTATTGTAAAGAAAAAGGGCATTGGATAAAATATTGTCCGGTCATATCTAATAAACGGATTGTATGCGAACAACCCGAGGAACGACCCACCGACGAAACCGTTCACTCATGGGCGAATATACTCAAACGTGGACTTCCCTACCCTACATCGTATAAGAATACTACTCTACATCATGTAGCTGGTGCTGGAGAGGAGGATTCTTATATGAAGATTGATGTTAGTATCTGCGATATGTATAATGATGATAAAGATGATGATACAGATACAGATATTTCACGACCGCCATCTCCAGATTTCCCGCCACCTATACCCCTGTATTCTCCGTAAAGTATACCGAGGAATGAACGTATCACATACAATTTATTATTGTTTATTAAAATCATATAAAAATATTTTTTTAACTTTATTATCAACAATGTCTTCCGAAAAAGCGCAGCTTGTTTGCAAATGCGGCAAAACATATAAGACACAGCAACCTTATATCAAACACGTACAGAAATGTGTTAATCAATCAGCAAAAAAAGAGGAGTCAGAACATGTCGAAAATATTCATATTCAAATCAACGCACAAAACGATGAGGAGGGGGATGTGGATGGGGATAATGATAATACGAATATGGATACGAATATGGATACTGAGGATATGGATACGAGTTCGAATCAATCCGATGACGCTATAGAAAAACCGCGACTTAGACGGCATCTAGCACCAGATGCCGAATACCTGGCTCAAGTAGATAATGATATGAGGAACGACCTACAAGAATTTATGAATTCAGGTGGCAAACTTCCAGCACATGAGCCACTTGAAGGAGAGAATGTCACCGTGAATACTCTCGTTATCGAAACGTTGTTAAAGACTGTCCTAACACAGGTTCTTTCCCATCACCATAGACATACACAAAATGTTATCGAGCAAAATACCAAACTTATCGAAGAAAATAAAATGCTCGTCAGAATGCTAAGAACTATCGTATATACCAAAAATAATATTCAATACGAAATCGACGTTCAAAGTAATGATAGTGGAGATGACAATGACGAAAACAAGGAAGACACACGGAATACCGAATCCGAATCCGAACCCGAATCAAATGACGCATAAAAAAAATAATACATATGTGATAATTACGTATGTATTATTTACCTATTTACCTATTTACCTATTTACCGTTGGGAGTTACAACAAACCTTCGTCCATAGATTCATATCCGTGGTTATTTTTTTATTAGGCAACTTACCAAAATGGGGGTTTACTTGCGTAAATGCTCGGGTTACGTTTTTCATTTTGTAATATATATTGTCTACGTAAACATCTCCTATCGTATCGTCATGGGTAATGTCGTACATTACATGCTCCAATAACAATTTATCGCCTATATTATTATCCATTTTCTCTCGTTTGTCTTTTTACTATCCATTATAATTACTTTCTTATATGTGGGTTTATACTTTTCAATTTTATGTCTGCTATTCAACCTCTCTTCAATATCATATACCATGAAAAAACTGCTTATTTACGTTACAATCAAATCATCCTTCTATCTATTTCCCTATTTCAAATTTATCGGCAAATCATTACGAACGAACACGCATTCTCCTTCACGATTCCACTCCACTTGCAGTGTCTTGATTTCCACACCACTCTTCCAAGCATCTATCACGGCTTCCTTATACACCAAATCTATATTCGATGGCTGAAATTGTTTCACGTCTGTTCTCTGAATAATGAAACATAGTATTGCTCTCTTTTCCGTTGTTGTTACGATTTCTTTCAATTCAGTTATATGTTTCAATGCCCTTGGACTTACCACGGCTGTACTGTTTTTACGATACCCATCCGGGAAATAAGAGATTTTATCGTCTTGATTTGCTTCCTCTATTTCCTTCTTGTAATTCTTCCTCTCTTTTTTCGGAACATCCACATAATCCGCCAATGGAACACTCTTTACTTCCATTATGAACTCACGTCCGTTTTCGTCCACTCCTGTAAAATCAAAACGGGAATTCAATACCTTGGTCTCGCGTCTATAGGATTGTATATTTGTTAATCCCAATACACAATCCTTTTGTAAACACAATTCCGCGATTGTTTCACCCAACTTTGGATTGATACCGATGATTATCTCTCGTTCTGGATTTCGCTCTTCGACCAAGGTTGCCAACTCTACTCGATGAGAACACTTCGTCTTCCCAGTGGTTAATTTTGATAAAATTACGGTCTTGCCCTTTTCTGCTAATCCACAACACCCCAAGGAAGGGGAATGACACAGTTCTTCGGTAGTAGCATCTCCATCTAGTACGATATCAGCTACGTAAGGGGTCTTACATGTCTTCGAGGGACGACTTGTTATCAAACCGCGGGTTACTCCATTTAGACCGAAAAGATACATTGTGTTTCAAATTAGTACGTATACTTATAAATTTGATTCTTGTTTCGTTATACGATTATAATATTAAGTTATTCAATTTTGTGCGTAGTATACAAAATGGAATGGTCGTTCAATGAAGAACGAATGCTCTCGCGAATTGAATTGATCGAACAACCCGACAGACACAGCAATGGATATTTCAATTGCCGCTACTTATGTTGCTTTACCTGGAAAAAATATTCGTGAATCGCGTTTACGCTCTTTTTTTGTTTCTATTATGTATACAATTGTATTCATTATGAATCAAACCGATTTACATAAGTTCGCTATGTACTTCCATAGTACTCTACGCAATGTAGGCGTATACACTACCTTATCCTACGGCTCCTTGGCTTACTCACGAGTTTATAGGGGCAACACACCCATCTACGATACCATGCTTATTACGGTCAGTATCGCCTTCCTCTTGATTGCTTTCCTTCTCAATTACTTCCTATATCAGGACATTGTCGCCTTTATCAAAAAACAAGAACTCGGTGGCGAACTTGATGGCTATCTACGCATATCACAAGCCATCTTTGGAATTCATGGTATTCTCTTTATGCTTGGTCTCTTTACGTTACTCAGGTCTTTGGCGGTTGTATAGATGTAGATGTAGATGTAAATCGCGTTGAAAATTGAAATCAACTACCACACCTACCTACTTGGCATAATACGCAACAACAACCACCATGGAACTTGTTACCGAACCCGACGTTTATTCACCAAGCATAGATAACCATGGAAATTATGTTGATGATATACCATCCTTCCATATAATCAAAAAAGGGGTATCCTGTCCGTGTGGGTCCAGAAAAGGAAAGGTGTATGCAACACACACTATATTCTCTACGCATATCAAGTCCAAATGCCATCAAAAATGGTTATCTACGCTTAATCTAAACAAGGCGAATTATTATGTTGAAAATGAAAATCTAAAGGAAACTATACAAACGCAGCGAATGATTATCGCTAAGCTTGAAAAAGACATGAATACTAAGCTACTCACCATTGATTACCTAACAAAACAATTACTTGCTATAACGAATCCTACTTCCACCAAAGACCTATTGGAATTTGATTAAGTCGTATTAGGTTCATTACATAATTATTATATCTATCAAAAACACAAAAAAGAAATGGCAAAGGAATTTAAAATTGGACATTTATAAATGTCCTTTTTTCATTTCGTCGATGGAGAATTAAAATGGAGGTTGTGAAAATATGACTT
>Ga0233450_10004821_pt1 | contig 12026 bp, 6 predicted proteins | sample 011ome_30_FD_189956 | JGI IMG/M metagenome (GOLD analysis project Ga0233450, IMG submission 189956) | Coastal salt marsh microbial communities from the Groves Creek Marsh, Skidaway Island, Georgia - 011501CT (spades assembly) | ecosystem: Environmental > Aquatic > Marine > Intertidal zone > Salt... | reverse complement strand
GGGTTCTTTTGTTTTCCCTCTCTCTCTCTCTCTCTCTCTCTCTCTCTGCTAAAATTCTTCTTCTGATTCTTCTATGCGCTCTTTCGTCTACTTTAAACGTTGTTCTCTAAAACGCCTCTCTCTCTCTCTTCAACTCGTAGTCGTGGTATATTATCCCGTCTCCTCTGTATTCGTCTGATGCGTTCTTTTTTCTCTCTCTTTCGGATGATGAAATTCCAACAAAAGCAGCGCAAAAAACAATACTACGAGAAAGAGGAATTACTCTACGCAAAACAAACTACGCGGGCCTCCTCTGCCCCGATGCTGTTTTCGACGACGTAATACGCTCTCGCTCTCGTAACAGTACTACTACGACCGTAAGCGAGAAAATATGATGGGCTCCTCAACGCGGAGAAGAGGCAAAGTTGGTGGTGTTTAATGTGAAGATCCAACCCTACTCTTCTCGGAGGAGACAAAAAAAAAGTACAAAAAGAGAAGTGGAAGAAGAAGAAGCCGGTCAAAAAAGAAAATTTGCAAAAAGTCTTGCGTGTGTGTTTTAAAATATTAGTGCGTGTGTGTCTCTCTCTTTCTCTCTCTCTCTCTCTCTCTCTCTCTCTCTCTCTCTCTCTCTCTCTCTCTCTTTCTCAATGATCTATCTATCAGTCGCTGTTCTCTTCTAAGCTGGTTGCCGATCCTGGACAAATTTAGCGTATTCTTCGTCCGTCGGTTCTGGGCACCCTTTTTCGAGCAAGTAGTTTTCGCACTCGTGGTGCTTGCGAAACCGAGCGGACGCGATGTCTTCCCAGTCGTTAAGAGGCGTTTTCGCCTCTTCGACTAAGTATTTGAGGCAATCGAGTTGGCCAAACCCTGCAGCGTTGTACACGTACTGAATCTTTACCTCATCAGATATCTTTCTTTCTTCAACAAGATATTTCAGGATGTCCACGTGACCACTGCATGCTGCTTGCATTGCCGCTTTTTCTTCCATATCTCTCGAAGGTTTCACTTTGTCGAAAAGAAATCGAAGACAGTCGAGGTGTCCATCAATAGCAGCTAGTTCACACGCCTCTTTTTCATCACACGGGCAACCATTCGAGAAGCAGTACTTCAGCATCTCGAGATTACCTATATCTGCTGCCACTTTAATCGTACTTTCATCCCAATCGCACTGTTTCACTTCTCTCGCCCACTTGAGGAACTCGAGTTTGTTCGTTTGAGCAACCTGCTCGCAAAACCAGGCTTGATCTGCCACTCTTCCTCTATCATCTTTCTCTCCCCAGAGAAAGTTATTCCACACCAATTCCAACGTCGAAATGGATGAACATTCGTGAACACCCCAAACTAATCCCGATACGTTTACCCCGGCGTATTCAAGCACACCCGAACTCTCACTATTCGCCTTTGCAAAGAACCACCGATCCGTCTCGTTCAATTTCGAAATCACATGCGAGACAAACACATCCTTATGATGCAACACCAACCCGGTCCACAACTTGGTCGGCCCAAGCTTTAAACGCTCCAAATTCTCAATATACTCCGTTAAAGCTTTTTCTCTCTCCTTCCTCTTCTTCCTCTTCTGCGCGCCGGAGCGTCCTTTCCCCATTATTAGTATTATTAGTATTATTAGTATTAGAACAAAGACGTTTTTTTGTTCTGTCGTATTTCTCTCGTATGTTTTACTCCATTATTTTTACATCATAATCTCTCTACTTTAATTCGTTTTGCGCTTTGTGTAGTAGTATATTGCCATCTAAAAGACGTTTAGTGGAAGAAAATGGCAGACACGAAGAAGAGGAAAGATATTTCTTCGTTGGCAAAGAGGAAACCCCGGACGAACGATGAGTCTTTTGACGAGGACGATTTAGACGACGGTAAAATTTCCAACAAAGCGACGAAAATCTCCGATGCGCAGCAACATCAGGTTGAACAAATAGTATTAAAAGCGAAACTGGAATCGAAAGCGAGGTTAAAATATGCACACGCAACTGATAACGAATTGTGCGAACCGAAAAGAGACGGCCCAGAGGTGAACTTTCCAACGAGTAAAGAAGAGTACGAGGAGTTACGGCAACGACATTCAAAAGCGGCGGCGAAAACAACAACGAAAGAAGAAAAAGAAGAAGAAGAAAAAGACGAAGAGGAAACGACGACGACGACGAAATGGGTCCAATCGTACGACCAGACGCAAGAGGAGTTTTATTACTTCAACCCACAAACGAGAGAGACGAGGTGGGAAGAGCCGGAGGAAACGACGATTAAGATTGTCAGAGACGAAAGCGCGTTGGCGGAACACAAGAAGAGAGCGCTGTTCGCGAGCGTGAGTAAAGAAGAGTTGGAGGAGATTGAGCGAGAAGCGAGAGGAGAGATTGGGGGATCCGGACGAGCAAAATCGCCACCATCTCCGACGGGTACGAGCGTCGTCGCGGCAAATGCGCCGCAAATGGGATGGGAGTACGAAGACGATTCTGGAAATTGGCAAGGACCGTTCCAAACGGAACAGTTGCAAATGTGGCGAGCGGCGTTGCCGATGAATTTGAAGGTGAGGCAACACGGAACGACAAAAAAGGAATCTGATGAGTGCACCTCGTTAGCTTTGTTATTAGGTGACGCACATTTAAGGAAAAGATGCGAAGCGTTAGGTGCGGTATTACCGTTGAGATGTACGGCGGTAGAAGCGGAGCAGGTGATGATGGCGGCCATCGCGGCGCGAGATCGAATCGCGAAAGAAAATTTGAACGGGCTAGCCAGCGATGATGGAGATGAAGATGACGAAGAAGAAGATAAAAAGAACAACGGCATAGAAAAACCGAACCGATGGGCGCAAGCTGCTTTGGAAGGTTTACCGGAAAACGACCGAATAGAACAAGAAAAAATAGCCATGGAGAACGCGACAGGCGTGCGCTCAAGCGCGCGTATCGACGCGAACGATGAAGGCGAAGACGCGTCGGAACGGTTCGCCTCTGTTGGTACGTATAACAAAGTCACCGGTCGCGTCACCGCCGAGGTCAACGAGCTCCTCCAACGGCGTCGCGCGGCTGGTCCACCCGGCGGCGCCGGCGCAGCGTACCGAAACATTGGTTTAGAAAATTACATCGACCCGGCAAAGATGGACGAGGCCATGAGAGAGATTCAAAAAGCTAGACACCAAAAGTTATCGAGAACGGAAATCGAAAAAAGAAAAGCGCGAAAGAAGGAGATGAAAAAGAAACACGGCGATAACTGGCTCCGCGAAGATTGGGCCGACTGATAGCCGCCTGATATTATAGCACATAGATAAATTTTAGCATACGCGTTTTTAATTAATAAAAATTAAAATAGAAAGTAACAACAAAGCATCGACGAAGCGTTCTGTTGTCTTTCATGTCTTTCGTTGTTCGAATTGTTTTAGAACGAATAAATCTTCACGCCATCATCATCTATGGACGAGGACGAGGAAGCTGTCGGAGACGAAGAACCACCGCCTCTGTCTTTAAACCTCCAGTAACCGGCGAGCATAGAACCGAGGCAGCTGTGCACGGTGGCGGAAATCGCGGGAACTACCGCCACCAACGGATCCTTCGCGAAGTGTGCCGCGGCTAACACGACGCCCAACGCGGAATTTTGCATGCCGACTTCAATACTCGCCGTTCTCGCGTCTCGACTCGGAAAACCGAAGATTTTCGCACCGATGTACCCGAACATAAACCCAAGCGCGTGTAAACAGATAACTGCAAACAAAATATCCTGTCCGGCACCTAAGATCGCCTCGGAGTGTTTCCCGATGACCGAAGAGCAAATTAACGCCACCGCGCCGACGGCTAACAACGGACACACCGGAGACACAATCCTCGCAACTCTCGGAAAGACCTTCTTCAACGCAAATCCGGCGATAACTGGCATTACCACCACTTGCGCGACGGAAGCGACCATAGCCATGGAATCAACCTCGATGATCCCAGTCGGCGCGCCTTTCGTCTTGGACGCCGCTACTAACAACGGCGCCATCAACTTGCTCGTCAGAAACGGCGTCGCAAACGCCGCCAAACACGTGCTCAACGTCGTCAACGCCACCGACAAAGAGACGTTTGCGTTCGCCAAAAACGCCACCACGTTCGAAGCCGCTCCGCCTGGACAACACCCGACCAAAATCAACCCGAGTCTCGCGCTCTTCTCCAACCCGAACATCTGGCCGACGAAGAACCCGAGCAACGGCATTATGGTAAACTGTAACAAAGACCCGAGAAACACGCGCGCGGACCCTTTCACCGAGAGCATTTGCCTCAACGACCCTTCGTCCAACGTCACGCCCATGCCGAGCATGGCGATTCCCAACGCCGGCGTCACGATTTCCGATTTCGAGAGCGGCGCGACCACAGTTGGGTTAAAAAGCCCAACGAGAGCGCCCAAGACAATCCACAGTGGAAACAAGTTCGCCAGAGTGTTTAAACTCGATTCGATCGAATATCGCAAATTTATCGCGTTCGTTTTCAAATCGCCTCTTCTTTTCCTTCTTTTGTTATTATACTCATTCTTCAACACGCTCGAGGAGGAGGATACGGAGGAAGAAGAAGATGAAAATGCAGTCGTTTTTGCGTTTCGCGCTTTTATGGCGAAAGGAGGTTTTGGGTGCACCCCCATCATCACCAACGCGCGCGTCGTCTTTACTCTTCTTCTTGAAACGCAGAGTGAACTTTTCCCAACCACAAAAGATCCATTCTTAGGACCGTTAGGAGACCACCCGAATCTGTCGCCACCGCATAAAAAACCACCACCAAAACTTTTCCTCGAGGACGAGGAGGAGGATTTGGAGGAAGACGAGGAAGAGGAGGAGCGCGCGGGGCAAAACCGTCGTCCCGTTTGCGCGACAAAAGCTGCTGAAATCATCATCATCATCGCATATCTCTCTCTTTGTATATAGTGTGGACTCTTTCGTTTCAAAACACTGATGAAAAAGGACCTCAAAAATTTTCGGCGGAAATTTTTTTGACAGTGGTCAATTAAATTTTCCCGCCTTTTGAGACAAATTCTGATGAAAAACTCTTTCTTCAGCCTTCATTTCTCCAAGAAAAAGAGTAAAACATCTTTTCTTCTCGTCGTTACCGGCACATATCACATCTAAAGACTAAGCGGTATCTGATACTACCCGTTTGGAGAGCACATCACCGTTATTAGAATTACACGTCTGAGAACATCTCGCGGCGTTTTTTAACGGTGAACGGAGTAGAAACTGAGTGAGAGTGAGAGAGTAAATTCTGAACTCGTTTTCTTCATCCTTCGTTTTCCCGAGAGAGTATCTACTTCTTCTCTTTCGATTACCTAAACGCGAGAAACATGACGGAGCGAGAGCGCAATAATCGAGAGAGAACGCAACAACAACAACATCAACAACAACAGATGGAAGAGATTCGCTCGTTACACGCGGCGAGGTTTCGGAACGAACGCGCGATACCGTTACCACCGAGGAATCATTCCTTTCGGCAAAATCCAAATCCGCCTCCTCCGCTTCCGAATCAAACGACGACGAGAAGGGAGGAGGAACGACAACAACCGCCGCGAGAACAACAACAAAATCAACAACAACAGAGAACGCATACGGGTGGGATTCCAAATTTTATACCGGGCGCGTTGAACGTTGGGATCGCGATGGCGCACGCGAGGCACGCGTTAGGGAGACACTTGCAGCAGCAGCAGCAGCAAAGGCACCAAGAAGGAACGACTTCTACGCCGCCGGGCGGAGAAGATTTAGAAGAAGATGTAGATGAAGATGTAGATGAAGATATTGAAGAAGAAGAAGAAGAAGAAGAAGACATTGCAGACGAGGAGGTGTTGCCGAAACCGTCGTATCTGACCGACGACCATTTGCTCGCGATGGAGTGCGCCAAGACCGGGAAGGCGCCGGAGCAGTTGGAGAGCGAATATAAAGACGAGGTGTTGGCGAGGAAGTGGCAGATGAAAGAGGCGAGGATGGAAGAGACGAGGCAGAGGAGGATGGTGGAGAGACGACAGGCGCATCAGCAGCAGCAGCAGCAACAACAACAACAACAACAAGGAGGGTCGAGAGTTCGAAGAAGAGATGAAGTGAACGAAAGGCCCGGCGATTCCGTTCGCCGAAGGCAAACGAGGATCGAGATACAAGTCGGAGGGCCAAATGGACCAGTTTTTCGATCCGTCATGGGTGGTCCGGGTATGATGGATATGCTCGGCGGAAATAGCGGACAGCAGCATCAGCAACAACAACAACAACAACAACAACAACAACAAAACGGGATGCCAGGCGGCGATCCGTTCTTAGAAATCATGCGAGAAGTGCTCGGACAACGCGCGCCGGGCGAGGCAAGGGAGGACGTTTTGAACGATAACAATCGATTCGAGAGGGCGTTTAGGAACATGTTTCAATCGATAGAGCAGGAAAACGCGGCGACGATGGGTGATGGTGCGATGCCGCCTGGATTTATGCCTGGTTCCATCCGAGGTTTCCACGACTTGTTACGAGCCATGCACGGCTTCGCCGCCGAGCACGCCAACGGAGGCGAAAATTTAGCCGAAGCGCCTTTGACGCAACAACAAATCGACGCCATGGAAATCATTACCGCTAAAGGTGACGAGAATAATGGTGCGTGTGCGAGTTGCTCGGTTTGTTTGTCCGATATTGAAGGCGGAGAAAATATGAAGAGGTTGTCGTGCGGTCACTGTTATCATTCGCCGTGTATAGATACGTGGTTGTTACGATCTCGCATTTGCCCCACCTGTAGACACGACTCGACGAAACCGCCGATGGCAGCCGCGTCGACGGAGGCGCAACGAAGGAGCGACATGGATTAGATACATAACAATAGCGAAAAATGAAAAAAACAAAAATAACGCCAGCGCGCGCAGCTTGTAGGAGAGATAAAACACATCTTTGAAAATGTATACTGGTACCTTGGTACATGGTACGATATCTTTACAAATTCTACTTTATTGCGGGCTACGCTTTAGCTACTATTAGTACAACAACAGAAATTTGCTATTATTCGCCCTTACTTGGATTGCTTGCGCTGCGATTCTTTCTAAGTCCGCGGACGTTTTCTCTTTTCTACTTTCATTTTTTCCCACAGCAACCTTAAATCGTTATCGATCTCAGAGTCCTGCTCCTCTTTTTCTATTTCGGGTTCAACGACGGTGCCGTTCTCCATATCGTCAGAGTCTCTCGATCTCTTATTCGCTGCCGCTTCCATTTTTTCCCTCGCCGCATCTTCCTCCAGTTTCTTCAATCTCGATTTCTTATTCTGAAACCAATTAAACACGTTGCACTCTTGAATGGGGCCGAGCGCGCTCAACTCTTCCGTCACTTGTTTCAATTTTTCTCCCCGCGGCGTCGTCGTATCATTCGCGAAGAGCTGTTCTAAACGCTCGAGCTGTGCTGTCGTCCGTTGCCATCGAACTTTCCCGGGAACGGAATACACTCCAGTGTTGGAGAATATCGAGGCTGGTGTTTTTCGCTCTTTGTGCGGTTTCTCTACTGACTTGGATTCCTTGTCGTCCATCTCGTCCTCGTTTTCATTATCATCGTCGGAGTCGTCGCCATCGTTCAATTCTTCTTCTTCTTCTTCTTCTTCTTCTTCTTCTTCTTCATCATCTTCGTCGTCGTCGTCGGATGATGATGCATCTGAATCCGCATATCTTAGAGGATTTGATTTCCGAAGCTTTTTTACTTTCTTCTTTCGTTGCGGTCGCTTCTTTACCTCTCGCTCCTCTTCTTTTACTTCTTCTTCTGCTACTCCTTCTGTCTCTCTGACATCGTCTTTTACATCTTGCTCTGTCTTCAACTCGCGTTTACGCTTTAATCGACTTCCCTCCTTCCGTGAATTGTTGCGCTTCTTCCTTACTATGGTTGTGTCTCGGTCGATGACCTTGAAGTAAATGCAGTCCTGTATTTTTTCCTTGTACGCCTTTAAAGAGCACCCGAATTTCTTCTCTAGCTCTTTGCGAACCTCCTTGGTTGATATTCGTTTGCCTCCTCCCTCTTTGACTCGTACGATTATCTCGAACACTGCCTCCTTCAGCTCTTCTTCAGTCGGCGGTGATCCAGATTTGCGCGCGCGATGATGACTTCCCCGAATTGGCATGTCATCGTCGTCGTCGTCGTCTTCGCTGGCATCGCCTCTGTTATTATTGTTGTTCTTATTATTATCATTATCGAGTTCTTCGGCGGCGGCGGCGGCGGCGGCGGCGGCGTCTTCTCCCTCTTCGCCAACATCCGCACCATCTTCTTTTGGCTTTTCCACGCTCAAATGCGAGCCATCGATTAATGCTGGAAATGTTGCTTCTAATTGACTCGTGTACGTCTCTTTGTTCCCGTCATCGACGGTGTCTTCGAGAGTGTGGCCTGCGTCGCGCGCTTTAAGCTTCGCGTGAAGCATGGCGAGTTCTCGAACTCGGTCCAACATAGCTCTCGGGATTTCTCGTTTCTTGTCGCCGCCGGACTTACCAGCGGTTTCTCGTCCAGACGGCGTCGGTAATGTTGCGGTTCGAAGCAAGGTGCGCCACTTGTCCTTCAAATCAACCGCGGTGCGATGTTCAATTTCCGGAAACCCAAGCTTTTTAATATCGGCCCATTTACCGCCGCCGCATCTGGAGACGCCTTCAATCAAAGCCTGAGTTTCGTCTAATCCCCACGGGTTGTGATGTTTCGGACGTCGAGGACCGCCTTGAGGGTTCGGTTCACTACCACACGCGGCGGTGGTTCCGGTTGATTTCGTATTTGTACCGGCGATCGCGTCGTTGCCACCGCCATGCTCTGCTTCGCCATCGTTGTCGTCCATGTCAGTGACTTTCGCAGTGATATCCGCTTGTATTTTTGCGTGTGTTTCAATAACATTTACTATTTCCTTGAAACGCATTGAACCCGGGCTTCCGGGTTCCCAATCGTTCCATTCTTTATCAATAGTAGCATGGTTTGGTGGTGGTATAACCATCCCATCAACTTCGTCGTCTGGGACAATAAAGTCCTCAAGATCACTTCCGTCATCTTCAGATTCGTCCACGATTTCACTGTCTTCATCCGAATCTATATCATCTATCATTGTTGTGCAGTCGTCATCATCTTCTTCTTTTTCTTCTTCTTTTTCTTCTTCTTTTTCTTCTTCTTTTACTCTCGGTTCCGGTAACTTTTCTTCCAAAGGAGTTTTCTTCTCACCATTTCTCGAGAACAACCGTTTCACCGGCCCTATGATGGATGAAAACCATTTACTAGGGCTCGCGAGCGTTGCTGTCACCTCTTTTTCTTCGTTCCCGTGCCCGATGGCTCCGTCAGCTGACTGCGTAGGAACAATATCGTCGTCGGCGTCCTCCTCCTCCTCCTCCTCCTCCTCCTCCTCCTTCTCTTCCACTTCTTCCTCTTCTTCGTCGTCTTCATCCTCAATATCTGCGTCGGCGTTGACGTCGCCGAGCTCTTGTTGTCTCTCTCTTTCGAGGCGCTCTTCTTCTTTTTGTCTCATTCTCTGTTCGAGATATGCGTTCAGCACGTCGAATCCGTCGCTTTTTTGATTGTTCACGAGCGGTATGCGGTTGACTGGCTGTTCCTTCGATGGGCCTCGCACGGACGGCTGCGATTTGAGGTTTGACTTGATGTACAAATCTTCTTCCGAAGAATGAAGAATGACATCCCGAGTCGTCGTTAAGCTCTTCGGTAACGGTAGCCTTCTTCTATTCGGTGGTAGAGGTAGCACAGAAATCTCCTCCGGGGTTTCTTCTTCTGGAGTTTCTTCTTCTTTCTCTTCTTCTTCTTCCTCTTCTTCTTCTTCTTCTTCTTCTTTTTCTTCTTCTTCTTCTCTTTCTTGCGGCTTTGTGGCGTCGTTTTCTCGTTCTTTTTGTTGAAACCGTTGTAAACGTAGCGGTAACTTTTTATTCGCGAGCGCGTACTTCGTCGCTGGCTTGCTCGGCGAAACGATCCTCATTTTGTGAAGCGTTTCTTTCACGTCGCCTTTGACGCCTCGTGGCGACGACGCCGAAAGCAGTCGCACGTCTGAAATGTCGTCTCTAGGCGAATCGACCGACAGTTTCGTCGTGTTCATTTTTGTTGTCGTCGCTGTCGCTTGCTCGCGTCTTCTTTCTGTTTCAAAAACTGCTTTTAACACTACGTTCTCTTCCGATTGCGACGATGGCCGCAGAAACGTTTCCAGACTACACACGTGTACCGAGCGAACTTCTGATAACCCTTTCCTCTCCGCCTCTTTCACGGTGTCGTCCCTCGTGTTGCCGATAATCTTCCTCGGTTGGATTCTTTTCACGAACGTTTCCAGTTCGCTGTAACTGCTGTGTAAAGAATACGGAACCGATCGGCGAACCCAGTCTGTTTTCTCCTCGTTCGTCATCTTTTCCCGTCGTTCCGTATCCATCTCTTGTTTCTCGTCCTCCTCTCGCATCTGTTCGGTGACGCGCGCCCAGCCCGTCGGACTGATGACCAACGGTCCCCACTCCTTAAAGTTCTTCAACCCGGCCACCAACGGTCCGCACACGTTCTCTTTGTGTCTCCCCATGGCCTTGGGGAGTACGCGCACTCTCGTGCTTTCGTTTTCTCCGAGACTGTTACACACGTACTCTTTCTTAAATCCTAACTTTAACCAATCGTTGTATCGATCTTTGTGCAAATAGACTTTCGATTTCGTCGCTTGGCTCAGCGCTATGACGACGTCTTCTTTACCTAAAGAATCTAACAAAAGAATCACCGGACGCTCCGGCTCGATTTCCGTGACTAACTTTACGATGCGTTCCAAAGCGACAGCTCTGGGTGGATGATCGTACTCTGGATTGTTGTACGTGTTGTCGAGATACAAAACGTCCACCGCTTGCGTTTTCGAATTATCGAGCACTTTCGGCAACGGCGTCGCGTTCTTCAAAGTTGTGTTATTGTTGTTGTCGTACCCGAGGTCCTGGGAACCCGTCGTCAAACTCGGACTGCTCGAAGACCACATCGCAGAAAGTGGCACGTCGTTCAACATGCTAAAAAAATTCTTCCTCAACCCGTTGTTGCTTCCGCTTCCGTTGCTCCCGGGCGTCGGTAAACTCATCCTCTTCCCGCTCGGCAAACTCCCGCTCCAATCTTCCCTCCGGAAATCCCCGGTGTGTAAAACTTTCCCAAACGTTCCTTCGAAGACAAACATCGCGGACCCGGGACAGTGCCCGGCGTCCAAGCAGTACACGTTGAACCTCAAATCTTCTTCTTTCGTGTTTTTCTTATTAGAAACAACCTCGACCACCTCCACGGAATCAAACTCCAACACTTTGACTTTCGATTCCAACCTCGGAAATCGTTTCACCAGTAAAATCTTCGTGATTTCCGTGCAATATATCCTCCCATTATTATCGTTCTCGAACGTATCTTCCCGTAATCCTCGCAAGTGATCTTGGTGCATGTGCGTTAGAAAGTAAAACGTTGGGATTTGATGAAGGATGTTGTCGTTGTTGTTTGTTGAGAATGCATTTTTTTTTCCCCAAGTGTCCACGCGTATTTCGAATCTGTTTTCAACTCGTATCGTGCACTCCGAGAGTAACGCACCTCCTCCCGAACCGAGGGCATTAGAAGTAGTAGTGTTGTGACCACCAAAACCACCACCACGATCGTTCATGGTGTTGTTCGTGTTGTTCATCAGCGGAGCGTTTTTTTTCTGGATCCTCGAGGGGTTTGTGTGCTCACAATTAAATTTTAAAATTTGAAGCAAAAAACGACGTGACCGCACATTTTTCTAATGCGAAGAAAAAAGAATAATAAAATAGAGCATAACAGAGCATAATACTCTTTGAGAAAGAAGAAGAAGAAGGAGCGGGTCGTCATGGCGGAAGCTGTGGTAGATGTGGAGCGTTTAAAGCTTGGACCGACGAAGTTGTGGACGGGATTGGTGTTGCATCATAAGGATGTGTTTGTCTCGCATGTGATTCCGAAATTGAATAGGACAGATCGGTGTTTCTTTTCACTGGTGAATAGAGAGAGTTGGGATGTGCTTCAGTATGCCGGGGTAAACGTATCGGAATTACGTGTGAATGTTGACAAATGTTCATCGATTTCGACGTTGGAAGTGGTGTGGAAT
>Ga0233450_10004794_pt1 | contig 12080 bp, 8 predicted proteins | sample 011ome_30_FD_189956 | JGI IMG/M metagenome (GOLD analysis project Ga0233450, IMG submission 189956) | Coastal salt marsh microbial communities from the Groves Creek Marsh, Skidaway Island, Georgia - 011501CT (spades assembly) | ecosystem: Environmental > Aquatic > Marine > Intertidal zone > Salt... | reverse complement strand
GAGTAAATCCGACCCCATTGATTGCCCTGATATTCTCTTACTCCATTCTGAAGAGGTTATTGTTTACGATAATTTGGCGGGAAAGCTCTACTTTGTTGTTTTCGCTAACCCCCAAGACAATAAAGCATATGAACTTGGTCAGACGCGTTTGACTGAGTTATTCGCGGCCCTTCGAAAGCCAATTGATGAGTCGGAAGAGAGTGTGCATGAGTTAGCCGTGCCGCACGAGGAGACGCCTCAGGATGTGTTCACAGAAAGTGTTGCGCGTGCTAAGGCTTACATTCATGAGGGTGACATCATGCAGGTCGTTTTATCGCAACGCATGTCCGTTCCATTTTACGCACCTCCGTTATCACTCTACCGATCCTTGCGCGCGCTGAATCCTTCGCCGTACATGTTTTACTTCAATCTCGAGGATTTTCACATCGTTGGTGCATCTCCTGAAATTCTTGTGAGGTTGGAAAAGGGGGTTGTGACATTACGACCAATAGCAGGTACCCGACCCCGTGGCGCTAACAGGGATGAGGATATTGCTCATGAGAATGATTTGTTATCTGACCCTAAAGAAATCGCAGAGCATGTGATGCTTATGGATCTTGGCCGTAATGATTTAGGGCGAGTTGCGCAGGTTGGTTCAGTGAATGTTACGGACCAGATGGTGATTGAGCGATACTCTCATGTGATGCACATCGTTTCGAACGTAGAAGGACGATTGCTGGACGGGTTATCCGCGATCGATGTTTTAAGAGCGAGTTTTCCGGCAGGAACCGTGTCAGGGGCGCCGAAAGTACGTGCTATGGAAATCATAGATGAGTTAGAGCCCAGCAAGCGCGGGGTCTATGCGGGCGCAGTAGGATATCTTGGGTTTAATGGTGATATGGACATTGCGATCTCCATACGCACAGCCGTTATTAAAGATAAAACTTTATATGTGCAGGCCGGCGCGGGTATTGTTGCTGACTCAGTACCAGAGAATGAATGGGTTGAGACGAAGAATAAGGCTAAAGCGATCCTCAGGGCTGCGGAAATTGCGGAAGCGGGTATCAACCGTTAGTGGCATGCGCTATCTAGACTGGTCGCATTTATTTACAATACCACATGATGCTGCTTAGAAGACATACACCATGCTGTTAATGATTGATAACTATGATTCATTTACGTTTAATCTTGTCCAATATTTTGGTGAGTTGGGTGTAGATGTAAAAGTTGCACGTAATGATGAGATAGAGATCGCTGAGATCGAATCACTCTCTCCGGATTGGATTGTGATCTCCCCTGGCCCATGTTCGCCTACCTTGGCGGGTATCTCGTTGGATGTCATAAAAGCATTCGCGGGAAAGGTGCCGCTTTTTGGCGTGTGCCTTGGGCATCAGTGTATCGGACAGGCATTTGGAGGCACTGTTACCTATGCGAAAACGCTTATGCATGGGAAAACGTCTTCAATTGCCCATACGTCTAAAGGTGTTTTTGATGGGCTTCCTGAGTCGTTTACCGCGACGCGTTATCACTCATTGTCTGTGCAAAGAGAGGGATTGCCGGATTGTTTGGAGGTAACCGCTGAGACCGATGACGGGGAGATCATGGGGCTGAAACATCGAAACATGCCGATTGAGGGTGTTCAGTTTCACCCAGAATCTATTTTGAGTGAGCACGGGCACCAGCTTTTAAAAAATTTCATAGATCAAGTGGGCGCATGATAATTCAAGAGGCTATAGAGTGTTTTTATCGAAGGGGTGATTTATCTCACGAGCAAATGAAGGTCATCATGCGCGCCATTATGTCGGGCGATGTGCCGCCAGAATTAACGGCTGCATTTTTAGTGGGGATCCAGGTTAAGGGACCCACTGTCGAGGAGGTATCGGCAGCAACGGCAGTTATTAGGGAATTCTCGATGTCGGTAGACGTTGAGCGCGTGGATCACCTCATTGATACCTGTGGTACCGGTGGGGATGGAAGAAAGACGTTTAATATTTCTACCGCTTCCGCCTTTGTGGTTGCTGCAGCCGGCGGGCGTGTCGCGAAACATGGAGGCCGCTCGGTGACGAGTTCCTCGGGTAGTGCTGACGTGCTTGAGGCCCTTGGCGCACGTATAGATTTGGAGCCAGAGGATGTGGCTGGGAGTATTGAATCGGTTGGTATCGGTTTTATGTTCGCACCAGCGCACCACAAGGCAATGAGGTTTGCTGCTCCGGTGAGAAAGGCTTTGGGGGTCAAGACATTATTTAACATTGTAGGTCCTTTAAGTAATCCAGCGGGAGCGAGAAGACAGGTTATGGGCGTGTTTGATAAGAGCCTTCTTGTGCAACAAGCTTTGGTCTTAAAAAGGTTGGGGAGCGAGCGAGCCATGATTGTCCACGGAGATAACGGGCTTGATGAGATTTCACCCAGCGGATTAACACATGTTGCTGAATTGCGAGATGGCGAGGTACTCGAGTACCAATTATCGTTGAAAGATATGAACGTCGAGCCCATTGACCTTGACGATATACGGGTAGAGGGTCTACAGGATGCCGTATCAATGTTCCGCGAAGCGTTATCCGGTAGGTTTCACGCAGGTAAGACGGCCCTCGCGCTGAACGCCGGCGCATCGCTCTATGTTCTTGATGTGGTTAAAAGTCTCGTCGAAGGGGTATCGTTGGCTGCCGAGATGATTGAGACTGGGCGCGCGACCAGTAAATTAGATGAATTTATTGCGTTCACTCAATCGGCCTAAATTGATTTAAATGTTTGAAAGGATTTACCAAGCGATCTGCCATGTCCAATATTCTTGACAAAATCCTCGCAACGAAGCGAGAAGAAATCCGTCTGACTTCTTCGTACCGACCAATCGAAGATTTGCAGCGTGAAGTAGGCGACGCGCCGATTGTTCGAAATTTTGAGCAAGCCATTCGTAACAAAATCGCAAATGGAGAATCTGCAGTTATTGCTGAAATTAAAAAAGCGAGTCCCAGTAAGGGCGTGATTAGGGAGCAATTCGATCCGATAACCATCGCGCAGACGTATGAGCAAAACGGTGCTGCGTGCCTGTCGGTATTAACCGACCGAGATTACTTTATGGGCGCGGCTGAGTATCTTGTGGCGGCACGTTCAGCGACGCAGCTGCCGGTTCTTCGCAAGGACTTTATCGTTGACCCATATCAAATCTTTGAGGCGCGCTGTATGGGGGCTGATTGTATTTTGTTAATTGTTGCGGCTTTGGAGCAGTCTCAGATGTTGGAGCTTGAGCATGTTGCGACTCAACTGGGGATGTCGGTGTTAGTCGAGGCTCATTCTCAGGAGGAATTTGAGCGAGCGATTCAGTTGGAGACATCGTTGATTGGCGTCAATAACCGTGACCTTAGAACCTTTGAAACTTCCCTTGAGACGACTTTTGGGCTTATTTCGGCCCTACCCGAGGATCGAATCTTGATTACTGAGAGCGGAATTCACGACCGCGCGGATGTCACTTTAATGCGTGAGAGGGGTGTATTTGCATTCTTAGTCGGTGAAGCTTTTATGCGACAGCCCGATCCAGGGGAGGCTTTAAAATCATTTTTTTATGATTAATTAAAGCTCTTAGCACTTCGAAGCGGCCTAACGCTAGTGTTCGATAACTGCATAGTTATTCGTTATATTCAATCGCTTACTAGACTTTTTCCCCAATATAACCGCTGTCTCAACTGTAACTGTTGTATTTGAGCAACAATTTATCGTGGTTGATGCAGTTTTAGGTTTCTTCAAGAGGTTGGCTTTGGCAATATTGCATTAACCGATCTTGGGGTATTCAATCTTGAGGCCATCGGGAGTACATGACCGGTCTTAAAACCATCGGTACAACAATAAACGAGTAATCAGAGTGCATCGTAGATCGTACGAGCGATTTGCTCTGCTTACACATTAATTACTCAAGTTTTGAGGAGATGTTATGAAAAAAGCACTAATAGCTGCAGCAGTTGCTGGCGCCTTTGCGGCACCTTCAGCGATGGCAGCAGAATTATCTACTAACGTCTACTGGTCGCAAGCACTTGCTATCGGTGAGACAACAACAACTGCTGCTGGTGTTGACGCAACAACAAATAACGATAAAGTTTTTGATGGCGGTGGAAACCGACTCATGTTCACATGGACAGACACACTTGATAACGGTATCGGTGTTTCCGCTTACTTGTCATTTGGTAACTTGGGCACAGCGAATGCGGGTGGTGTTAACACTCGTAATGCTAACGTTGGCTTCAATGGTGACTTCGGTACGGTTCAGATTGGCGCAAACGAGCACTTCTCTGAGACTGACCTGATTTTTGATCCAAGCTATGCTGACTTTGGTGATACTGGTGATGCGTTATCGTTCATCCGAGTGGGCCAGACAGGATTCAACTTCACACGACGTGACAGTGAGTCAGTTTGGTTTACCAGTAACAACATGAACGGTTTCCAGATTCGTGCCGCTTACATTATGGGCCCAGAGGGGCTTTCGACAGCTGCTGTTGATCCACAGGGTACCCAATTTGGTCTTACTTACTCAAACGGTCCTCTAATGGTTGGTGTTAACCAGGCAACTTATGAAGATTACGCAGCTAGCGGAAGCGAGAGCGGAACTGCAGACGCTGGTGCTGGAAACGGTACAACCGTCGCTGCTCCTGGTGTTGCTGGATCAGAAACCAAGATGACAACAATCCGTGGTTCTTATGACATGGGTATGGTTATGGTTAAGGCTGCTCGTTGGACCATTGAGCAAACTGGTTTCACTAATATAGGTGTTGCTGCAAATGCTACAGGTTTGGAAGTTGAAGGTAGTTCAATCTACGTCGGCATGCCAGTTGGTGGCGGCACATTGTGGGCACAATCATCTAGCTTAAGTGATCAAGACTCTACAGTTGCTGGCGTGACTTCTGCAATCAATGCATCTGGTAAGTCAGGCTATGACGTTGGGTTCCATATGCCAATGAACGCAAACGTTAACATGTTTGCACGTTACGGTGAGAGCGAGACTGACGTAAACTTTGACGCGACAGCCGGCTCTACCGAGACAGAGCAGTTCATGTTCGGTTGGCAGTTAATGTACTAATCAGCTAGATCAGTACTTTAATACCAAGAGAAAGGGGGCTTACAGCCCCCTTTTTTTATTCGACGAAGAGTGATTCATCAACTCTCGTATTCGGGTTTCCGATTATAGTTTTTCGAATTGAACCTTAAGTTGATCCAGTTTTATTAGGTGTTGTTCCAATTGCTCTCGTACTTGCCGTACAACTTTCTCGGGAGCTTTTCTTACAAAGCCGTTATTGTTTAGTTTTTGCTGATCTCTTTCAATGCTTTCTTTTAGGCGTTCAATTTCAACGCTAATTTTTTTTCGTTCTTGCTCTGGATCAATTTCTATGTGCAACATCAATGAATAACCCTCGAAATTGACGGTAGGACTGTCTCGCTCGGGTAGTTGATCCCCGATAATTTGAACGTCGCGAGACTTGGTCAGTGTCCGTATCACCGCTTGCCACTTTTCTAGAAACTGAGTGTTCCCGGCTATTATGAGTGGTAATCGTTCGGAGGGCCCGATACCCATTTCAGCTTTCAGTGTTCGGCCGGCTGTAACTATACCTTTGAGCGTCCCGATTTCTTGGTCTGCCTTGGTATCAATAGTTTTCGCATTTAATTTTGGGTACGGACTCACCATCACGCTCTTACCAGACAGGCCCGCCACAGGCGAGACCTTTTGCCAAAGCTCTTCTGTGATGAATGGGATAATCGGATGTGCCATGCGAAGTGACTTCTCGAGTGTTCGGATGAGCGTTCTCCTCGTAGCTCGGCGCTGAGCTTCGTCTCCTGTTTGTATTTGTACTTTTGCAATTTCTAGATACCAGTCACAAAACTCGTCCCATACAAATTGGTATATTGCACTCGCCACGATGTCGAAGCGGTAGTCTTCAAACCCCTTATGTGCCTTGACGAGAGTCCCTTCAAATTCATTAGAAATCCAACGGTCTGCCGCAGAGAAATCGAGGTATTGGCCAGAAGCGCACACTTCGGGACCATGCTGCTCCAAGCCGCAATCCTCGCCCTCGGTGTTCATCAGCACGAATCGAGACGCATTCCAAAGTTTATTACAAAAGTTTCGATAACCCTCACACCGGTTGAGATCGAAGTTGAGTGTGCGGGCGAACGTTGCTAACGAGGCGAACGTAAATCGCAGTGAATCTGCACCAAAGGATGGTATGCCTTTCGGAAAATTTTTCCTGAGGTATTTCTCAATCTTATCTTGGTGCTCAGCCAGCATGAGACTTTGCGTCGATTTGTTAACGAGCGACTCTAGGTCAATCCCATCCAGAAGATCCAGCGGGTCAATTGTATTACCCTTCGACTTGGACATTTTTTGTCCCTCAGCGTCGCGTACCAGGGCATTGATGTAGACGTCTTTAAAAGGAACCTGTCCGGTAAAGTGCAGGGTCATCATGATCATACGCGCGACCCAGAAAAAAATGATATCAAAGCCGGTGACTAAAACATTTGACGGTAAGTATTGCGCCAAGTCATTTTTTTTGTCGGGCCAACCAAGAGCACTAAATGGCACCAGCGCAGAGGAGAACCAGGTGTCGAGAACATCTTCGTCACGGCGTAGTTCCCCAATGTAACCCTTCTCTTTCGCCTCAGCTTTGGCATCTTCCTCGTTACGCGCAACGTACGCATTACCCTCAGTGTCATACCAGGCAGGAATCTGGTGTCCCCACCATAATTGTCTGGAGATGCACCAGTCCTGAATATTCTCTAACCAGTGGTTGTAGGTGGACGTCCAGTGTTCCGGATGAAATCTAATGTCCCCATCTTCAACGGCTTTGAGTGCTTTATCAGCTAAGCCTTGCGTCTTAACGAACCATTGATCCGTTAGCATGGGCTCGACAATCTCGCCGGTACGACCCGACTTCGGAACATTGAGTGTATGTTTCTTTTCGCTTACTAAATGTCCTAATGTGTCGAGTTCCTTAAGAATCAATTTACGCGCGTCTAAGCGGTCTACATTTTGAAAGCGCTTTGGCGTGTGTTCGTTGAGTGTGCCGTCGAGCTTTAGGATATTTATAGGCTTTAAGTCATGCCGCTCCCCCACACTGAAGTCATTAAAGTCGTGGGCTGGAGTTATTTTTACGCAGCCCGTTCCGAATGCTGCGTCCACGTAATCGTCTGCAATGATAGGGATTGTGCGTTCACAAAGTGGAACAATGACCTGCTCTCCAATCAGGGCAGCATATCGATCATCGGTTGGATTCACTGCAATTGCGACATCTCCGAGCATTGTTTCGGGTCGGGTAGTGGCGACTACAACAGTAAACTTACCGTTAACACTGGGGTACTTAATCTCCCAGATTTTACCGGTTGTCTCGATGCTCTCGACTTCAAGGTCGGAAACGGCTGTTTGCAGTTTGGGGTCCCAGTTAACGAGCCGATTACCTTTGTAAATCAATCCGGCCTGGTGCAGCTGAACAAATACTTCAACAACAGCCTCGGACATGTGTGCGTCCATCGTAAAGTAGCCCGATTTACCACCCTCTGAATCAGCGTATTCCCAATTTGCTGAGGAACCCAAACGCCGCATTTGGTTGGTGATGGTTGATCCGGACTGTTGTTTCCATCGCCAAACTTCTTTCAAAAATTCTTCGCGACCTAAATCAGCGCGTTTTTGACCCGTTGCGGTGAGTTGTCGCTCGACAACGAGTTGCGTGGCTATACCCGCATGATCAGTCCCTACGACCCAATTTGTTTTTTTACCGCTCATACGGTGATATCTGATGAGGCTATCCATGAGTGTTTGCTGGAAGGCGTGCCCCATGTGGAGGGTACCGGTTACATTCGGTGGCGGCAGCTGTATGCAGTAGGTTGCTGTTTCGCTCTCCTTCGATAAGAACGTATCGTCCTTAAAGAATCCGTATTCTTCCCATTTTTTATACCAGTAGTCCTCAATCGATTTAGGATCAAAGGTCTTAGCCAAGTCAGATTGAGATGTTGGGGTTTGAGGTTTATTCTCCATGTTTGAAGCTTTTTAAAACGTATTGGATCATTAAAAAATTAACATTCATCGTAACATCATTTGGTCATGACTCTGTACCGACAAGCGGATCTTTATGGCGTGTAATTAAACCATCTGCAGGGTTTGACGCACCACTATTACGTGCGTAGCTGCACGACTTTATGTCGGGCTACATTTTGTGTACTTTGATATCGTAGCCGCGGTCTCGATACCATTTAAAGCGTTGCCGACCGACCTCAATCGAGTCTTTATGTTTGGTAATAATCTCTACTAGCCGTTGAAATGAGCTAAATCGGATGGGAGATTTTGGGGTTAAGTTGATCAAGATGTCCAGGTGCGAGCTTGTATCGTCATGCCGTAACTCTAGAGCCGTTAGTTCATTATTTAATGCGTCAGACTCTAAGGAGTGCGGAATAAATTTAGTCGCGTCATGCGACCAAAGATACTCGGACACCGCTTTTGAGTGACCAGCGTCTCGCGTGGCAATGCACGCCCTGCGTCGCATCCTTAATGTTTTTTCAGAGAGTTTGAGAAGAAACGGTAGCTCGTCATTGATCCCTGTGTAGAAGATAATCTCAGTCATTCTCTATTGCATTTATGTTTTTCCGATCGCTCTATATACGGTTGAGCAGGAACTCGCACAGGAGTGGTACGGGTCTGCCAGTTGAGCCCTTCTGTTTGCCTGACACCCATGCAGTGCCAGCAATGTCTAGGTGAGCCCATGGATACTTAGTTGCAAATTGCGCTAAGAAGCAAGCAGCCGTGATGCTGCCGGCGGCTCTGCCACCTATATTAGCTAAGTCAGCGAAGTTACTGCTGAGTAGCTCTGTATAGTCCTCCCATATGGGCATGCGCCAAACACGGTCCCAAGAGGCCATACCCGCTTTGCTGATTTCCTCTGCCAAGTCATCGTTGTTACTGAAGAGCCCAGAGGCCACCTTGCCTAACGAAACGACACACGCTCCTGTGAGCGTAGCAATGTCGATTGCGGCGGCTGGATTGAGCTTTTCTGCATAGGTCAGCGCATCACATAAAACGAGTCTTCCCTCGGCATCAGTGTTGAGTATTTCAATCGTTTTACCCGACATGGAGGTCACCACATCGCCAGGGCGTGTCGCTGTCCCGCTAGGCATATTTTCGGCAGCGGCTATGAGTCCGACAACGTTAATGGGTAACTTCATTTCGGAAATAGCGGATAGCGTCCCGATAACACTCGCCGCGCCCCCCATGTCGTACTTCATTTCATCCATACCGCTCGATGCCTTAATCGAAATGCCACCGGTGTCAAAAGTAATTCCTTTACCCACCAAGACAATCGGTGCGTCTTTCTTTTTGCCGCCTGAATAGGATGCGTGGATTAACTGCGCAGGCTCTTTGCTGCCTTGTGAGACTGATAAGAGGGACCCCATGCCGAGTTTTTTCATGTCTGCTTCGGAGAGGCACTTAACCATAAATTTATTTTGTTTGCCCAATTTGGTTGTGATTTCCGCCAAAAAACGAGGTGTACAAATATTTGCGGGTAGGTTGCCGAGGTCCTTTGCTAAGTTCATGCCCTTGCCAACGGCGCTGCCTTGTGCGAGATGGATCTTATCACTTGATGCGCCTTTCCCTTCAATTGCTACCGCTACCTTGGCGGGCGTACCTGAAAATGACTTCCCATCGAGCAAAGTTTTCCTTTGCTCATACCTGTAACTGAGGCTAGTGCCGATTGAGGCAATCTGGCGAGTCATCCATGCTCGATCCACACCGCTGGCTTTAAGCTCAGGTATAAATAGGGTAATGGTCGTTTCTCCGGCCTCTCGAACCTTCGAAAAAATATTTTCAATGGCCTTAATGAATTCGACTTTACATTTGTTACTTCCCAGCCCAATAACCAGCACGGTTTTAGCTTTTGTTCCCGGGAGATTTGTGAGCTCTAATGTTTGACCAGCTGTACCTGAGAACTTTCGGGACTTTAGATTTTGGAGCAATGTGCCCTTGCTTACTTTGTTGATAGTGTTTGCGGCAAAGGTGAGTTTCTGACTTTCAAACACGCCGACTACTACATAGTTGCTTAGAGTTTCCGGGGATTTTGTGGTTATGCTAAAGTTCATCGATTACGTCCTCAGTTTGGTGTTTTGGGGTCCATCAGTTGTTTTGCAAAAGCTGCAATTAAAGTGACTTCATCTAAATGTATGACTATTTTCTCAAGAAACATTGTAAAAGAATATTCAGTGACATGGGTGGTCATTTTTGCGGCACTCTTAATGGTTGTATTCGTCACGCAACTCGTACGTTATTTAGGGTACGCCGCAAATGGTTCGGTCCCATTTGGCTCAGTATTTTTATTGTTGACTCTAGGTAGCTTCAAAAACCTGCCTATCTTATTTTCGTTAAGTGTTATTTTAGCCGTCACGATTAGCTTAAGCCGATGGTATCGGGATTCTGAGATGGTGGTGTGGGCATCTTCAGGTAAGGCTCTGTCCGCATGGGTATTACCCACGCTATGGTTTGTCATGCCGATTGCAATGTTAGTCGCTGTTTTGAGTCTGTTTTTGGCACCCTGGGCTGAGCAGCGGTTAGAAATTGAAAAACAAGCTCTAGAAGTGAATGATGATATATCGACGGTCTCGCCTGGTATCTTTCTGGAGTCTAAAGATGGTTCAACGGTTTTTTTCGTCGATAGTCTTGACTTGGGTGTACAGGGGTTAAATGGAGTTTTTATCTTTAACCGGGAGGCTAACGGGATCTCAATAACGAGCGCTAACCGTGGTCGTCAAGAAGAGTCTGCTCAAGGCGCTAGTTATCTCGTGGTGGAGGATGGTTATCGATATACAGAGTTTGATCAGTCTCAGGATTTCGATGTTACTAAATTTGCCACATATGGAATCAGGATGGATAAGAATCCTGTCAAGAAACCTTACGTTCACCTCAGTGGGAGATCCACAGCTTCACTCATTGAAGAGGCTTCTCCTCATGCCTTTTCGGAGTTGGTATGGCGTATCGGGTTGCCGCTCAGTGCGATTTTGCTAGCGCTCATCAGTATACCGATATCTTTTGTCAATAATAGAGGTGGGCGCTCTTACAGCGTTGCGGTTAGTGTCTTAATATTTCTGTTCTACAAAAACGTCCTCGGTATTGTTCAAACCCAAGTCTATCAATCTACTTGGTCTTTATGGATGGGCCTCACTTTACCCCATCTCATTACTTTCATTATTTTTGCTGTGTTACTTCTCCAGCGGCTAGGCGTATTCAGAAGATTTTTAGTTGCCCGGAGGCAAGGATGAGAACATTACGAAAATATATTATTACTGAGACTCTCTTAAGTATTGGATCAGTACTATTTTTGTTTGTTGCGTTATTTTTCCTCTTCGATCTCATTCAAGCTATTGCTGAGGGAAAACAGTCAAACATGGGGATTGGTTTGGCCTTATATGGTTCAGCTTTGGAGGTTCCCTCTTGGGCTTACGAGTTAATTCCGCTCTCGGCCCTTACCGGCACTTTAACTGCGCTCGCAAGGTTCTCGTCTTACTCTGAGTACGTAGTGATGAGAAGCGCGGGCATGTCGCTTAAAAGCTTAATGCTCATTCTATCGGTCGTTGCGTTGATCGTATCTTCTGTCGCTTTTTTGGTCGGTGAGCTGATCGTACCTAAGGCAGAGAGATTGCTTCAGACCATTAATGTCGGCCCTGGATCGGAACAGCATGTCATTGCTCAGACTTTTCGTTCAGGCCATTGGATTAAGGATCAAGATCTAATCATTAATGTGACGAGGCTGACTAAAAATTTTGAATTGTCCGGGGTTTTGATATTTGAACTTGATGATAATGATCGTTCTCTTAGCCGAATGATAAAAGCCTCAACCGGCATCATTGATGAAAACAAATGGCAATTAAGCGACGTACATGTGACCGATATTTATTCTGACCGATTAGTTCGGTCATCAACCCCATCTTTAACACTCAACACGTTGATTAATCCAAAAATTCTGAATTCGTTGCTTTTGGGCGAGGCTCACTTAACTTATTTGGAGCTTGCACGATATATCGCGCATTTAGAAATTAATGGCGAGGACGTTTATCGGTACAAGTCGGCGCAGTGGTCAAAAATT
>Ga0233450_10004779_pt1 | contig 12096 bp, 14 predicted proteins | sample 011ome_30_FD_189956 | JGI IMG/M metagenome (GOLD analysis project Ga0233450, IMG submission 189956) | Coastal salt marsh microbial communities from the Groves Creek Marsh, Skidaway Island, Georgia - 011501CT (spades assembly) | ecosystem: Environmental > Aquatic > Marine > Intertidal zone >... | reverse complement strand
GAGTTATGGTGTTAAATTATTGTCTATTGGTTTTTTTGCCGATGTAAACCAAGCGGTGGTTTGGAGAGGTCCTATGGCAACCAAAGCATTAACGCAAATGGTGTTTGATGCAGATTGGGGAGAATTAGATTATTTGTTATTGGATTTACCTCCTGGCACAGGAGATATTCATTTAACATTGGTGCAGTCATTACCAATTACTGGGGCTGTAATAGTAAGTACGCCACAAAACATAGCCTTAGCTGATGCTAGGAAGGGAGTGGATATGTTTCAATTAGATTCTATAAATGTTCCAATTTTAGGTATTGTAGAAAATATGTCGTGGTTTACGCCAGAGGAGTTGCCTGATAATAAATATTATATTTTTGGTAAAGAAGGTGCTAAGGACTTAGCAGTTCAATTGAATATTCCGCTTTTGGCAGAAATACCATTGGTTCAAAGTGTTCGTGAAAGCGGGGATGTCGGCCGTCCTGCCATATTGCAAGAAGATACTCCCATAGCTTTGGCATTTAAAGGCATGAGTGATAAGGTTCTTGAACAAATAGAGTGGAGGAATAAAAACTTATCGGAGACAAAAGTTGTTGAGGTGGAATATGGTGAACCAAAATGCTCTACTTGATGATGAAGTTAAAAGAAAAAGTAAACCATGCAATTGATAATTTGCGCCCATATTTAAATAATGATGGGGGTGATATGGAATTGGTTGACATTACAGAAGATTACGTTGTTCATGTAAAACTATTGGGAGCTTGTCAAGAATGTTCCATGAGTAAAATGACTATTAAAGCTGGTTTAGAAGAAACGTTAAAAATCACTGCTCCGGAAATTGTAAAAGTAGTCGCCGTAGAAGTTGATTGAATTTATTCTGCGTCGAACTTTCGCCTATATTGAAGCTACAGTCGACTCCTTAAAATACAGTCAACATTACAATTATAACCATCAAGAATTTTTTTGAAACCATGAACAGGTTTAATTAAAACTTATTTTCTTAATAATAGGTCCATTAACAGTATTTAACGTAAGAATGTATACGCCATTCGGAAGATTGTTTTTAGATAATTGTGTTTTATTCACGTTTAAGTTCGACTTTAAAACAACAATTTCACCCAATAAATTAGTTAATTGAATCGATTGGATTACAAAATCAGATTCTATATTTACTAAATCTGAAGATGGATTTGGATATATTTTCATTATATCGGATATGTTATCATAAAATGAAGCTGTAGAATTTGGATCTATATTAAAGTCAATTAAAGTATCATTCGTTCCACAAACTAAAGTTTCATTGCAAACAAATGAAGACATGAAGTTAGCCATCACGTTTATGGTTGTGTCGGTGTAGATTGCACTTCCAGTATGCGGCACATGCCCAGCTCCATAGTGCGTGTGAAAGCAGTTTTCTACACCAATATTATTGGCCCTTGCATGGATAGAAAAACTTCCGTCTACTTTCATAACGTCACCCCCTAAAGGACTTGGGATAACATCAGTTGCATAGGGCACAGTCACGTCTAAATCTCCATGAAAACTCAAAATTGGTGCATCACCCATATTCATCCAGTTGGTGTCTCTCAGGGCTCCTGCTATGTTAATTACAGCTGTTATTCCAGATTGATATCCTAAATTACCACTTAGTCCTTCAATTCCTCCTCCTAAACCTGCTTGATTAGTATCAATATAATCTGGTATTTCTGATGCATTATCCATGTAAGCAACATGAACAGCAGTAATAGCTCCAGCAGAGACTCCTCCTGCAAAAATTAGAGAGGTGTCAATTCCATAAAAGTTTCCATTTTCAGAAAAGTCTTTTTTAAAATATCTGATAGCTGCTCTATAATCATGAACTGCCCTAACAACAGTTTCTGTACCGTCTATTGAATCAATAGCAAATGGGTTTGAAAACCCTAACCTGTAATTTATTGATGCAACTACATACCCCATTTTGGCGAATGATTCTGCCAATGGAACCACGTCTGAACCAGTTTTGGATCCACCGATAAAACTTCCTCCATGCGCAAGGAGGACTAGCGGTCGATTAGTTACTGGGTCACCATTTGATAAGGTATCTCCATTAGGCTCGTATACATCAAGGCTTAAGTCGTTATTGAATCCAGCGTAATTAATATTGTTTCCATATTGAATGTCAGAGGAAATATTAAAGTCACTAAACACCTCCAATTTGTACCTATCTCCAACACATTGCGCACTAGTGTTAATTGGAGAAAAAATCATGGCTATTGCCAAAAGAGTAAATATCTTTTTCATCTATTTCGATTTTATTTCAGTCGGAAAGTTACAGAAAAAATTTAAAATTTAAAATAGAAAGTTATAAGTGGCTGTAATTGTGTATAGTTGGGTTTATTTTAACTTCTGTGAATGAAATAGTTTAAATAATATTGAGGCAACTACTCCTCCACAAATAGGCCCTACTATATAAACTGTTAAAAAACTATAAGATGGTGCAGGAAATGCTGCTTCTCCCCATCCTGCAAAATAGGAGAAAAGTCTCGGTCCAAAATCTCTAGCGGGGTTAAATCCTCCTTGTGAAATGGGAGCCAACAAACATATTAATCCACCTACTGTCATTCCTATTAAAAGAGGTGTGTATTGCGATTCGTTCTTCGCATGTATTAGCCAAAATATCATGTAAACCAAAATAAATGTGCCGAAAAACTCAGCTCCAAAAGCTTGATTTTCAGATGCGCTATTAATAACATCACTGAATCCTGGATTGGGGAAAAATTCACCAAACATGGAGGCAGTAATTACAGAATTTGCTTCTCCTCTGACAATATGATTTGTTAATTCATAGTCTGTAATAAATTCTCCATAAATTATGTACAGAACAGTTGCAGAGGCAAAAGCACCTATAAATTGACCAAAAAGGTAGTGAGGTAGTTGTTTTAATTTCATTTTTCCTGCAACCAACATAGCAATTGAAACTGCGGGGTTGAGATGGGCATCGGAATATCTTCTTGAAGAATAAATAGCCAGCGTGACACCGATAATCCAAACAAAAGCAATTTGAAAAAGTCCATCAAAACTTTCAAATAACGTAGCAGACATCACTGAGCCACATCCAAAAAAAACAATTATGAACGTACCGATAAATTCACCAATAAACTCTAGTAAAGACTTGTTCATATTTAGAATTTTCCCTTGAGATACTTTAGGCAAAATGTGTGAATTTCATCTCTCGTATTTCTAAATGAATTTAGAATTTCATCATCTGTTCCGGAGGCTTTTGCAGGGTCGCTAAAAGTATGGTGGGTGTGCTCAACTTTTTCAGGAAATACTGGGCAAGATTCAATGGCATGATCACAAACAGATATTAAATGTGTAATCCCAGAATTTAGATAATCATCAACCAAATCAGAGGTGTTATTGGATATGTCAATTTCCTTTTCTAACATTACCTTAGTAGCAAGCGGATTTACTCCATGTGTTTCAACCCCTGCGCTATAAATTTCTACATTTTTGTTTTCTACTTTTGCATAGTGTTTTAAAAAGCCATCTGCCATTTGACTTCTGCAACTATTTCCAGTGCATAGAACTAATATTTTTTTTTGGTCTGCCATATTCGTTAGCAACAGCAATCAGGTGCGCATGCGGGTTTTTGTCCAAATACAGTAATGCTAAATACACCAAACTCTTCATTTTTATAACTTACTATCTCGGCATCAGATAAATAGTTTTTTAAAATCACGTCTGGAAGGATCACAGCTTTCTCTTTCTGAACGGATACATTTTCAAATCCTACTTCACTTATGATATTGAGGTATGCGTCTTTTTGGATTGCTCCAGAAACACATCCTGCATACATTTCTGCATCGTTTTTTAATCCCTCGGGTAATTCTCCTTTCAAAACAACATCCGACATGCTAAAGTGACCATCTGCTTTTAATACTCTAAATGTTTCACTAAATGCTTTTGTTTTGTCCGGAACTAAATTCAATACACAATTACTAACTACCACGTCAATTGAATCACCGCCAATTGGCATTTGTTCAATGTCCCCTTTTCTGAATTCTACATTGTTGAAGCCAAGTTTATCTGCATTAATTCTAGCCTTTTTTACCATCTCCTCAGTAAAGTCAAGCCCTAAAACTTTACCTTTTTCTCCTGTCAATTCTCTTGCTATAAAACAATCATTTCCTGCTCCAGAACCTAAGTCCAATACTGTGACTCCTTCTTTTATTTGCGCAAACTCCGTTGGGATTCCACATCCTAAGCTTAAGTCGGCATCTTCGCTGTATCCTTTTAGTTTTGTATAGTCCTCAGAGAATATGGTGTAATCAACTCCGCAGCTTGTTCCAACTCCACAGCAAGATGCCGCATTGTCCTCTTTGGATTGATTCGCTATTTCTGAATATTTCTCTTTTACGGTTAGTTTTAATTCTTGAGGTGTTTTCATAATGTTGTATTTTTTAGGTTTAGCAGCAGCTTGTATGTTGTTTTTGATCAAAAAATTGAAACAACAAGTCTTTGACAATATCCCATTTAGCATTGTCTATGCAGTAACAAACACTTCTTCCGTCAATGTCACCTTTTATTAATCCTGCTTGTTTTAGTTCTTTTAAATGTTGCGAAACGGTAGCTTGTGCTAATCCAATCTCACCAACTATGTCGCCACAGACGCAAGCGTTTTTTTGAAGTAAATACTGCAATATTGCTATTCTTGCGGGGTGTCCAATTGCTTTTGCTATTAAAGCAATTTCATTTTGATCTGTGGTAAATATGTCTGATTTAGTTACTCCCATTATTAATTGCAATATTACGATTAATAATTTACTATCGCAAAATAACGATGAATATTTTTTGAAATCTTTTGAGTTGGTTATCGAAGTACTTCTTGAACGTTGGCTTTTATCTTTTTGGATAACTCATCTGTTGGTAAATCATTTGCGTCTTTTCCAAATGGGTCCTCAATTTCTTCGGCTAAAACTTCCATACTGACGAGAATGTAAAATATAAAAATTGAGATTGATGGTGTGTAGTATCCAAAACTACTAACAAAACCGAGGGGAAGTGTCATAACATATAGAAAAATGAATTTCTTTAAAAACAAGCTATATGAATAAGGAATAGGAGTGTTTCTTATTCTTTCACATGCTCCAATTATGTCAGAGAAGGTTTTGAGGTTGTTGTCAATGGATAGAAATTCTTCTTCCGAAATTCTCTTTTCTTTTTTTATTTCGTGTAGTTTTTTATACATGGAATGAGCAACAAAATTGGGCTTATGCTCCGTGCGTTCTATTTCTGTTTTTTCAATATCTGTTAATTCAAGTTCTTCAATGTTTACTTTTTCTCTTAAGTGCTCTTTCATTGATAAGGCATAGTTTGGAATCATTCTAGCGAAATATGCCCGATCTTCTTTTTTTTCAATCATGGAGCTTATTTTAATAGCTAAATTTCGTGAATTGTTCACGAGTTCTCCCCATTTTTTTTCTTCCTTCCCACCATCTGTCATAAGCTGTATTTGTTCTAAAAACCAATAAAAGAGAGAGAACAAATCCAACTAAGGAGTATACAGCTATCATGTCCTTAAAAACACTTGTGTCGTCCATGTATTCAATTTCGACATAGGTGATTCCGGCAGAAAAGATGCCTAATATTATAAGTTCTTTCCATAGTAGATATACGGTGTCACTTTTTGGAAAGTGAAAAATATGTTTAAACCAGAGTTTTGGATTGTAATTAATCATTGGGAAATAGTAATATTTTAAAAATGCTTATTATTCAGCGAATTTAATAATTTTGTATGCAAAGTATCAATAAAATTATATGTTGATTAAAACACCTCGGCAATTTTCAATTTTAGCAGCATTTATGCTCTCACTGCTTTCAGTTGTTATTGTTGAGATCACTTTATTTGCTTCTGCTGTGGATATTAATCAACGTTACATTGTGATTGTGTTCCTAGTCATGCTGGTTCTAGTCTATTTGGTTATCTATTATCTGTTAGAGAAACTTATCACTCAGAAAATAAGGCTTTTGTATCGAACCATACATAATTATAAAATAAATCGGGGTGATTTCCCTGTGAAGATGAATGAGGATGTTTTAGGGAAGACAGAAAAGGAGGTGCTGGCTTGGGCCGATAATAGTAGAGAAGAGATTGAGAAGTTGAGGCTTCAAGAAGAGTTTAGAAGAGAGTTTTTAGGGAATTTATCGCACGAATTGAAAACCCCAATATTTAGTATTCAAGGTTATATATTGACACTTTTGGAAGGGGGGTTGGAAGATGAGAATATAAATCGAGCCTTTTTGGAAAGGGCTTCTAAGGGCGTTGATCGCGTAACAGGAATCATTGAGGATTTAGATTTGATAACAAGGATTGAGTCTGAGAGATTAAAGTTAAATATAGTTCCAGTTAATATTGTCTCTTTAGCAAGAGAAATTGTCGAGAGTTTAGAGATAAAAGCACAAAAGAGAAACGTTAAGTTGAGTTTAGATTGGAGACGTATAGGTAGTCAAGAGATTAATGTTTTATGCGATAGAGATAAGATAGGACAAGTATTGAGTAATATAATTAATAATTCGATTAATTATGGGGTTGAGAATGGACATACAGAGGTGAGGTTTTTTGATTTAGAGGATAATATACTGATTGAGGTTTCTGATGACGGAGTTGGGATAAAAGAGGAGCACTTGCCACGTTTATTTGAACGTTTTTATAGAGTAGATAAAAGTCGCGCACGGAACGAGGGTGGTAGTGGCTTAGGTTTAGCAATAGTTAAGCATTTGGTTGAGGCGCATGGTCAAACTATAGATGTTAGAAGTACGGAAGGTCAAGGATCTACTTTTTCTTTTACCTTAAAAAAGGTGTAATTTGTTTTTGAATTTTACCAGTTCAGATTTTTTAGGTTTGTTATGATTTCTGGAAGCGTTTTAAATTCTAACTTGCTGCTAATTTTTAGCTTATTTTGAGCGCTCCATCCGTTTTCTTTTCCATGTAGTTTTGCAAGATATTCTTGTTCGGTTTGTCCGGGTGTAGGTATGAAATGTGCAGGTTTCTGTAATGTGGATAGGTCCATTATTGTAGAGTACCCTGGTCGGCAAATGATTTTTTTAGAACGACATATTATTTTGAATAATTCATTGGAGTTCAAGTGAGAAAAGTATTGTATGTTCTCTATAGGTTTTTGGTTTTTAGTAAGAGGCTTGCCTGCAACGATAGCACATTTATTATTTAGTTTTTTAAATTCATTTATAATAATGCTTTCGAATTCACTTCGCTGTGGTTCAGGTCCAGAGATTATTGCTAGGTAATCGATATCTTCATTTTCTGAAGTTGCTTTTTGGCTGAATCTAGATAGCGTTCCAATATAGGAACAATTATCATGTATTTTTCCATGGCTTAATTCCGCACCCAAATTGATTTTACCTGCCGAGTCGGGAATCCAGCAGTCAGTATAACGATTAATGTATTTCCCGTGTATTTTGTGTAATTGGGTTTTAATCAAATTTGGACTTTGAATATTGATTTGATGGGTTATGTAGACGCAAGGTATTTTTTGTGTGTGAAGTCCAAACCTGTTATCGGCGATGATAAGGTCTAATTTATGTCTGTCAATTAGAACTTGTAATTCGTTGTGTTCTATTCTTATTCGGTTTAAAATTTTTGGAGATTCTAGTAGCATTTTAAATCTCATGCTTCCTCCTCTGGGGTATTGTATATTGTAGCCTTCGAATTGAATATAACTACCAAAGTCTAATTCTTGTTCTAGTAGAAATTTTTGCTCATCATTTACCCCAAAAATAATTTTGTGCCCTCGGCTATTTAGTTCTTTTGCGATAGGAATACATCTTGTGGTATGTCCCAGTCCCCAGTCTAATGGGCTGATAAATATGTTCTTGGGTTTGTTCAGGTTAATTAGTCAATATTGAAATATGAATTGGTTGATTCAATGAACTTAAGGACGGATTCTTGTCCGTATTTTGAATTGGAAGACGTTATGAATATTTGAGGAAGTTCATGCCAGGTTTTGAGCATTTCTTTTTTGTAATGTGTAAGGTTTTTGTTTAATTCTCTACTAGTAAGTTTGTCCATTTTTGTGAAACACATTACGAAGGGAATTTCTTTGTTTCCGCAATACTCCATGAAATCTGTGTCAATTTTTTGAGGCGAAAGTCGTGAATCAATAAGTACGAATACGCACATAAGGTTTTCTCTTCCTCTTAGGTATTCAAGAGTAAAGTTGTTGAACTTATTTCTTTGCTTTAAGGAGACTTTGGCAAATCCATATCCGGGCAGATCTGCAATGTACCATTCATCATTTATGATAAAATGGTTGATTAATGTTGTTTTTCCAGGTCGACCAGATACTTTAGCGAGCTCCTTTCTGTTTAGGAGCATGTTGATTAATGATGATTTCCCAACATTTGATCTTCCAATAAAAGCATACTCTGGTAAGTTGGCTTTTGGGCCTTTTCGCCAATTCGTGTTACTAATAACGAATTTGGAGGTTTTTATTTTCATAATGGTAAAGTATGCTTACTTGTTTTTGTCTAACCATTCCTTAAGAATTCTATTGAATTCTTGCGGGTGCTCCATCATAGGTGCGTGTCCACATTTATCAATCCAAAATAACGTCGAATTTTCAATGAGTTTGTTGAAATCTTCTGCTACTTCTGGTGGGGTGATGGTGTCATTTTTCCCCCAAATAAGACAAGTGGGCATTTTGAAATTAGGTAGGTTTTTCTCCATGTTGTGCCGAATAGCAGATTTTGCAATTGCCAATATTCGAATTACTTTGTCTCTATTGTTTACGGCTTCGTGACATTCGTCGACCAATTCATCAGTAGTCATTGCTGGATCGTAAAATGTTAAGGAGATTTTCTCTCGTAGGTAGTTTTTGTCTTCTCTTCTTGGAAAGGATCCACCAAATGCATTTTCATAAAGTCCAGAACTTGCAGTCAGTATAAGCTTATCCACTTTGTGGGGATTATTATCAGAGTAAACCAGTCCAACATGGCCTCCTAGTGAATTTCCAAGTAAAATTACTTTATCAAATCCCATGTGCTCTATGAAATCCTCTAAAAAACGAGAAATGTTCTTAACGTTAGTTTTTAAAAGGGGTAATTCATAAATAGGGAGCATCGGAATAACAACTTGGTATTCATTTGAGAAGCCATTAATTACGTCTTGGAAGTTGCTTAGAGCTCCAAATAGCCCGTGAAGTAGTATGAGTGGTTTCCCTTCTCCAACTTTTACATACCTAAATTTTCCTTCTTCGATTAAATCTAAACTCATGTGGTTTTGTTTTTTACTTAACTCAAAAATACGCCTTTTTTTATTAAAAAAGCTAGGAGAAATAAAATTGCATTAAAAACAGATTGTTGAAAAAATACGTGAGAGTGTCCATATAAAATGAAGTTGTAGGATGTGGTTGTTTTGGGTGTTTTTTAACATTAAGTTGTTAACACTACTCCCACAATTTACCACCAAAAATAATGAGATAATTTTTCCTTATAAGGCTTTATTTATGGGGATTATTTTGATTTATAGTGAAACTAAAATATATTTGTATCGTTAAAAGTTATTCACAATTAAAATATAGTGGGTGAAAGTGGGTAAATTATTGATAGATTTACGCCTGAATACAATACGCGAAGGAATAAAATGAACGGATTCATTGGAGAATATCACTGTAAGCTAGATGCAAAAGGAAGGTTATTGTTGCCTTCCGATATGCGTAAGCAGTTGTCTCCCGCGGATCAAGAGAATTTTGTGATATCACGTGGAGTAGACGATTGTCTTTCTGTTTATCCAATGAGCGAGTGGACTCGTGTGTTGGATAAGTTGCGAGAGCTTAACCGTTTTAAGGCGAAGGATCGAAAATTTGCTCGTATGTTTCAAAAAGGCGCTACCAAAGTGTCTGTAGATTCTAATGGGAGAGTTTTACTGCCGAAAAGTCTGTTAGGTTGGGCTAGCATTAAGAAAGAGATTGTCATGGTTGCGAATGTCGACTTGTGGGAGGTCTGGGATAAAAAACGCTATGAAGCGTTAATGTCTGAAGATTGGACCGAGTTTGAACAATTAGCAGCTGATGTAATGGGCGACTCTAATGTTAGTGAAGAATAAAGAATATCACATACCTGTTTTGTTGAAGCCTTCTGTGGATGAGTTGGTTCAAGATGTTGGCGGAATATATGTCGATGTTACTTATGGGGGTGGCGGGCATTCTACCGAGATTTTGTCAAGACTATCCAGTGATGGTGCTTTAGTGGCTTTTGATCAGGACTTGGATGCTGAGGCTAATATATCTGGGGATTCTAGGCTAAGTTTTGTTCGTCAGAATTTTTCGTTTTATCAAAATTATTTAAGGGCTTTAGGGAAGTTACCAGTTGATGGTGTGTTGGCTGATTTAGGGGTTTCTTCTCATCAGTTTGATGTGGCAGAACGAGGATTTTCTTTCAGGTTTGATGCTGGATTGGATATGCGGATGAATCGTGATACGGACTTGACAGCATTTGATGTTGTTATGAATTATGATGAAAGTGATTTGCTGCGTGTGTTTAGAGAATATGGGGAGTTGAAGAATGCTTATTCAATTGCTTCTCGAATTGTTTTCAGGAGAAAAGACGAGGTGATAGATACAATTGAGAAGTTGAAATCGGTTCTTGAGAGCCTGGCTCCGAGAGGTAAGTTCAATACGTTTTACGCAAAAGTTTTTCAGGCGCTTCGAATTGAGGTGAATGATGAAATGGGGGCTTTACGGGAGTTTTTGGAGAAATCTGCTGATGTAGTAAAGAAGGGGGGGCGTCTAGTTGTGATTACCTATCACTCTTTGGAGGATCGGATGGTAAAGAATTTTATTAAGTCTGGCAATATAGTAGGAGAGTTAGATAAGGATTTTTATGGGAATATAAATCGACCGTTTCGAGAAATTAATAGAAAGCCGATTGTTCCCAGTGAGCAAGAGGTTGAATTGAATAATAGAGCACGAAGTGCAAAAATGAGAATAGCTGAAAAAATTGGATAATTGGGAAAGGAAAAAGGAAATAGCAAAGAAGATGTGGTTAAGAAAAAGAGGGTGTCTCTTCCTCTTAAAGGTCTTGTTTCTGGAGATATGTTTTCTAGAGGTGTTGTAACTAAAAACCTTTCTTTCTTGCTGTTTGTTGCTTTGTTGATGCTCTTGTATATCGGATATGGATACTACGTAGATAACACAGTTAGAAAAGTAGTTAGAGAGGAGCGAATAGAGGGGGATTTGTATTCTGAGTTACAGTCGTTAATGGAGGTGTATGATCAAGAAAGCTTACGTAGCAAGGTTGCTGATGATGTTGCAGTTTCAGGTTTGTTTGAAACCAAGGATCCACCAAGAGTAGTGCTAGTAGAAAATAATTTTTATAACAAAAGTGCAGAATAAGAAAGAGTCCATAGTTAGAGTTTATCTCATTTATGTAGCGATGCTATTGTTTGCTGTTTTGGTTTTAGTTCAAATCATACGCGTTCAGTTTGTTGAGGGTGTAGAATTGAAGCATGAAGCAGAGACGATGACTTTGTCAATGCGAACAATAGAGGCTCCACGTGGAAATATTTATGCTGATAATGCACGAAAGACTTCATTGGCGTTGTCTGTTCCTCGCTACAGGGTGTATATGGACCTGATGACTGTTGGGGAACTTGATTTCGAGGAGGGTGTTGGCGCGTTGTCTGATAGTTTAGCTAGTTTGTTTAATACAAAAACAGCCTCTCAATGGGAGTCGGAGCTTCGTAAAAAGAAGTATGTAGACAGTAGTCAGTATCATTTCATCAAGTCTAGAATTCGCAATGAGCAATTAGTTCGGCTAAGAGAGTTTCCCATTTTTAAATTAGGGAAATACCGAGGTGGATATATAGAGACAAGTGAAAATAAGAGAGTAAAGCCATATGAAATTTTGGCTTCAAGAACGATTGGAAGGGTAAAGGAAGTAAAAGGTGAAGATTCTGTGTATGTTGGTTTGGAGGGTGCTTTTAATAATTATTTAAGAGGTGTTGATGGAGAAATGTTGATGAAGAAAATTGAAGGTAGCTTATGGAAGCCAATTCAAAGCGACTATTCCCAAGAGCCTGTTCCAGGGATGGATGTGTATACTTCTATAGAT
>Ga0233450_10004776_pt1 | contig 12101 bp, 10 predicted proteins | sample 011ome_30_FD_189956 | JGI IMG/M metagenome (GOLD analysis project Ga0233450, IMG submission 189956) | Coastal salt marsh microbial communities from the Groves Creek Marsh, Skidaway Island, Georgia - 011501CT (spades assembly) | ecosystem: Environmental > Aquatic > Marine > Intertidal zone >... | reverse complement strand
GGAATTTCAGGAACAGTTAGGGCCTCTTTTGCATTTTACAACACAAAAAAAGAAATTGATTACTTCTGTGAATCATTAAACAAAGCAATAGCTATGTTAAGCTAATTTGTATCTTTGGTAAGAGACAGAATTAATTATGAGAATTTTAGAAGTTCAAAACGAAATTGTTGATGAGTTTTCACTTTTTGAAGATTGGATGCAGCGTTATGAATATATGATTGAACTTGGCAAATCAATTGACTTAATTGAACCTTCAAAAAAAATTGACTCTAATTTAATAAAAGGGTGCCAAAGTAAACTTTGGCTTGACGCAGAGTTGAAAGACGATAAGCTTATTTTTAAAGCAGATAGTGAGGCTATTATAACCAAAGGAATTGCTGCTGTTTTACTGAGAGTTTTCTCAAATCAAACGCCAAAAGATATTTTGGATGCTAATATTGATTTTATAGATAAAATTGGACTTAAAGAGCATTTGTCTCCTACAAGAGCAAATGGTCTTGTCTCGATGCTAAAACAAATTAAATATTATGCTTTGGTATATAACAAAAGTTAAATATTATGGATGCTAACGAACTAGGTGAGAAAATAGTAAAAACATTGAAAACAATTTACGATCCTGAAATTCCAGTTGATATCTATGAATTAGGATTAATCTATGATGTTTTAGTTAATGAGGATAATGAAGTAAAGGTTATAATGACTCTAACCACACCGAATTGTCCTGTAGCAGAATCTCTCCCACTTGATGTAAAGGAAAAGGTTAAAAGCATCGATGGAGTTGAAGATGCTGAAGTTGAATTAACCTTTGATCCTCCATGGACTAGAGATTTAATGAGCGAAGAAGCAAAACTTGAATTAGGATTTTTATAATGTCTTCTAAAATAATAAATAGAGTTGAAAAAAGTAGTTTGAGGACAATTGATCCAGGCCTTTTTTATCAAAATATTGAAGTTATATCTTTTGATCTAAAGCCTTTTTTAAGAGATGGATTACTATTAATTGAAAAGGATTTTAGAAAATCTATTGAAGATCACAATTGGAACCAGTACATAAATAAAGGAGTTTGTATTGTTTGTTCAAATGAAGCAATTGTACCAGACTGGGCTTTTATGCTCGTAAGTTCAAAATTAGAAAATTTAAATATTACCCATATAATTGGATCAAATAAAGATTTAGAAATAAAGCTACTAAATGAATCAATTAATAATTATGATTTTGATGTATTCGAAAACAAGTCTGTTATTATAAAGGGTTGTTCTGAACAAAAAATTCCCCTTGCTGCATATTCAATGATTTTAAAAAAACTTCAACCCGTTGCAAAAAGTATTATGTTTGGTGAAGCATGTTCTTCTGTTCCGATTTACAAATCAAAAAAATAAAACCTTGAGATTAAATTTTATCCTTTTTTTTACAATAATAGTAGCAAACTTTAATTACTCGCAATCAAATGATAAGCCTGAAAAATGGAAGAATTCTGGTACCGCATTATTTTTAGTTAATCAATCTAGTTTTAGTAATTGGACATCAGGGGGGCAGAGCAGTATTTCAGGTACATTAAAAATTGATTATAATTTTAATTATGCTGATAACGGCTGGGCTTGGGATACTAAATTAATTAGCAACTTTGGCTTGAATAAAATTAGCGGAAGTGATTTTTTAAAAAAAACTGACGACAGAATTGAAATAAATTCGGTTCTTGGAAAGAAATTTAATAATGAAATTATTGGTAGATGGAGTTACTCTAGTTTTTTTAACTTTCAAACCCAATTTGCAAAAGGATATAGATTTGGAAATGATTCAAATGGCAATCCAAACAGAACAGAAAAATCAAGATTCTTTTCTCCTGCAACTATACAACTTGGTGTTGGTCTTTATTGGAAAAAAAGTAAAGATTTATGGGTCAATGTTGCCCCTATGACAGGAAAATTAATTTTAGTTAACAGAAAGTTCACTGAAAATTTAAACGAAAATCAAACTTATTTTGGAGTAAAAAAAGGCGGAAATAGCCGATTTGAACTGGGAGCATCCGTTAGGTCCTTTTATAAAAAGGAAATATTTCAAAATATAACGATGGAAAATAGGCTTAGTTTATATTCTGATTATCTTGACAGACCCCAAAATATTGATTTTGATTGCACCTTTAACTTTGTGATGAAAGTAAATCAGTTTGTATCTACTAACCTTATATTTCAATTTGTTTATGATGACAATGAAATTAAAAGAGTTCAAATTAGGGAAGTTCTTGGTGTGGGACTTAATATTGATTTAAGTAAGATCAGGATATAAAAAAGCGTTGTAAGGAAATCTAGTAACGTGAATTTTCCTGACTTGATTATAAAGATCTTTTCTAAAATCATTTATTTGTTTTTTGTCGAGAGCTGATAAAAAGAAAACTTTTTCATCAAACCTTCTTTTCAAATTTTGTTTTAAAGTATCCAAACTGTAATCCTCGTATTCAATATCAAATTTATCCACTCCCTCAGACTTATCAATAAACTTATCAGTCTTATTAAACACAACTATAGTTGGTTTTTCAATAGCTCCTATTTCGTCTAGAATTAAGTTTACAGACTCGATATGTTCATTATAATTTGAATGTGAAATATCTACAACGTGAATTATTAAATCTGATTCAGTTATTTCAGTTAGGGTACTCTTAAATGAATCTACTAATTGAGTTGGCAACTTTCTAATAAACCCCACAGTATCTGTAAGAAGAAAAGGCATGTTTTCAATCACTACTTTTCTTACTGTAGTGTCTAGAGTAGCAAACAATTTATCTTCAGCAAATACATTGGCTTTAGAAATGGAATTCATTAAAGTTGATTTCCCAACGTTTGTATACCCAACAAGTGCTGCTCTAACTAAAGAACCTCTGTTTCCTCTTTGGGTTGACATCTGCTTATCAATTGTAACTAATTTTTTTTTCAATAAATTTATCTTGTTACGAACAATTCTTCTGTCAGTTTCAATTTCTGTTTCTCCTGGACCTCTCATGCCAATCCCACCTTTTTGTCTTTCTAAGTGAGTCCATAATCCTTTTAGTCTTGGTAAAATGTATTGATACTGTGCAAGCTCTACTTGATTTCTTGCATAACTTGTTTTTGCTCTTTGAGCAAAAATATCTAAGATTAGCCCTGTTCGATCAACAATCTTACACCTTAACTGTTTTTCAATATTTGATTGTTGAGTTGGACTTAATTCATCATCAAAAATTACTGAGTTAATATCATGAATTTTAATATAAGAACACAGTTCTTCCATTTTCCCTTTTCCAAGAAATGTCTTAGGATCGGGTGAATCCATTTTTTGAGTAATTGTTTTTACAACTGTTCCACCTGCTGTATAAGTCAAAAAACTTAGTTCATTTAAATATTCTTCTAATATTGATTTGGGTTGATCAAGAGTGATTATACCAACTAAAACTGCTCTTTCAAGATTTGAGGATGATTTTTCAATCATTATTTAACTCTGGCTTTTAAAATATTTTAAATCTAGGGTTTTGCCATCAAACTCAGCATAGGAGTAGTAAGAAATCCAATCCCCAAGATTAAAATATATGGCCTTGTTATCAATATTAACTTTTAAAGGCATGTGTCTATGACCAAATATAAAGAAGTCATAGTTATCTTCTTTTATTTTCTTTTTTGAGTATTGAACCAGCCATTCGTTATCGTCTCCTTTATATTTTAAGTCATCAACTCCTGAAATCAGCTTATTTTTAGTAGACAAATACTGAGCAAAACTAACTCCCAAGTCTGGATGAACCCACTTAAATAAAAATTTACATACTGAATTAGTAAATACTTTTTTCATCCTTTTGAAACCTTTATCACCAGGACCAAGACCATCTCCATGTCCGATTAACATTTTTTTTCCAGAAATAATAAAGTTTTGGGGTCTGTGAAAAACTGGAATATTTAATTCTTTTTGAAAATAACCATTCATCCATAAATCGTGATTTCCTACAAAAAAATATATTTTAATACCTGAATCTGTAAGTTCAGCTAATTTGCCTAAAACTCTTATAAATCCTTTTGGAACAACTTTTTTATATTCAAACCAAAAATCGAATAAATCTCCTAATAAAAAGATTACTTTAGCGTCGGATTTTATCTTGTTGAGCCAATCAACAAAACGTTTTTCTCTGATTAAACTTTCCTCATGATTAGGAGCTCCAAGATGATTGTCTGAAGAAAAATAAACTTTTTCTCCTTTAGATAATTCTATTTCAATTGCACTACTAATCACTTCCATGTATTATTAAAATATATTACAAAAATAAAAGAATCCTTTACATTATTTTCTCAAAGCAATAAAAAGGTTTATCGCTTTGTTTTCTAAAATATATTTTCCCAAGTTTTTTAAACCCCAATTTTGTGTAAAAAATATTGTTTGAGGGATTTCCACTAAATGTATCAAGTCTTATTGAGGCAAAATTATTTTTTTGTGCATAATCAAAAGAAAAATTCATCAATTGTTTTGCAAACCCCATTTTTTGGAATTTAGGATGAATAGCCAATCTATGTAAATACAAATTCTTATTGTTTGATGTAATCCAATCTACATTTTGATAAAATTCATCCATAATTTGTGACATTACAATACATCCTATAACCTTCTCATTTTTCTCAATTACATATAATGATTCTTCTTTTAAGTCGTTTTTAAAAGTTGTTATGTTTGGATAATGTTCATTCCATTGAAAAATATTTTTTGAAATCATAAAAGCAGCACATGCTTTAGTAATCTCAATAATTCTTTTTAAATCACTAGGTTTTGCTTTTCTAATCATCTATAGCTTCATATATCACCTTTCCTGTAGAGGCATTTGGAGAGTTAATTCCAATTATTGAAGCTATGGTTGGGGCTATATCAATAACATCAGTTCTCCTGTTTATAGAACCTTTTTTAACACCTTTTCCATATATCAATAACGGCACATGAGTATCGTGATTAAATCTTGTTCCGTGTGTAGAGCCTTTTCTGTAATAAGTCCAATTTGGCATCATAGTATAAACAATATCACCTGAAAGATTTTTATTAAATCCATTTCTAATAAGTGTGATAAAATGATCGTTATTTATATTTAGAATCTGATCAGATGAATATACTTCATCAATTCCTGGGTAGTCTTGCATCTTTTTTATTAACGTTTCTCTAACTGAATTGAAATTTAAATTCATTTTGGAAATCAGCTCAGTATCTAAAAAAATTTGCTGATTAGAATTTCCCATTACAATCTTAGAAGTTCCATAAGTTTGAGTTAGGTAGTCATCAATATATTGCCTCCATTTGTTTGAATTAAAGTAATTGACTGGTATTTTATTATCTTTAAGAAATCCTGGAACATTTGTTACTCCATGGTCTGCACTTAGAAATAAAGTGTATTGATCTTTACCTATATGCTTGTCGAAATAATTTAGTAAACGTTCAATTTCTTTATCCAATCTTATGTAAGTATCCTGCACTTCCTTAGAATTAGCTCCAAATTGATGTCCAACATAATCTGTTGAAGAATAATCAATCAATAAAAAATCTGTAATATGATCCTTACCTAAATCCTCAAACTCAATAGCTTTTAGTGAAAAGTCAGTAACTAAAGAATTACCAAAAGGAGTAGAAGTTAAATCTCCATAAAAAGGATCTCCTGTTTTCTTATTCTTTATTCTAAAATTATGTGGGAAAACGGGCTTATCCTCTCCTCTAAAATTTGATTCATAATTGTTATCATCTGGTCCGCTTTCAATGTAGGTTGAAATATCATAGTATGTGTCCCAAGGTTTGAGATATGAATCTACAACACGTGAATCGTTGAATTCTTTTGCCCAATTAGGAAGCTTGTCTAAATAATAAGTACTGCTAATAAAGCTACCTTCTCTTGAATCAAACCAATACGCAGCATTGGCAGTGTGACCGGAAGATAAGATTGATCCTCTATCTTTAATAGCAACTCCAATAGTTTTACCTTTAAAATTGGTTGATATTCTATTTTCGTCACTCAATGTCGTTGTCAAAAGTTTTGAAGGAGATTTTTTTCCACTATTTGTAGAGCTTCCTATGGTCTGATACAAATCATCGTCAACACAGTACACTGATTTTTTTGTTTTACGATCAAACCAGCTATTTCCAATAATACCGTGCACTCTAGGGTAAGTTCCTGTAGCTACAGTTGTATGTCCAGGACCTGTTGAAGTTTGTGAATAACCATAATGATTACTTTTTGCATTAAAACCCTGGTTAATCAATCTTTTAAATCCTTTTTCAGAATAATGATCCCAATATTTTGTTAGATATTGGTATTTCATTTGGTCAACAACAATTCCAACTACAAGTTTTGGATTATTACTTATATTTTTTTCAGACTTAAAATTCCCAGAGAAAACTCTTACAAAAAAACCTAGAATTAATAGAACAAAGCCAGCTATAAGAAGATTTAGAAAAGTTTTATTATTCACCAATAAATTTTTTGTGAAATTAAAAATTTAATTGTTAATATAAGATTTAAAAAAAAAGGGAAACATGTGTTTCCCTTTTTTAAATATATAAAAAACAAAAATTAATTTATTTTGCCCAGAATAATTTAGTTGCTTGAACGTCTGGACCTTGCGTAGATAAGGCAGCAGTTACATTATCGCCGTTCTTATTGTAAGCACCTGAACCGTATCTCATTCTTTGTGGATAGTGTCCATTTAAATCTCCTATTTCGTACATGTCGCCATCTAAATTAGTATTAGCCAATCCTGGAAGATCAGGGTATCCTGTATCTCTTACAACAGCCCAAGCTTCATATCCTTCAGTGAAATAAGCAATCCATCTTTGAATTGAAACTTTTGCAATATTTTCTTCAGTAGTTCCACTTAATGTTGCCATTGGCTCATTAGCGATAAAAGTATCAATATCAGCATCAGCTACATCCCAAAGCTTCATTGCATGTCTAATTCCAGTCTGATAATGAGCATTTGCACCAGAACCAATCCCTAGTAAAGCAGCATGAGCAGCTAAGAAATGAGATTCAGCAGCAGTCATTACAATCTGAGGGAAAATAGGTTTTCCAGTGTTTTTACTATTGACAACAATATCAGCAGGTTCCGAGAATAACTCTCTGTGAAGATGTGGTTTAATTTTACTATTCATTCTCACTGGTTGACCAACGTAAGCTCCAGGTGCAACTGTCACAGTTCTAGTATTTCCAGTTACACCACTATCGGTTACATCAGCTCCTGAATCTTTTAAGTGTTTAACTAAAAAGTCAGTATGTTTTTCAAACAATGAAGTATTAGAACCAGAAGTTGCTCTTTCTAAAGTGAAAGTTCCTCCTTTAATAGGCTTACCATATTTTGAAAGTCTTGGATCGTTGTTGTTTCTTAAGTGATCAACTAATTTACTTCCAAGATGCCAATTTCCTCCTCCATAGAATGGTCCCCATACATCTCCATATACTGCACTCACCCAAGTTGAGATTTCAGTATCTCTAGACATTAAAGCATTATCGTTAGCTAAAACTCCGCTACTTAATGCTGAGGAAACATGGGCGGAATAATCTGCACCGTTTCCACCGTGTCCTCTTAAGGCCATTTTAAGTTTTAAACTATTAGCTAGTTGTTTCCATTTCTGCATATCGCCATTAAAGAAAAGATCATTTTCTCCAAGTAATTGAGGACCTGAACCAGTAGTAGTTGCATCTCCAATTAAAGCAATAGCTTCGTCTAATTCTGCTATTACACCTTCATAAATAGTTTGAACAGAATCAAATTTTGGAGTTGTGATATCTGGATTTGAAGCTTCAATATATGGAGCAGCTCCAAAAGTATCAGCATATTTCTGGTAATACAATCCTTTCAAAATAAGTGCTATCGCATAATATTTATCATTTTCTAAAGTTCCTCCTGGCTTAACAAAATTTGTGTAAGAAGAAAGAGTACTATTGTAGCCTTCCATGTAATCGTATACAGCTCCTGTATAACCTGAGGAGTAAGTATAACCTAATCCATCAGACCACCAATTTGCTTTGTAACCAAAGGCTGTATGACCAGCATAACGATCTACATGGATAATTGGTCCTCTCCAATAAGGATATCTATTAGGACCAAAAAACGCTTGTTGAGCACTAGTTACAAAGAACTTAGCACTAACATCTTTTGCGGTTAAAGCAGTTGGGTTTTCATTTATTTCATCAAAATCATCAGTACATGCTGAGAAAGTGAAAAGAAACCCAAATGCTAAATAAAGTAATGTTTTTTTCATAGTTTTTAAGTTTTAAAATTTAAGAGTAAGATTTAAACCAACACTCCTTGTTGTTGGTAAATTACCAGATGCAATACCCATACCTCCAATATTCGTACCAAGCATTGCTTCAGGATCAATATCGTCAGCTTTTTTACTAAAGAAGAACAAGTTTCTTCCTATTAACTGTAAATTTACACTGTCAGCACCTAAGGCATCTGCAATTGGCAAATTGTATCCAACTGAGAACTCTCTTAATCTTACATTAGATTGACTGTATATATAGTTTTCAGCAATTCCTGACATACTACTCCAATATTCTTCACCAGTTATTGAAGCTGTATTGACACCACCTGATGAAGAAACTGCATCAAGCGTTACACCGCCTTCACGATACAATAAAGTTCTTTCACCATTTCCGCTTCCATCAAGACCAGCTGAAACTGATGAATAAATTTGACCTCCAAATCTTGCATCAATTAAGAAATTAACAGAAACATCTCCAAAACTAAGGCTGTTACTCCAACCTCCTAGCCAGTCAGGCTGAGCATTTCCTAGAAATTGATCAGGAGAAGTTGCAACTGGTCTACCAGCATCGTTAACAATGTGGTTTCCAGCATCGTCTTTAGACCAAGCTGTACCATATAAGTCTCCAATTCCTCCACCAACTTTAGCTTGAACACTTAAGTTTCCTGAGTTAGTTGTAGTATAAACTAAAGTTGATAAATCATCAATTAAGCTAACAAGTTTGTTCTCGTTTTTAGATGCATAAATTGACGTGTTCCATGAGATCGAACCAGTATTTAATACAGTTCCTCCTAAACTTAATTCAACCCCTTTATTGGTAACTTCTCCAATGTTTTCTAAGAAGTATGAATATCCTGTAGCAGCAGGAACAGGGACACTAAAAATTAAGTCTGTTGTTTTTATGTCATAAAGAGATAAGTCGAAATTTAACTTATTGTCGAACATAGAAAGCTCTAAACCAAATTCAGTTGATTCAATATTTTCTGGTTTTAGATTAGGGTTTAATCTTGTGCTAGGAGCTCCAAGAGTAGTTAGTCCTAAATAACCTTGACCAGGAACACTAAACGTTTGAACTAATTGGTAAGGCCCCGTATCATTACCTACATTCGCTACAGATCCTCTTACTTTGAAAAGATCAAAAACTTTTTTGTCAGGATCTATAAAATCTTGCAATAGAACAGAAGCGTTTACAGATGTATAAAGATAAGATCTATTATCAGCTCCTAAAGTAGACGACCAGTCGTTTCTAGCTGAAACGTCTAAATAAGCCCAGTTATCATATGCAAAATTTGCTGATCCGTATAATGAGTTAACCTTTTTAATTTGCTGTGGAGTATCAGTAAATCTATTTATGTTAGTGTTAGAGAAAAATGGCTTACTTGGAATCTTAAAGTCTTCTCCATACATATACGTTGCACTATAAGTTCTTCTAGACATGTTACCACCAACGTTCAATACCATATTAATGTCTTCTGATAAATCTTGTTTAGCAGTTAATAAAAACTCAGAATTTAATTCTCCACTTCTGTTACCACGTCTTTCTATTCTACCCATTGGATACCAGTGGTGTCCAGCTTGTCTTACGGTGTACAAACCAGTATTAGTAACATCCGTACCAACTCTAATAAAACCAGAAAGCCAATCAGTGAATTCATAATTTAATTTAGTAAATCCAAAGAATCTTTCTCTGTTTTCTAGATCTTCGTCATGAAGCATCATCCAATATGGGTTAGCTGTGTTTGAACCTAATTTGTTCCAGTTGATTACTCTGTAATCCGCATCACTTGCAGGATTATCCATTTGATATTTTGTCATATCGTTCATGTCTACCGTTCTTGGAATACCAAAAACAGTTGTAACAACACCCTCACCACCTGTTCGTGCCTTACCTGTCACATCTTGAGAGAAAAATGTCACTTTAGTATCAATACTTAATTTATCACCAAGTTGAGAAGTTCCTCTTAAATTAAAGTTGTGACTACTAAGTCTAGCTCCAGGAAGAATACTTTCAGTATCGTTGTTAGTGTAAGAAAATCTATATGTAGAGTTTTCTGTACTCGAATCAATAGAAATAGAATTTATAGATTTAATTCCATTTTCAAAAAAGTCCTTAACATTATCAGGCTGTGCGACATATGGTCTTTGCGAACCATCAAAATATAATTGAGAGCTTCCATCAGCTTTTGGACCCCAAGAACTAGTAGTAAAATCAGCTAGACTAGTTGCTGCATTTCCAGCGCTACCTTGACCATAAACGTTTTGGAAGTCAGGCAAAAACATGACCTGATCTATTGTTGTGTTGGAATTAATGGTAATACCAAATTTAGAGCCTTTTTCTCCTTTTTTAGTAGTTACTAAAATCACACCATTACCAGCTCTTGAACCATATAAAGCAGCAGCATTAGGTCCTTTAAGAACAGTAATACTTTCAACATCATTAGGATTAATATCGCTAATACCACCACCTGTAATGTTGTTATTGTAAACACTACCACCAGAATTAATTCCATTATCATTAATTGGAATACCGTCTACAACTATTAAAGCTTGTGTGTTACCACTAAGTGAATTGTTACCACGAATAACAATTCTTGATCCGGCACCTACTGTACCTGCTTGAGTTATGTTAAGACCAGGAATCTTACCAACTAAAGAATTGGCAATATTGTGATCTTTAACAGTATTGATACTTTCTGATGCAATCTCAGTTATTCCATAACCAAGAGACTTCTTCTCCCTTGAAATACCAAGTGCTGTCACAACTACTTCGTCCAGAGCAGAGTCAGGCTGAAGTGAAACATCAATAGTAGATGACGATCCTACGACTACAGATTGAGTAGAGTATCCAACAAAACTAAAGACAAGAGTGTCACCACTGCTTGCATTTATTGAATAATTACCATCAAAGTCGGTAGATACACCGTCATCAGTTCCTTGAACTAAAACAGTAGCACCAGGAAGAGGCACCCCATTTTCGTCAGTTACTGTCCCGCTAATTGATTGAGCTTGCACAGTAAATCCGAAGGCAAACAACAATAAAAAAGTGGACAAAAATCTAAATAATTTTGTTTTCATAAATGTATATTTTTGATTATTATCATTACTAATTTAATAAAAACGTTAACACTTCTTTAACAGATTAACAATTTTCTTCTAATAATTCGACAAAAGCCACATTTTAGCCGACTAATTTTTTTAGTAAAATTATCCTAATATTAGACTATAAATTAACTAAACAATTGCTAAAGAATAAATTAGTAGATCATATTAGCTTAATTATAAAAATAAAATCTCATCTACAAAAAGCCAGGCATATTGACCCTCGGCGGGGTGATCTTTGGGAAGTTTTTTATTGCTTTTTATAACCAATTTTATTTTGGATGCTTTTTGGGTTATTGGAATTTTAAAGAATTTTGTAAGATTTGGTGCTCCCAATTTTGATTCAGGAATATCTTTAAATTGGATAAGTTTTTCAACAGGACTAGAAATGTCATAAAGCTCAATTCTTTTTGGAAACATTATGTAAGACCCTATATCCTCAAGCGAATGAAATCCTATGGAAGAATACTCTTTTCCCTCCATGTCTATTTCTAAAACTAAATCACCAGAATTTCTTTCATTAACCCCCTTTTGATAATCTTTCGTTCTTATAAATCCGTTCCAATGGCCGTCTCTAAAATTTATATCTCCAATAATTCCATCAAATAATTTTTTTGGATGTCTGTATCTGTTGTCTGGCATCGTTTTTAAAACATAATCTTTTAGAATTCCCTCAACTTTAACATAATCTAGAACTCCAACTTTACTATCCAACCATCCTTTCTTGAAAGCCTTTGCCTTCAATGTGA
>Ga0233450_10004766_pt1 | contig 12112 bp, 8 predicted proteins | sample 011ome_30_FD_189956 | JGI IMG/M metagenome (GOLD analysis project Ga0233450, IMG submission 189956) | Coastal salt marsh microbial communities from the Groves Creek Marsh, Skidaway Island, Georgia - 011501CT (spades assembly) | ecosystem: Environmental > Aquatic > Marine > Intertidal zone > Salt... | reverse complement strand
GTTTTTGATAAAGTGTAAGAAACTTTGCTGATAGTGTTTGATAAATTTATAATGTTTTTCCTGTTTCAAGTAAAGCAAACTTACATTCTCAACAAACTCCAACGAGCTATTTGTGTTTGGCTCCACCGTGGGAATAATGGCTTGCCTTCTTTTTATCTTAAACAAGACATAGACCAGTAATCCTACTACTAAAATTAAATAAGCATGCCTCAAGCTTCGGTCTTTCAGGATATATTGGATAGGACTTTCTTTGATAATCTCATCAGGCTTTGTCTCCTTGTTATTGGCGTACTCGTCCCACCTATTTGTGTGTTGATGCCAATAATATTTCCCTTGAGGTAAATGAGAAAAAACTCGTTGTACATAATCAAAACCATCCTCATTGAACAAACTGGCATTGTAAAACAACTCGGGCAAAGAGTGAAAATAAAAGTAACCCGCTCCGTAGCGCATTTTTACGAAAACAGGCTGATCCCCATAGGTTTCAGTTCCTATTACTGCCAATTGATTTTGGTCTCCCACAAAATTAGAAAGAGAAAAATAATTCCAAGATCGGTAAATTTTAAATCCTTCCTCGTAGTCGGAATATACGTAAGGCAAATAAAGCGACATGGAAGGATGTGTAAAATCCACACTCACCTCGTCATTAAATCTTTGGCTTACCAAACTTGAATAGGCAAATCTATTCGAAAAAACCGAATTAAAGTCGCTAACCGCAACCAAGGCTACATTTCCATTCTTCACGAATTGAAGCAAAGTATCCACCGCCTCAGGCGACACATTGATATCGGCATCTATCAATAGGTAGACAGAAGATTTTCCATCAACAGTAGTGGGCAAGGTTGTGTCTATTTCGTCCTGTATAAATTCCAGTGTATCTATTTTGGGATACTCTTTCAGCAACTCCTCCAGTAGGTGCAATCCGTCTTTATTAATCAGTTTTTCGTAAAGAGCTCTTTCACTCTCACTGATGTTCGAATCGTCAGTTTCTTTTGGATACAAAAAGAAGAAGCCGATCATAAGTAATGCAACTACAGCAGCCAAAATCAATATTTTTGCTTTGTTACTCATCTAGGTCTTTTACTAATTTTTTAAATCTTGGCTCTACTTGCTCGTATTCCGATTTGGAGAGCTGTCGTTCGCCATACCACACAATTTCGTACACCGAAACACACGACTCAAATGGCATGAAAAAATGACTTTCTCGCATTTCATTGAGGTAAGAAAAATTTGTTTTTTCCTTTTCCCAAACGATTCCATTTTTCTTGATTAACCCCCGTATCACAAAAATGAAATAGACACGTATCGCTTCCCTGTAATCTTCTTTGACGAGGGCTTTCTCTAATAGAAGTTCCAACTCTGATTTGGGAATCTCGGTAGGTATTATCGATTCTAACTCTCTCCTAATCTTTTTGTTTCCTTTGCCCTCTTTCAATTGATTGAAAAACAAGAAAAAGATGAGTGCAGCAAGAGCTAGAACTACAATTACCAAAATAAAGTTTGACCAAAAAGGAGAAATTGAACCTGGATTGAATAGGTCATTTTTTCTGTTTCTTCGCCTCTCAATTTTTTCCCTTTCTTTCGGAATTCTTTTGATCTTCTTCGAATTTTTCTCCCTCCAATATCTCTGAAACTGTTTTCTGGACCGGTGATAAGGATTATCGTCAGGAGAAAGCTCGCTTCCCTCTTGTCCTTCATACTCCACCCCAGAAATTTCATTGACAATATTCATTCTCAATCTTTCCCATTTCTGCTTATCAAAAGGCACGAGAGAAATAGAATCTGAAAGATAAGAAACGTGTGCCTCACTCTTGGCGTAGTCATCTTGGTTGGTGTTTGCCTCAAGAAACTGAATTTCTTCGGCTTCTTGTTGTCCAAAACTTAACAGACTGATACCAATCATGAACAACCATCCACAAATTATATAGCGAAGTAATTGTTTCATAATTTCGTTTCAAAATGTTTATTTCCCTTCCCAAATTTCTTCAACCGTTGTTTTAGTCCGAGAGCGTTTTGTTTGTCGTGAATACTTAAATATTGAAAACTTACTGCAGCCACAACCAATGGCAATAACAAGTGAGTAATTATCAGAATCAAAAAAGCTGAAATAAAGTTTTTTATGAGCAAAAATTCTTCAAAAACAGTTATTGTGTGCCAGTCAATTATTTCGTCTATTACAAGAGATTTGAGATCCACGCCAGGCAAAAAAGGATTGTAATACAACCAAGAAAAAACGTAGGCCAAGACCGAAATCAAGAGAAACGACACTAAAGTTCCCCAAAAATCTTTGCTACCGTAGCTTATTCCCTTGGATAGGGATTTTTGAATAGAAGTTTCTCCTGAAACCAAGGGATAAATAAGCAACACAAAAAAAGGTGAGGCTAACAAGTAAAACCCTTTGGGAACCAAAAAAAGTACACCCAGAAAAAACAAGACGAGCGGAAAGGCTTTGATGAGCATAGGCCAAATTTCTTTCATCCATAATCTCAGGTAGTTGCCCTTTTTCTTTTCTTTTATAAGTTGCATGCAGTGAATAACTGTAGCTGTTGTGAGGGCAAAAAACAAGGCGTTTGCAGCGAAAGCAGCCCAAGAAAAATGAATAGAATTTCCAAAAACGAGCTCAAACAGCTCACCTTGTTCGAGGTAATAATCGCCATAAGGAGAAATAGAAAATACCCCTACCAAATAAAGAAAAGTCAGTGGTGATAAAATAAAGAAAATGACTGAAGCAATTCTACCGAGGAACAGTTTGTAAAAGCGGAAAGTATCATAAAACACTTGACTCATTGTACGTATCGAATACAAACTCAAGGTTCTTGATTGAGTATGAATGGGCCTTTCCTCTACCCTTTCTTCCTCCACAAACTTCTTTCCTACCCGAAAAGGATAAATCACAAAATAACCAACAATAAAAACCAAAGAAGAAAAGATGATCAACCCTTTTACCAAATTAGGCATTTCGGTATGGCGGGTCACATAGCCTTCTAAAAAACCAGCTAACACAAACAATGGGACAGTTCCCAACAAAATATTTATCCCTCTTTTGGCATGAATTTGCAACGACTGCGTACGAGTTAGTGTTCCTGGAAACAAAATGCCATTCCCCATTACAATTCCGGCAGCACCCGCAATGACAATGGCAGATATCTCTAACGTACCGTGAATCCAAATAATCAGAAATGAAGTAAGAAGTAACCCTTTGATGTAAAAAAAATACTGAAAAGCCCCCAGCATAAAACCATTACTCACCAACAAGAAAGCAGAACCTACCGAGAAGAAAACCCCCATGATGAATACCAAAAATGCCACCCGAATGTTATTGATAGTAATTTGCAAAAACATCTCTCCTTCATTCATTTGCTTGTACACCGCCATCGGATCACCCTTATTTATGTTCTCTACTGTCATATCCACATAATAATCGCCCAAAATAATTCTCGAAAAATCAGGATCAATGTAAGAAGAAACAGCACCTATTAGAACAGCAACAAAAAAAAACAAAAAAGAAGTTAAAAGAGCTTTTCTGCTTCTGTAAATTTCCACAGGTAAATTTTTCTTCCAGAACAAGACGAAAGTTTGCCGTAAACTTGTTTTTGATTTCGAAAAGGTAAGAAACACCTTTTGTGCCAAGTAATTTAGATAGACCCTTACAGACCTTTTGGGATAAAAAGTTTTGGCATATGAAAGATCTTCTGTTATCTCCACAAATAGCTCGCTTAGTTTGTCAGGATCCTTTGATTTATTTTGAGAAATCTTCTCGAACTCTTGCCACTTTTTCTTGTTCTTTTCTATAAAATCAGTTTCCTTCATGTGTAGCTACAGTTTCCCCCTCGATTGAGTAATTAAATGTAGGGAAATTAAGTGAAAATTGTGCCACTAACAAGACAAATTTCTAGTCAAATCTAATATTTGGTTAGAACTTCCAACAAAAACAACTGAAAATTCAAAGTTTATGAACAAATACTTGTGTAAACTGAGAAGTTATATTTATATTTGCAGTCTTAAAACAGAAAAGGTAACAATATTATACTATGAATTTAGATAAAGAAATTAAAAAAGAAGCGTTTAAAACATACGGAGGTTCTGAGAAAAACACAGGTTCTTCTGCTGCACAAGTTGCTCTTTTTACTGAAAAAATCAAAAACCTTACGGAATATCTTAAAACGAACCGTAAAGATTACAATACCCAAAGATCACTGGTAATCATGGTAGGAAAAAGAAAAAAGCACTTGAGATACATCAGAAACAAAGATATTGTAGCTTACAGAGAATTGATCGCAAAAGTAGGAATAAGAGATACATTCAAATAAGAATGACTCCTAATTCTAAAGCGATACTAGAATAAGGAATTTTAAATAAGGCAACCCCTAACGGTTGCCTTATTTGCTATATAGACTATTTACATTTGGAAAATAAAAATTGACCACAGGGGTCAAAATGTAAGAAGAGACATTTTTTCAACTCTTCTTATTTGTACGAAACGGAAAAAAAACAAAACAACGTAACAATGAACATTATTACAAAAACGATGAATCTACCAGACGGTAGAGAAATTACTATTCAAACCGGAAAACTTGCGAAGCAATCAGACGGAGCAGTAGAAGTGAGAATAGGAAAAACGGTATTATTAGCGACTGCAGTTTCTGCCAAAGAAGCCAAAGATGGAGTTGATTTTATGCCCTTGACAATTGACTACAGAGAGAAGTATGCTGCAGCAGGAAAATTCCCAGGCGGGTTTTTCAAAAGAGAAGCAAGACCTTCTGAATACGAAATATTGACAATGAGATTGGTGGATAGAGCACTTCGTCCATTGTTTCCAGAAGATTATCACGCAGACACACAAGTGATGATCCAGTTATTGTCTGCTGACGAAAACATGGCAGACTCTTTTGCTTGCTTGGCGGCATCTGCTGCTTTGGCTTGTTCGGATATTCCTTTCGAAACTCCAGTATCGGAGGTAAGAATATCGCGAGTAAATGGTGAGTTTGTGATAAACCCAACCTACGAGCAAAACGAAATTGCTGACATCGATATGGTGATTGCCGGAACCAAAGACAGCATCATGATGGTAGAAGGTGAAATGAAAGAAATTTCGGAAGCCGAAATGATTGACGCTATCAAAACTGCTCATGATATAATCAAAGAGCAATGTGCTATCATGGAAGAATTTACCAAAGAACTTGGGAAAGAAACCAAAAGAGAATACTCGCACGAAACGCATGACGAAGCGGTAGAATTGAGAATCAAAGAGTTTGTAACGGCAAAATGTGAAGACATTGCGAGACAAGGTCATGCCGACAAAGAATTGAGAGGTCAATTGTTTGGTGCAGTAAAACAAGAATACATCGATTCGCTAACCGAAGAAGAGTTAGAAGAACAAAAACCATTCATTGGGGTGTATTTCAAAAAAGCACAAAAAGCAGCTGTAAGAAACGTTATCTTGAACGAAAAGAAACGATTGGATGGAAGGCAAACTACCGAAATAAGACCCATCTGGAGTGAAGTAAATTATTTGCCTTCGTGTCACGGATCGGCAGTATTTACAAGAGGTGAAACTCAATCGCTTACTTCACTTACTTTGGGTGGTAAAAAAGACGAACAAATATTTGACGGAGCAGTAGAAGAAAAGAAACAAAACTTTACGCTTCACTACAACTTCCCTCCTTTTTCTACGGGTGAAGCAAGACCACTAAGAGGAACTTCAAGAAGAGAAGTAGGACATGGAAACTTGGCGCAAAGAGCCTTGAAACAAGTAATCCCAACTGACCCCAACATTAATCCTTACACGATCAGATTAGTATCGGAAATTTTGGAATCGAATGGTTCTTCATCGATGGCATCTGTATGTGCTGGTTCGCTAGCCTTGATGGATGGGGGTATCAAAATTACTAACCCAGTATCTGGAATCGCCATGGGACTTATCATGGACGAAAATGGAAAATATGCTGTATTGTCTGATATCCTAGGAGATGAAGATCACTTGGGTGACATGGATTTTAAAGTAACCGGAACCGAAAACGGAATTACGGCTTGCCAAATGGATATAAAGGTAAAAGGACTTTCGTACGAAGTACTAACCGAAGCGCTAGAACAAGCAAAAGCTGGTAGAGCACATATCTTGGGAGAAATGCTCAAAACTATCTCGAGACCAAACGAAGATTACAAAGAACATACACCAAGAATCAAGAGCTTGATTATTCCTGCAGATAAAATTGGAGCAGTAATCGGATCTGGAGGAAAAGTAATCCAAGAACTACAAGCAGAAACCAACTCAGAAATCAGTATTGATGAAAATCCAGATGGGGAAACTGCTACTGTATCAGTATTGACCAATGACGGTGCTGGAATGGCATTGGCATTAGAAAAAATCGATTTGATAGTAAATCCTCCACAGATAGAAGTAGGAATGACTTATACTGGAGCCGTAAAATCTATCAAAGAGTTTGGATGCTTCGTAGAAGTAGTACCTGGACAAGACGGATTGATTCATATCTCTGAATTGGATTGGAACAAAACTGAAAAAGTAGAAGATGTCGTTTCTGTTGGTGATATGGTTACATTTAAAGTAACAGGATTTGATCCAAAAAAGAGAAAGCACAAATTATCACGTAAAATTTTGTTGCCAAAACCTGAAAGAACTGAAAAGAAAGAAGACTAAACTTTCTCTCTTACAAGAAATAATCAAAACCTCATTGGACTATCCAGTGAGGTTTTTTTCTACCCAAGATTTTTTGTTTAATTTTTCTTAATATTTATTAAACAAGATTTGGAGTTTGATTTTGTTTTGTTTAATTTTATAACCGAAAAGGTAAACAAAACCATTTATTAACCAAATGTCCCGAACAATAAATAAACTTGTTAAAATCTGTTAACCGGTAAGAAAAGCCGTAACAACTAAGAATCTCACTCGTTATTTAAGAAAGGAATACAGAACATCAATGACTCTTACCTATTTTACTACTTAAAACTTAAGAACATGAGACAGCTAAAAATAACCAAACAAATAACCAATAGAGAAACCCAATCATTGGATAAATACTTATTAGAAATCAGTAAATATGATCTGATCACAGCGGAAGAAGAGGTAGAACTAGCTGCGCGAATTAGAGAAGGAGACCAAAATGCCTTGCAACGTTTGACCAAAGCTAATCTGAGATTTGTTATCTCTGTATCGAAACAATACCAGAATCAAGGACTCTCGCTTTCCGACTTAATAAACGAAGGTAATTTGGGACTGATAAAGGCGGCCCAACGATTTGATGAGAAGAGAGGATTTAAGTTTATTTCCTATGCTGTGTGGTGGATTCGACAATCAATCCTTCAAGCAATTGCTGAGCATGCCAGAATTGTACGACTTCCATTGAACAAAATTGGAACCATCAACAAAATAAACAAAACCTTTTCTTCACTAGAGCAAGAGTTTGAAAGAACTCCTTCGGTAAGTGAAGTAGCCGAAATGCTTGAAGTTTCGGAAAAAGAAGTTAAAAAAGCACAACATATCTCTGGTAGACACGTATCTATGGATGCGCCACTGGGAACGGATAGCGAAAATGACATGTATGAGGTTTTTTCCTCCAAAGATAACGACATATCACAAGAAGATGATTTGCTTGAAGGTTCGTTGAATGACGAAATTGGCCGAATTCTGGATACATTGGCTCCGAGAGAAGCAGATATCATTAGACTTTACTTCGGAATCAATCAGTCTTACCCACTCACTCTAGAAGAAATTGGAGATAAATTCGACCTAACCCGAGAAAGAGTGAGACAACTAAAAGAAAAAGGACTAAGAAAACTAAAACAAAAGTCGAGAAGTAAATTATTAAAAAGCTACTTAGGATAATATGCATTGTATAGAGAATTAAGTAAAAAAAAATAAGTAGATTATTTCATTGAGAAATAGATATTCTAGGTCAGCTTTGAGCCACCAACAGTAATTCGTTGGTGGTTTTTTTTGTCGTTAAACCTATTAATTTGCCAACCAAACCGCAGAGAAGAATTATTTTTTTTATTATTTTCAGGCTCAACAAAAAAACTAAACCAATGAACGATACAATTTTAGACGACACACATTCCGACAACAACAATTCACTGACACAAACCACCCTCTCCTATTTAAAAGAAACTGCCAAGTGGTGTCAATTTCTCTCCATTATTGGATTTATCTTCTTAGGATTTATTTTGATTGCTGCCGTGAGTATGATCATCTTTGGTAGCGAACTCAACTCTACCCTAGCAGCAGCTCAGAGATACAATAGAGGTATTCAATTTCCCACGGGACTCATTGCCTTACTTTATATTATTATCGGAGCGCTCTATTTCTTCCCAATCTACTATTTATACAATTTTGCGACAAACATGAAAAAAGCGACATTTTCTGGATCCAATAGTGAAATTGAAGAAGCTTTTAAAAATTTAAAAAGTCACTATAAATTCGTGGGAATAGTCACAATCGTAATTTTATCCATCTACTTGTTAATCTTTTTATTTGGGTTAGCATTAAGTATTTAACTCGATGTGCTCAGTAATAATAAAACAAGCGATTCATTTGAGTCGCTTTTTTTTGTTCCAATCTGCCAAAAATCATAGAAAGAAAATTTAATTCATCCATAAAAAACTCAAATAATTAGTACTTTTGTATTCAAATAATAACTAAAACCACACAAACATTTCTTACATTAAAATGGCGCAATACTCGACAATCATCTACACCAAAACGGACGAAGCTCCTGCACTAGCAACACACTCGTTTTTACCTATTGCTCAAGCATTTGTAAAAAATTCGGGCATCCAAATGGAAACCAAAGATATTTCTTTGGCGGCCAGAATCTTAGCTTTGTTTCCCGAAAGATTGTCAGCTGAGCAACAAGTAGAAGATGCGCTTGCTACTTTGGGCAAAATGGTAACCCGGCCAGAGGCAAATATCATCAAATTGCCAAACATCAGTGCTTCGGTGCCACAATTGAAGGCTGCCATCAAAGAATTACAAAATGCAGGATTTGACATTCCTGATTTTCCTGAAGAAATAAAAACAGAGGAAGACAAAGCCAACCTTGCTAAATACAACAAAGTAAAAGGAAGTGCGGTAAACCCAGTACTGAGAGAGGGAAATTCTGACCGAAGAGCGCCAAAAGCTGTAAAAGAATATGCCCGAAATAACCCTCATTCGATGGGTGCCTGGAGCAAAGACTCCAAAAGTCACGTGGCAAGCATGTCCAGTGGAGATTTTTATGGAAGTGAAAAATCTAAGACTTTTGACAAAGAAGATGCACTGACAATTCGGTTTACCTCAGAAAATGGAGAACAATCAACCTTGAAATCAGCTTTTGCAATTCAACAAGACGAAATTGTGGATGCTGCTCTACTGAGCAAAAATGCCTTGATTTCTTTTCTTGAGAAAGAAATAAAAGACGCCAAGGAGCAAGGAGTATTATTCTCTGTTCACTTGAAAGCTACCATGATGAAAGTATCGGATCCCATTATTTTTGGGCACGTAGTTCGTACCTTTTTACAACCTGTATTTGCCAAGCATCAAGCTACTTTTGACGAAATAGGCGTAAACGTAAACAATGGATACGGAAATCTATTGAGTAACCTAGACGAAGTGTCGGCAGAAAAAAGAGCTGAAATAGAAACCGATTTGAAAGCAGCTTTTGATCAAGGGCCAAGCCTTGCGATGGTGAATTCAGACAAGGGAATTACCAACCTACACGTCCCAAGTGATGTAATCATCGATGCTTCGATGCCAGCCATGATTCGTACTTCGGGACAAATGTGGAATGCCCAAGGAAATTCGCAAGACACCAAAGCCGTGATTCCAGACAGATCGTATGCTGGAGTGTACCAAGCCACCATCGATTTTTGTAAACAACATGGAGCTTTAGATCCCGTAACCATGGGTTCTGTATCCAATGTGGGTTTGATGGCACAAAAAGCGGAAGAATATGGCTCACACGACAAAACTTTTGAAATATCGGTAAACGGAACTGTAACTGTGGTAAATCAAGGAGGCGAAACCGTATTTGAATTTGCGGTAAAAGAAGGCGATATTTTTAGAATGTGCCAGGTAAAAGATGAACCAATCAAAGATTGGGTAAAACTAGCAGTAAATAGAGCCAAAGCCACCGGAACACCTGCTGTATTTTGGTTGGACGAACAAAGAGCTCACGATTCTCAGTTGATCCAAAAAGTTACTGCCTACCTGAAAAATCACGACACCGATGGATTGGATATTCGAATTATGAATCCGGTGGATGCGACCAACTTCTCTTTAGAAAGAATTGTGAAAGGGCTCGATACCGTGTCGGTAACAGGAAATGTATTAAGAGATTACCTCACCGATTTGTTTCCAATATTGGAAGTAGGAACTTCTGCCAAAATGCTATCGATAGTGCCATTGATGAATGGCGGTGGATTGTTTGAAACCGGGGCCGGAGGTTCTGCCCCTAAACACGTGCAGCAATTCATGGAAGAAAACCACCTGAGATGGGATTCTTTGGGAGAGTTTTTGGCGTTTGCGGTATCACTCAATCATCTGGGAGAAACCACCAACAACCCCAAAGCTATTGTGCTGGGCGACACACTAGACGATGCCACTTCCAAACTATTGGCAAACAGAAAATCACCATCCAGAAAAGTAAATGAATTGGATAACCGAGGATCACATTTTTATTTAGCACTCTACTGGGCGCAAGAATTGGCAAACCAAAACGACAATCCAGAACTGAAAGCGGAGTTTACTCCAGTTGCAGAGAAATTGGCGGTAAACGAAACGGCCATCGTAACAGAATTGAATGCAGTACAAGGAGTAGCTATAGACACCAAAGGATATTATTATCCAAGTGATGAAATTGTATCAAACGCTATGAGACCGAGCGAAATTTTTAATAAGATTTTGGCAGGGATTTAAGAATTAACCTATTTTATGCTCAAGTCCATTTTGCGAAAACGAAATGGACTTTTTTATTTAAAACAACTTGTCATTCCTGCGAAGGCAGGAATCTTATTCATCAGCTAAGTCACCCTTCGAGACATTTTGTTCCAAGAAAAACGAAACAAAATATCTCGAAGCCCAACTTTTGAAAAGCAATCTACCTCAAAAACTCAATATTACGCTTGAGTCCATCAAACTTGGTGCGATTTACTGCCGAATTTTTAAATAAATCTCGGAACACTTCTTCGGTCAAGTCTTCCCAATCTTGTTTGTTCAATCCCAGTAAATAAGGCTTTGCATTCAACAGAGGTTCGTTGTGTGGCGTAGAAAAACGATTCCAAGGGCACACATCTTGACAAATATCACATCCAAACATCCAATCTTCCATTTTGCCCTGAAACTCTTTGGGGATAATTTCATCTTTCAGCTCAATGGTCAAGTACGAAATACACTTGGAGCCATCTACCACGTAAGGTTGGGGAATGGCTTCGGTGGGGCATTCGTCTATGCAGGCGGTGCAGGTGCCACAATAATCTTTTACGGGGCCATCAGGCTCAAGTTCCAAATCGATAATTAGCTCTGCCAAAAAGAAAAACGAACCGGCTTGTTTGTTGATCAAGTTTCCATTTTTTCCTATCCAACCCAATCCGCTTTTTTTTGCCCAAGCTCTATCCAGCACAGGTGCAGAATCCACAAACACTCGACCGTCTACTTCGCCTATTTCAGCCTGGATGAATTTCATGAGTTCTTTGAGTTTCCATTTTATTACAAAATGATAATCTTCTCCGAAGGCATATTTCGACAATTTGTAAGAGTCAGGTGTTTGGCTTTCTTTGGGAAAATAATTGAGCGCCAGCGACACCACCGACTTGGCACCATCCACTAGCAACCGAGGGTCGAGCCGTTTGTCAAAATGATTTTCCATGTAGCGCATGTTGCCGTGCATGTTGGCTTCGAGCCATTTCTCGAGCCTGGGAGCTTCTTCTTCTAGAAACTCGGCTTGCGATACGCCACAAAACATAAAGCCCAACTCGTGCGCTTTTTGTTTGATGAGAGCGGTATGTTTCTGTGTAGCATTGATGAAGTAAAGTTAAGGAAATGTTCTGAGCAGAAAACTTACCAAGAGGAATAAAATCCCATTCCTTTTGAAATCGCAGAAACTTTTATTATGTTACCTTT
>Ga0233450_10004761_pt1 | contig 12118 bp, 11 predicted proteins | sample 011ome_30_FD_189956 | JGI IMG/M metagenome (GOLD analysis project Ga0233450, IMG submission 189956) | Coastal salt marsh microbial communities from the Groves Creek Marsh, Skidaway Island, Georgia - 011501CT (spades assembly) | ecosystem: Environmental > Aquatic > Marine > Intertidal zone >... | reverse complement strand
TGTCTTGATCATTAATTACCGGATAAAGATTTTTAATTTGTTGTTTATCTAAAACTTCTACATTTACATCAAACAATTGTGCTGAGGTTGCTTGCCTTAATAATTCTTGAAGTCTTTCTTTTGAACTTGCAACAGTGATTGCACCATTTTGTTTAAGTCCAGTTGATAGCTCTGTTTTTTTTTCAAGTTCTTTATAAAGATTGAGAGAATACTTTCTAAGTTTTGTTATTGTTGCAGTTGCACCAAGTTGCCCAACTAATCCTGCTGCATGCCAAGTAGTACCTGATGTTAACTGATCTCTCTCAAGAAGTATTGTGTCTTTCCATCCAAATTTTGCCAAATGATAAGCAACTGAACACCCAGCAACTCCTCCTCCTATCACAACTACTTTGCTACTTTTAGGTAATTCTTTGTTATTCATAAATTAAATGATAATTAATATTAATATTAAATTTGAATTTTATGAAGAATATTCTTTTAACAGGTGGAGCTGGGTATATTGGAAGTCATGTTACTAATTTATTAATCGATCAAGGATACAATGTTACAATTATTGACAGTTTGATTACTGGTAATAAAACTTTGATTAACCCTAAAGCAAAATTTATTAATTGTGACATTGCTGACACAAAATATATTTCTGAAGTATTAATCAATAACCAATTTGATATTGTAATGCATTTTGCAGGCCTTATAAGAGTTGATGAATCTGTCAATGAACCTGAAAAATATAACGAATTTAACTTTGAAAAAGCAAAAATTTTCTTAAATAATTGCTTTGAAAATGGTTTAAAAAAAGTTATTTTTTCATCTACAGCATCTGTTTATGGAAATCCAATTAAAAACAATGTTTCTGAAAATGATGAATTAAATCCTTTAAATCCATACGCCAAAACTAAATTAAAATTAGAAAATTTTCTAATTAATAAATCAAAATCAGAAGATATATCATACATTATTTTAAGATATTTTAATGTTGCAGGAGCTGATGAAAAATTAAGATCAGGGCTTATTTCAAAACATTCAACACATTTAATTAAAATTGCTTCTGAAGCTGCTGTTGGAAAAAGAGATGAAATTATAATTAATGGTGATGATTATGACACTAGAGATGGCTCTGCTATTCGAGACTATATACATGTTTCAGACTTAGCTGATATTCATTTAGTTTCTGCAAAATATTTATTAGATCAAAACCAATCAAATATATTTAATTGTGGTTATGGAAATGGATATTCTGTGAATGAGGTTATTGATACATATAATAAAATATTAAATAAAAAAATTAAATCTAAAATTGGACCGAGAAGACCTGGGGATAGCAAAATGGTTGTTGCTGACCCAACCAAATTTAATAAAACTCTTAATTGGAAACCAAAATTTAACAATTTAGAATATATTCTAAAAACAGCTTATGAGTGGGAAAAAAAATTAAATTCTATTTAGAAAATATTTTTTTTATCTCTTCATTTATATCTTGAATTTTAGGTTCAGCTTTTTGGATATTTCTATGATCAACAACTGAAACTTTAGGTTTTGAGACTTCATTTTCAAATACATTAGTAACAATATTTGTACTTTCTAATGCTTCATTTACAGAATTAATCTTAGAAATTAAATTACTTCTTTGTTGTTCGTATTTATCAATTTCACTTTTAACCATATCAAATTTCTTTTTAGTTTCTAAAAGCTCACCACCAAGCCTTACATTTTCCTCTTGATAAAACTTAACTTTTTCATCTTCTGTATTTGTAAGATTTGGACTGATAATTTTAGAATTTTCTGAATTTACTAAAATTTTTTCGCTAAGTTTTTCAATACTTTTATTTAATACCTCTAAATCATTCTTAATTTGTCTATTTGTATCTAAGCTCTCATTTATAGTATTTTGTTGATTTTCTATTTTTTTCTCTAATTGATCAAATTTTAATTTAATCAAGTTTAATTTTTCAGTAATATTTTTTAAAGAATTCCAAAAACTTAACAAAGTTCTTTTTGCTACAAATAAACTTGAACTTAAAATTTTTTTAATCATTTTATTGTTATTTAAATCATTAGCTCTGTGATTAATTTTTAAAAATATCTTATCAAGAAATATATCAAAACTATTAGGTTCAAAAACCATATAGTCATTTGATAGGTTCATTTTACCCTTGAATTCATGTATCTTTTTTTTTAACTCTAACGAATTATCCATAGTTCAACCTATGGTTTAAATCGATAAAATTCAAATATTTTAAAGATTCTTTTGTATATAACTAAAATATTATCACTATATCTTGTGGTATAAGATTTATTTAAAATAAAAATATAATTTAAGATAATTGAGACAATATAAATAGAAAATTAATTAATAAAAAATAATATTTATTTTTGTCTACTAAAGAGGCAGATCCTGATCTAATTAAGTTAGAAAAAAAATTTTACAATAAAATAAAAGAATAAAAGTTAATAATAGTTGAAGGGGCAATTGTGCTGAAAATTTTTCAAATATTGAGTTTTTACTTTGTTAATATTTATTTCATCATGAAAATAATTATTTTTGAGAATTGATTCATAATCTTTTTTTTATGATTAAGTATTTTTTTTAAATATAATTTATTATTTATGTTGAGTAAAATAAATTCTGATTTTGAAAAAAATTAATAAATTTTATTTTTTTAAAATTTTTCATTCTAAAAATAAGATCAAATTAATAAATTCCTAATAGAAATTTTATTTCTCTATCAATATTAAAAAAAATATATTTAATTTTTCTCTTTATACGAAACCAAACAGTCAAATTTTTGAAACCTTCACTTCCTAATCCTGGATAATTTGGTCCTTTTAAACCCTTTACCCATTTAAGATAATTTTCAGTCATTTTAATATGTTTTTCATGGTTTTTATGATTTGGGTGTGTTTCGCTAGGATCATTATTTAAATTATAAGTTTCCGTACTATTATAAAAGAAAAAAAATATATTCATAATAAAGAAGTAAAAAACAGATTTACTAGTATTTAACATTTATTGAGTTTTTTTTGTTTTAAGTAAGAAATCATTAATATATTTAATCAAATTTGTAATTACAATATTCAATCAAAAATTTAAATCTATCATTTATAATTTGTTTTGTATTTTTATTATAATATGTTTGGTATTTCTCACGGATAGTTGTGTTTTCCTTAGACAAATTAATATCACCATTTAACTTTTTGTTGGATTTATCCAATAGTTCTTTAAATTCAAAATTAAAATTTTCGAGTTTTATTACACCATCAACTATAATTTTTTTTGAATCGTTTAAAAACCAATCTTGTGCGTTTCCGCTGCATTCGTTAATCATTTCTTTACCATATTTAGAGTGCATATATTCATTAAAACTCATCTTAGATATATCTGTATACATTTTATTTAATTTTGAGAATTTGTGTCCATGCTGTATCCACCAATGATAACTTGATACCATTAAATCCCATGGATTTCTCACACATGTAAATTTTAATGAATCTCTCCAAATATCATTTTCAAAAAAATTTAAATATTCGACAGCTTTACCATGGCGTGATAAAAGTTTTTTTCTTTTTATCTCTTCAAAATAATAATATTTAACTTTGTCATAAAAAGAAAGTTCTGGATTTTTTAAATTTAATAATAACTTTTTAACACTCGTTCCACCAGTTTTGGGTATATGTATAAATATTATTCCAGACTCAGGAAAAATATTATAAACATTTTTACTTTTAATGATTTTTTTAATGAGTGCTTTAACGTATAAGTATTCCACAGGGCTAGTCTTTTCTATCAATAAATAATTTTAATGGTGTAGATGACAAACTTTTTGTGTTCAAACCACACATTAATATATTCCAAAGTAGAATTACTTCGCATGGAAATTTAACTAAATCTTTATGATATCGCATACATACAGGATTATTAAAATTTTTTGGACCAAGCCACAGAAGTTTTTCTAATTTTGTTTTAATTAGATATCTAAATATTTTTTTGGGTAAAAAAGTGGAAATCATATTTGGATAATATAACCATTCAAATCTAGCTGCTCTTTTATCGGATCTAATGAAATTTTCTTTTCTAATATCCATAATCATTTTTTTATCAAAAAATACTTGTGGTTTATTAAAGAAATTTTCATCTAACTTTTTCATATTTTTAAAATTTGTTACAAAAGCATAATCAGTATACATATATATTTCATCGTCAGTAATATTTTTAGGTATAATTATCTTATCTAAATTGGAAATATCTGACCTTAATTTAACAACTAAAGTTTTTTCATTAGCTAGATTATTATCGTTTACATATTTTAAAGCATCGGAAAGCCTTATCCATTGTAAAATTTTATTGTATTCGGGTAAATGATTTATCAAAGAAAATTTATTTTTATAATACTGACTCTTTTCATTGATTAATATGTCTACCTCATCTGGTAAGTTGTAATTATAAATATCTTCATTAGTGGAGAATATAATTTTTGAATTAAAATTTTGATTTATGTAATCAAAATAATACATGGATTTATCAATTTTTCTTGGCAATCCTATGAATATAAAAATAATTTTATTTTTCATATAAATTTCCATCGTTGAGATAAAGAAATCTATTACAATTTTTAAATGTATTTTTCTTGTGACCAACTATAATAATTGATTTTAAGAATTTTATTTGATTTATATATTTTAAAATTATTTCCTCATTTTTTTTATCTAGGGCACTTGTAAATTCATCTAATACAAGAATGTCTGGATTATCATATAAAGATCTTAACAAGCCTAATCTTTGTTTTTGTCCAATTGATAATGGATTATCTACATTTTTGATTTTTCTTTTTAAAAAAAGTTTTACTTCTTTTTTATTTTTTAACTCTCTAAATAAATCTTTTACGTTTTTTTCTATATTCACCAAATCATTATTACTTTTCTTTCTACCCATAATTATATTTTCAATAATTGATCCTGAAAAAAGCTGACTTTCTTGCGGCAAGTAACCTATCTTATAATTAGTCTTGAAATATCCAAATTTATTATTCAGATTTATAGGAGAAATTCCCATTAAACTTGAAATAAATGTTGTTTTTCCTGATCCACTGGCTCCACTAATGGCTATAATATCATTTTTATTAATTTTAAAATTTATTTTTTTTAAAATTTTTTTTTCTCCCTTAAGAGAAAAATCACATCTAAAATGAATTAAAGCATTTGAAACTTTATTATAAATAAAAGGAAGTTTTTTATAGTTAAGAATAGTCATCACATATTTTTGTGATTTTTCGCCAAACTTAATAAATCCAAAGTTTAAAAAAATTCTTTGAAATTCTGGAAGAATTTTAATTCCTGTGAAAGCAAAAATGATCAGTGTTTCAATAAAAGCATTATCACTATTATTTTGAATAATATCTTTCGTTAGTAAGTAAAAAGCTATTATGATTGAAAAAAAAATTACCGATTCCATTATAATCTTTGGGGTTTGAGATATAAACTCAAACATATATTGATTTTGTGCCATTTGAGATGACGATTTCTTGTATCTATCTTCGAATAAATTTTTAGTATTAAGCACATTTGATATGATCCGCGAATTTAAAGCGTCATCTATTTTTTCAAATCTGTCCTTGTTAGATAAATATCTCAATTCACCATATTTTTTTATAACATTTTTAAAAATAAAGTAATTAAGCAGGTAAAATATTGAAAATATAAAAGTAAATACAACAGTTAAAAATGAGTTAAAAAAAAATAAATTTATTACCAAAATAATTATAAAAATTATAGACGAAAAAATTTCTATAACAGGTTTTAGAGATTGCAAGACCACATGCATTGACTCATCTAGAACTAAGTTTTTTATTTTTCCAGAATGAGTATTATCTGTAAACGGTGAATTTGTATCAATAGTTTTATTTAAAAGTTTTATAGATAGATCGTTCCTTGCTAGAGCTGCAATTTTATGTGTCAAATATATTTTTAATGTTCCACATATAGACATTGCAATAATTGCAGTAATAGACATTACAATGTAAGCAGAAAGTGTAGTTAAATTAAATATTTTTATAAAATTGTTTATAAAAAAATTTAAAAAAGTTGGTAAATGGTAACTTTCAGCATTATTAATTATTGGTGATATATTTGATAATAAGTAAATTGTTAATATTGTAGATAATCCATAACAAATGCTGACCAAAACTATAAATAAAATCTCAGAAATTGATATCTTTGGAAAAAATTTTCTTAATTTAAAAAGCATCTTTATTCATAAATTTTTTGATAAGTTTAACTAATTTTTTACTATAACTTTCCTCATCAAAAGTAATAAAATAATTTAAAAAACTATCTGTTTCAAAATTTGTTCCTTGATCAATCAAAACATCAATTTTTTTATCTAACTCATTTAAATTATTAATAATTATTAGGTTTTTTAATAGAAAAAGTTCGGAAAAATGAGTGTATGCATTAAGCCATTTTTTTGGCGAATATTTTTCATTATCTTCCTCGTGCGCAAATACAATATATTTTTTTTTAATTAATTGCGCCTCAATCATCATTGATGTAGGTCCACCCATAACAAATTCAGCGCCACCCACTAGATCAGGGTAATAATCAAGTTCAGGTGTGAAAGAAAAATTAAAATCATTTTTTTTTTGTTTATAAAATTTTTCTATTTGTGGATCTAGAATAATTTTGTTTAAACTATTTAAGTCAGGAAATTCATTACTTTCCCTCCACGGATGTGGTCTATAAACTAATTTAATATCTTTTGATTTTTGAAGAATATGGTTCATTTTTTTTAATATTTTATATTCATCAAATTGATTCGATGAGCCAGTAAATAATATATATTTAAAATCAAATAATTTTTTGATAACCTTTTTTTTATAAACTTCATATCTTGGTGTTCCAATTGAAGTTGTATTATCTATTTCTATATTTTGAATTTCTTTTGCGTGTATTCTGTTTTGGTCTCCCCAAACACCATAATGATTTGCTTTATAAGTTAGAATTGTTTTAGTCGTTAAATTATCCCAATTATCTACTAACGATATATATTTTTGATTTAATTTATGTAAAGTGTATTCCATATCTAATTCAAAAGAAAAATATCCATTTGTAGGCATTAAAATCAAGTCTGGTTTCTCTTTTAAAATTATATATTTTAATTGATCATTTGTTGATAAGAAAAATTTCAAAAATTTAATAATACTTTTAGAAATTAATTCTGATTTTGAAATTATTTTTAGTAATAAAAAGGAAAGTAACTTTCTAATATATTTTGCTACAGATTTTAAATTAAAATACTTAATTTTTTGAGGAAAGTATCTTGTTTCTATTCTATACTTAAAAGATTTATATTTTTTCTCATTAAGATACATCGATATAGCTGCAATTAGGTAATGAATTTTTTTATTTAAGTTGTTTTCTTTAATAAAGTTTGTAACTAATTTTTTTTTGTCGTTTACCAATTCTTGATTTGAAATGATTTTTATTGACGAAAGATTTTTTAATTCTTTCAAAATATCATCACTTAGATAATTATTGTAAAAATAATTGTTAGAAATAATTAAAAATATTTTCATTCAAACATTTAATTTATAAAATTTTAGGTGCTTATATAAACAATAAATTTACTCACTATTGTTAACATAATATACATGATAATAAGGTCCCATAGATGAGAAATGTAGTGGAAATTCCTTTTTTTTGAAGTTTAAACCTAAATCTTTAAGATACTTATCATAATTCCAAAAAAAACTGTTTTTACCAAATTTCATGTGTTCATTCTCAAATTTTTTATTTAATCTATATTTTTTGCTTATTTCATATCTTGAATAATATGAGACGTCTCCAACAACATGATCTAAGTAGGGCTCAAAAAGATATAAATTTTTAGATATTCTTTTTAACTCTTTAATCGTACTTATAACTTTTTTTTCATCTGGAAAATGATCTAAAACAGAACACGTAAATGCTACATCGAAATATCCATTATTAAAATTTTTAAGATATAATTCATCACCCACAATGCCTTTGTAATTTATATAATTATTTTCTAAACCTTTCACTACATTGTTTAAATCAATACCCACGACTTCAGCAACATTTTTATCTAAAAAATTTTTTAAATTTACACCATAATTACATCCAAATTCCAAAATTTTATTTATTATCTTTGATCTCTGATGAATTTCATTAAATATTAATTCTGATTTTTTTTGGTGATTTATTTCATCAACAATAATTTTATCATTATTATTATTATAAATTTCTATTTTATTCGTATCCGTGTTTTTAAAGTTTACTTTTGACCATAGTTTTTTTGCAAAATAAGTTTTTAGAAAATTTGGCTGAATTTTATTTATTAAAATTCTAATATGGCTAGGTTTAATAAAAAGTTTAAGAAATTTTTTCATATTATTTTATAAAAAAAGTACTATTAAATTTTTCATTAATTTTCATTAATTTTTTATCTTTTTTCAAAATATTTATTGCATCAATATAAGACAAATTAGTTCCTGATTTTGACCTTTTTATTATAATTTTAAGAAGCTTTAGATCCTGGGGATAATCAATACAAAATCTATATTTACTTAAATTTTTTTTATTAAGTATATGTCTTATTAAAAATTTTTTTTTATTTTGGTATATGTATGGAGTTACATGTTCTTTCTGTTGTTTATTTTTTGCGTTTAAAAATGCTTTTTTCAATACATTAAACTTAAATATTTCAACAGCTAAACCATAGGGAAATGAGGGTTTAAGTATGTTTGTCATATAATCAATTTTTTTATTTTTAATAAATTGAATTAAATATTTTTCAATTAGGCGATCAATCAGCAATGGTGAGTCAGAGTTAACTCTAACAACTATTTCAAGTTTATTCTTTTTTGCAATCTTATAAAATCTACTTAAAACATTTCTCTCAGAGCCTATATCAACTATAAAATTGTATTTTTTTGATATATTAGAAATTTTTTTTTGGTCTTTTTTTGTTGTTCCAATGATTAATTTATACTTTTTTCCTAGGCTACTTAATCTTTTTAATAAAAACTCTAAAACAGAATAATTCTTATATATCTTTTTAAAAATTTTCCTGTTGAATCTTGAAGATGTAGATCTTGCTTGGACAATAATTCCAATTTTTTTCATCAAATAAAATCATCTTTATAATAATTTTTTTTTGCTTTTTTATTTAGATATAAAAAATATTTATTGGCTTTAACTCTCCCAGTGCCTGGTCTTTTTGCAGTTAGGTTCTCTTTTGTAAATCTCTCATTTTTTTTAATATATCTGGCCGCAACTAAGCTTCTACGCGCATTATTCCTTGCTAAGGTCTCCCATTTAAAAGATTTTTTATTTTTTTTTCCAAGTGAAAAATTTATATTTTTTATGTTATCTGCAATTTGTTTTAATTCTTTATTATCTACAGATAACCAATGATCTGCACTTTTTTTTAATTTTTTATTTATTGTATAATGCTTTTCTACTGCTCTTGCGCCAAGTGATACGGCTACTAATGGTGCTAAGGTTCCTAAAGTATGATCACTAAATCCAATAAAATATTTTCTAAACTTTTTTTTTAAAAAAGGAATTGAGTTTAAATTAATTTCGTTAATTGGTGTAGGATATTTTAAAATACAATGCATTATTACAATTTTATTATGGTATTTTTCAATAATTTTAATTGCGTTTCTTATTTCGTTTATATTTGATGCGCCAGTAGATAAAAAAATTGGTTTATTTGTTTTTGCTATTTTCTCAATAAGTAAGTAATTGGTAATATCACAACTTGCTATTTTATATGTTTTGACATTTAATTTTTCTAGCATATCAACTGACTGGACATCAAATGGTGTAGACTGAAATTCTATTTTATATTTTTTACATAGTTTATTAAGCGAATAATATTCTTTATATCCAAATTTATCTAATATCGAATAACTATCAAACTGAGTGCCACTTTTCTTTTTTTCACCACTCCATTTCCAAAATCTTTTTGCTTTTTTGGTAGTAAGATTATCTGCTTTATATGTTTGAAATTTTATGCAATCAGCATTGGCTTCTTTAGCTGCTTTAATTAGTTTTTCACCTAATCTTAGGTTCCCGTTGTGATTTACTCCTGCTTCTGCAATTAAAATATTTTTTCCAGCCTTAATTTTATCAAAGATATTCATATTTTTTTTTTAATTTTTCTTTTAATTTTTTTCTGGATTTTTTACTAGTTAGATGTGAGGTATTAGTTTTGTAATATCTATAATACGAAATTGGTAAATACAAACCATCTCCAAATTTTTCAATTATCCTTGCAATTAAATCATAATCTTCACAATTTCTTAATTTTTCATTATACCCTTTTACTTTTTTTAATATATCTGTTCTAAACATTACACCCGCACCATATTCTAAAAGATTTTTTAAATTATTTCTTTTTATTATTGTGCCTGTTCCATAATTTAATATTTTCTTAATATCACCATATGCGAAAGGATATTTGGGGTTTTCCTCAAGAAATGTTATTAAAATTAAACATGCTCTTATACTTAAAAAATCATCAGCATCGACTCGCATAAAGTAATCTGATGTGGAAGATTTAATTCCTTTATTAGAAGCATGAGAAACACCCATATTTTTTTTATAGTCAATAATCTTTAAATTTGGAAACTCTGTTTTATATTTTTTAATATTAAATTTTTTGCTTCCGTCGTTAACTAGTATAGTTTCAATATTAAAATTTTCTTGAATTTGAGACTCACATGATCTTATTGCGCGATCTAAAAATCTTTCTTTATTATAATTTGTAATACAAAGCGTTATAGATTTAATTTTTTTAGGAAATACTAAAGACACGCTTATGTTTATCAAATTTTTTTTAATTAGTACAATTTCTTAATTAATTAAAAGTTTTATCCTATAAAATGTTTAGTAATTTCATTAACTTTTATCTCGTATGATGCTTTTTTTCCAATAAAAATAAATCCATTTGCAGATTTGATTTTTCTTCCTTCAGGTATCAAAAAGTCTAAATAAGCAAAAAATAAAAATGGAAGTGAAAATATTTGTGAAATTAATTTATTATTTATCAATGCGTATATAAGACTACTAATGCTCCAATAAAAAGATAAACCAGGACCTCCATTCGTAGATCTATATATTTCTTTGAAAGATTTAAATAACCATCTATGACCAAGTTCTGTGTAACGATTAAAATCATAAGGTTCCTCATGTGAGCTTTGCATAAAGGGTGTTTCTGCTAGAATAATTCCATCTTTTTTTAAAACTCTATATATTTCACTAATAACTTTGTTGGGGTTTATTACATGTTCTAATACTGCTTGAATAATTACTCCATCAACACTCTCGTCTTTAATGGGTATATTATGACAATCTGAAATAAAATTAATTTTATCACTTGGATAGATATCAGTGGAAATTAAATCAAGAGATATATCCTGATATAAGTCTTGCAAGCCTGTTCCAATATTGCCACCCCCTATAACTAAAATTTTAGAGTTTTTATTTAGATTTTTTTTAAATATTTTAATTGATTTTTTTGAATTTAAATTTGATCTTGTTAAAAAATTTTTAATTTTTTTTTTTAATTGTGATCTATTACCAATTAATGAATTATCCAAATTTATATTATTATAAAAACTTTCATCGACGATACTTTTTTTAAAATTAATTAAAATTGGCAAGTTGTTAGATATTTTAAACTTATTTTCCTTACTGCTTACAGTTTCGATTGTTTTATTATTCCATTTAATATTTATATCAGATTTACTGATTGGGTCTCTTAATAAAAATTGGATTTCTTTTAAGTTTGTCAACATTACTTAATAAAACTTTTTATCATATTAATAATTAATAAGTTTATTTTTTTTGGTAAAATTAAAGAAATTAATGATAACCAAGACAAATAATTAAAAAAATTTAATTTTATTGAGTCAACTATTAGATAAAATGCTTTTTTTTTTTCATTTAATACTGTGATAGATTGAATTGCTGCTTTTATTCTGTTCCTTGATTTTCTTATATTTTGTAATTTATTTAAGTTACCATTTCTCAATAACGAGATATTAATTACATCGTCGCCGTATGGAATTAAATCAGATAGTTTATTTGTAATTTG